>Ga0208879_1003602_pt1 | contig 12590 bp, 11 predicted proteins | sample Knorr_S15_td_Bot_FD_185605 | JGI IMG/M metagenome (GOLD analysis project Ga0208879, IMG submission 185605) | Marine microbial communities from Southern Atlantic Ocean transect - Knorr_S15_td_Bottom_ad_5009_LV_A (SPAdes) (version 2) | ecosystem: Environmental > Aquatic > Marine > Oceanic | place...
AAGGAATTTCTTTATTCATTCTAAAATGTTTTGAATTGTCAATTACAATAGTTTTTTTTGCAGCAATAGGAGCCCATTTTTCTGCTATAACGCTTCCCGCAGAAAAAAAAGCTATTTTTACTTTTGAAAAATCAAAATCACTAAGACCTACTATGGAATAAGTTTTTTTTTTGAAAGTTATTTTTTTTCCAATGCTTTTATCAGAAGCAATAAGATATAACTCACTAAATTCAAAATTTAGTTTTTCTATAACTTCTAAAAGCTTTCTGCCGACGTTTCCTGTCGCTCCAACAATTGCTATATCCATATAAATTAAAGTTTTACTATAATTTTAGTATTGTTTCATAATTATTTTTTGTGATTTTTTTCTACAAAATTTTTGACAATCTCTCTCATTTCAAAAGCTTTTTCAAATATAATCATGTGACCACATTCTTTAAGCACTTGTAATTCAGAATTTTTTATTTTTTCAGCCATCTGTTTTCCTTTATCTAGTGGAACCATCTTGTCTTTATCACCAAGTATACAAAGAGTAGGACAATTTACATTAGACGCAGCTTTCAATCCATTTTTATAATTATTGCACGCTCTAAGATCAACGGCTAAACCTTCCTGAACTTGCCTTGGTGAATTAATAATTTTTTGAACCGGATTTCCCCCAATAAATTTTTTTACTCCCTCGTAACCCCATTTCATCATGAGTTCTACGGATTTCATGTCACCTCCGTTTGCATAATTAATCAGATCTGGGTTAACTGGTAATTCATAAGATCCTCCTATGAGGTTTAAACTTTTAATTAATTTTGGAAAACGAGAAGCAAATTCAAGTCCAATTAAACAACCTTGTGAATGGCCAATATATGAAATTTCATTAATTTTTAATTTTTCCATCAATTTTTTAATCCATTCGGCTATTTCTTCGATAGATTTTATAGCAGGTCCTTCTGAGTTACCATGTCCAGGTAAATCAACAGATAAAATGCTATAGCCTTTTGAGGCAAGAAACTGCTCATGTAATGACCAAACTATATGAGTAAGGCCACTACCATGTATTAAAATAATTACTGGCTTTGTGATATCGAAATCTAATCCACCAGTTGATGCAAAAACACTTTTTTGATCTACTTCGAAATTCAGCTCATCTCCTTGGCTTTTTTTCTTAATTCGAATTTTTTTATTTTTCCAGTGGATGTTTTGGGTAGTTCACCGAAAACTATTTTTTTTGGAATTTTAAATCCAGCCAAGGTTTCTCTACAAAATTTTATTATTTCCTCTTCTGTTGCTTTTTTCTCTGGTGCTAATTCAACAAAAGCACATGGTATTTCTCCCCATTTTTCATCTGGTTTAGCAACAACTGCAGCAAGTGAAACGGAAGAATGTTTTGCTACTGTATTTTCGATCTCTATAGAAGAAATATTTTCTCCGCCTGAAATTATAATATCTTTAGACCTATCTTTTATTTGAATATAACCATTAGGATACATAACCGCTAAATCACCCGAATGAAACCATCCACCTTTCATAGCTTTTTCTGTTGCTTCTTTATCTTTAAAATAACCTTTCATCACAACATTTCCACGTATCATAATTTCTCCTATAGTTTTTCCATCTCGTGGAAGCGGTTTCATAGTTTCTGGATCCATTACATCAACATCTTCGAGGTTAGGATATCTCACGCCTTGGCGAGCATTAATATCAGCTTTTTCATCTTCGTTTAAATCATCCCATTCTTTATTCCAAGCACACTGTAAAATATGTCCATAAGTCTCGGTTAGACCATAAACATGCATTACCTCAAAACCCAAATTTTTCATTTTTTTAAAAATAATACTTGGTGGAGGTGCGGCTGCTGTTAAAACATATACCTTGTGCTTCAACGGTTTTTGTTCTTCTTTTGGTGCACTAGCCAACATATTTAATATAATTGGCGCTCCACCGAAGTGAGTAACTTTATGTTCTGTTATTAAATCAAAAACTTCCTTAGCTCTAATATTTCTAATGCAAATTACTCGAGCATGAAGCATAGCTAGGGTCCATGGATAACACCAGCCGTTGCAGTGAAACATAGGAACTGTATATAAAAAGTTCAAACGGTTTGGCATATTCCACGCTGCTGCGCTGCCTGTAGACATTAAATAAGAACCTCTATGATGATAAACAACTCCTTTTGGATTTCCAGTGGTACCAGATGTATAATTTAATGAAATTGCCTGCCATTCATCCTTTGGTCTTTTCCATACATAATTAACATCACCTTTTTCTAAAAAACTTTCATATTCAATCTCACCGATTTTTTCGCTATCTTTTAAATCAGCTTGTTTATCAACTATATCTATAATTAAAATCTTCTTTCCAAAACTTTCTAAAGCTTTTTTTACAACACCATGAAATTGACGATCCACAATAAGTGCTTTAGCATCAGCATGTTTAAGTATGTAACCTACTGTTTTTGAGTCTAATCTTGTATTAATTGCATTAAGTACTGCGCCTGTCATTGGAACAGAGTAGTGGGCTTCAAATAATTCAGGCGTATTAGCAGCCATTATCGATATGGTATCACCTGATTTAATTCCATGTTTTTCTAATGCGCTCGCAAATTTTATGCTTCGATCATAAACTTGCTTCCACGTGTACGAACGCTTTTTATAAACTACAGCTTCATAGTTTGGGTAAATATCTTTTGTTCTTTCAATAAAACTTATTGGCGTTAACGGAACATAATTAGCTTTATTTTTATCAAGATTTTTATCGTAATCGTTCATAATAAGTTAACTTATTTTAGATTCTTTTATAATTTCCGCAATTACTTCTTCTTTTTTATGTCCCATTAAGTGAATCCCTTTTACTCCTTTAATTTCGTGAAAAATTTGAATTAATTCAAGGCAAACTTTTTTACTTTCTTCCTTTTGATCTTTTGCTTGCTCTAATCTTTTTATAATTTCATCAGGAACATCAACACCAAACAAATTATCATTCATCCATTTTGCACTTTTTGCTGATGCAAACGGGCCTAAACCAATTAAAAATGATGTTTTTTCTAATATTCCAGCGTCATTTAAAACTTTCATGTATTCTTCTAATTTTTTTGCTTCAAAAACATACTGGGTTTGAAAAAAATCAATTCCATTTTTAATTTTTCCTAAAATCTTTTCTGTATTTGGTTTTCCTTTTGAAGGAACTTCAGCTCCTCCTATAAACAATTTAGGCGCAGGATCAATAGCTCTCCCTGATGGAAATTTTTTATCCTTTCTCATCATATTGGCTGTCGCAACTAAAGTTGTACTATCAATATCTTGCGCGGGCTTTGTCTCTGGTTGATCACCAACTTTGGGATCATCTCCCGATAAACAAAGAATATTATGAACACCTAGCGCTGATGCTCCAACCAAATCACCTTGAAGGGCTAATCGATTACGATCACGAACTGTTAATTGTAATATTGGATCAATATCATTTTGAGCGAGAATAATTGCAGCTGTAAGTGCTGACATATGTACTTTTGCTCCTGGACTATCAGTAACATTTATAGCATCGGCAACACCTTTTAATGACTTTATTTTTTTTAATAAAGTTTCTTTATTTGAGGAATCTGGGGGTGTTGTTTCTGCAGTAAATACAAAAACACCATCATGTAACTTTTTATGAAGTGGGCTTTGATATTCCATTTTAGCTAAATTTAAAATCCATTATATACTTACTTCCAGAAGTTGCGGACTTATAATGGGAATCTATTTTAGGTAATATACGATTAAAGAAAAAACTTGCAGTTTCAATTTTATCTTCAAAAAATTTTTTATTTTTACTCATTTCTTTATAACTAATATGCAACACCTTTAACCAAGAGTAGGCTAAAGCTATTAAACCTAAAACCTTAAGGTAATCATTGCATGCCGCACTTACGTCATCTTTGGAACTTTTCATATTTTTCTTAATCCAATTTGTAAAGTTTGCTGTTATTTTTAAGTAATCATCTAGCTTTTTGGCGAACAGTTTTATTTTTGCTTGTTTTTTACTTTTTTTAATTTCTTTCTCAATAAATTTAATGTATCGACCAATAATATTTCTATCTTTATTAAAAAGTTTTCTAAAAACTAGATCTATTGATTGTATAGAATTAGTTCCTTCATATATTGGTGTAATTCTATTATCCCGATATAGCTGTTCGATCCCTTGATCTTTTGTATAACCATAACCTCCGAAAATTTGCATTGCATCACTGGTAATTTCCATACCCATATCCGTAAATAATGATTTTACAACAGGGGTCATTAAAGACACTAAATCTAAAGCTTCTTCTTTGATTTTATTATCTTTGTGATGCAAACTGACTTCGGTTTGTTGAGCTAACCAAAAACTTAAAGCCCTTTCACCCTCTATAATTGATTTCATGTTTAATAATGATCTTCTGATATCCGCATGATCAATAATTAAGTCTGCTCCATTTTTTGTTTTGCTGCTATTAGATTTTCCTTGTTTTCTCTCTTTCGAATAATTTAGAGCATTCTGATATGCGATTTCAGATAATCCCAGCCCTTGAATGCCCACAACAATTCTTTCTAAATTCATCATCGTGAACATTGAGCTCAGTCCTTTATTTTTGGGTCCGATAATATGTCCAACGGCACCATCAAAATTTAAAACACAGGTAGCAGATCCTCTAATTCCCATTTTGCTTTCAATTGAACCAGTCGAAACGCCATTTCTTGGACCTAACGATCCATCTTCTTTAACTTGAATTTTTGGCACTAAAAATAAACTAATTCCTTTTATTCCTGGGGGCGCCTCAGGAGTTCTCGCAAGAACTAAATGTATAATATTTTCTGTGAGATCATGATCTCCAGAAGTTATAAATATTTTTTGACCACTTAATTTAAAAGTACCGTCTGGCTGTTCCACAGCTTTTGTTTTTAACAATCCTAAATCTGTTCCACAAACTGACTCCGTTAAGCACATTGTTCCGCTCCAGGTACCTTTAACGATATTAGGAAGAAATTTTTTCTTTATCGAATCTGTGCCATGATGAAGTATGCAATTATAAGCGCCTATACTTAACTCACTATACAATTTAAAGGAAAGGCTAGCTGAAGATAACATTTCATCAAAAAATGCACTGATTGTTTTTGGCATTCCTTGACCTCCGTGCTCTGGATCACAAGATAAAGAAACCCATCCATCTTCAATAAACTTCTTGTAAGCTTCTTTATATCCTGGTGGTGTTCTTACTACTCCATTCTCAAAAGTGGCAGGTGTCTCATCTCCAACTTTAGCCAAGGGTAATATAAGATTTTCGGTTATCTTTGCAGCTTGCTCCAATATATCTTTTACAAGATCAGGATTAACTTCCTTATATTTTTCAAGTTCATTGTAATGAGGATTATCTCTCAACTTTTCAAAGAGAAACATCATATCATTTATGGGAGCAGTATAAGTTGCCATTTAATTTGCTAAAGGTTTTCCAGTTAAAAGTGTGTGTTTAATTCTAGCTTGAGTTTTTTCCATTTGCATTAGTTGAATAAAAGCTTCTAATTCTAAGGCATACATATCATCTTCGGATAATTCTTTATCAATAGTTGTGTTGCCTCCACTTAATACAAAAGCTAATTTTTTTCCGACTTCCATTCCATGCTCCAAAATTTTCTTTTCTTTTAAAAGATTTTCAAGAGTTTGAAACATTTTATCTCTTACTTGGCCACCTGATAACTTAAAAATCGGTTTTTTTGGAGGTTTATAACCATTCTTTTTATCATTAATCAGATTTAGGGAAACTGAAAGTAGCTTGTTTCTGTTCATAATACTTTTGTCTTTTTCTAATAAAAATTTAAATGGTATAGCTTCGACCGGTGAAGTTGCCGTTTTGCCATAGCCAATAATATCAAACACTTTTTGAGGGGCAAAGTCAGGATCTTTTTTAGCTTCTTGGGTTTGTGTCCATCTCCACAACATTTCTTTGCTTCCTCCTCCAGCAGGTATCAACCCTACAAGGGTTTCTACCAACCCCATCACAGTATTAGTGTGAGCAACTACATAATCACTTTGAATACAAACTTCCTCACCGCCTCCTAATGCCAATCCAGATGGCGCGGAAATTACTAAATTATTAGAATATTTTAGTTGTTTGCAGGTCATCTGAAAATGATAAATAAACTTTTCAATTGCCTTCCAATTTTTTTCTTTTGCAAAGTCCATAACGTAATTCAAGTTGACTCCTGCTGAAAATTGAATTCCTTCATTAATAATTATCAAATTTTTATCAGATGCTTTTTTTAATGCATCCATTGAATCATAGTCTAATGTATTGGCTTTAGTATTAAATTCTACAATTTTGTAATTTTTGTGCTCGTATGTAATAGCCGACTTATTATCTTTCTTAATTTTTGCTAATTGCTTTACTTTTCCTAAAGTTTCTAAATTGGTATAGATTTGTCTTTTTCCATAGAAAGCGTCAGTTTTGTTATCGTAAAGTTTTTTTACAAATTCATTTATTTTTAATTCTTTGTCTTTTTCTACAAAAAATTTTACCCCAAGCTCATTTAACATTTCAAACGGACCCTTGGACCAGTTAAAACCGAGTCTCATGGCTTCATCAATATTATTATAATCTTTTGTTACATCAGGAATTAAAGAAGATGCATAAAGAATAATTTTTGAAATTACAGACCAAGCATATTTTCCATATTTATCATTTCTTGAAACAAGTTCTTTTAAAATAGCTTTTTCTTCAATATTGGTATCTATTTTCTTAGATGGAAAATAATCTCCGCTATTTAAATTAATTGCCTCCAATACCTTCTTGCCATCCTTTTTATTAATTCTATAAAATCCGCCTTTTCCTTTTCTTCCGGTATAACCATTTTCAATTAAATTTTTAACTAATGGTATTTCTTGTGCTACTTCATGAAAAACATCAGAAGTTGGTAGTTCTTTGACAAAACTTTTTAAAACATCACTCATTAAATCTATTCCGATTAAGTCGTATAATCCAAAAACACCTGTTTTAGGTATACCCATAGGTCTCCCAAAAACAGCGTCAGCTTCTTCTATACTTAATTTCATTTTTATGGCTTCTATCATTGCTACCTGCATAGCGTAAACACCAACTCTATTTCCTAAGAAACCAGGAGTGTCTTTGCAAAGAATTACACCTTTGCCTAGACTATCCTCACAAAAATTTTTTAAAAAATTTATTTTTTTTACATCGTTTATACTTTCGCTAACAATTTCTAATAAACCCATATATCTAACAGGATTAAAAAAATGAGTAATACAAAAGTCTTTTTTATCATCATCAGACATTTTTGCTGATAAAACTTTCAAAGGAATGGTTGATGTATTTGATGAAATTATTGAATCTTTTTTTCTCGTTTTTAATATCTTTTCGTAAAGATGATGCTTAATATTTATTTTCTCAACTACAGCCTCAACAACCCAGTCAGCTGTTTTAACAAGATCGAAGTTTTCTTCAATATTACCTGCTCTAATGTTATTTATTTTGCTTTTATCAATTAGAAGCGGAGGTTTAGATTCAAAAATTTTTTTTTTTGCCTTTTCTGAAATTTCCGTCTTTAAATCTAGTAAAGTAACAGGAACGTTTGCATTACATAATTGCGCTGCAATACCACTTCCCATAGTGCCGGAGCCAATGACAACCACATTTTTTATATTCATTGACAGAATACTATTTAAGTTTTGAAATTATTGCATCTCCCATTTGCGAGGTGGATACTTCTTTTTTACCTTTGGATAAAATATCTTTGGTTCTCAAACCATCATCAAGAACTTTTTGTACTGCTTGATCTAAATTGTCTGCTTCTTTATCTAAATCTAAGGAATATCTAAGAGCCATTGAAAAACTAAGAATAGTTGCAATTGGATTGGCTTTTTTTGTTCCAGCAATATCAGGAGCTGAGCCGTGTACTGGTTCATACATAGATCTCATTTTTCCATTTTTATCTTTTGCTCCTAAAGATGCAGAAGGCAATAAACCTAATGATCCAGTTAACATAGCCGCTTCATCGGATAATATATCTCCAAACAAATTATCCGTTACAATCACATCAAATTGTTTTGGATCTTTTAACAATTGCATTGCACAGTTATCCGCAAGCATATGACTTAACTCTATATTGGGGTATTCTTCATCTTTAACTTTTTGAACTTCCTCTCTCCAAAGCATGCCTGATTCCATAACATTTGATTTTTCACAGGAGGTAACTTTTTTATTTCTTTTTTGAGCGAGTTCAAACGCTACTTTAGCAACTCTAATTATCTCACTACTAGTATATATGTGTGTGTTGATGCCTTTTCTTTCTCCATTTTCAATAGGTATTATTCCTCTAGGTTCTCCAAAATATATACCTCCAATAAGTTCTCTAACAATCATTATATCTAACCCTGATACAATTTCTGGCTTCAAACTGGATGCTTCAACCAACTGTTTAAAACAAATTGCTGGTCTAAGATTAGCAAATAACTTCAGTTCTTTTCTTAATTTTAAAAGTGCCCTTTCTGGTCTTTTTGAAAATTCTAAATTATCCCATTTTGGACCGCCGACTGCTCCCAATATTACAGCTTCTGACTCCAGAGCTTTATAAAAAACCTCATCTGTAATTGGTTTTTTGTGTTTTTCGTATGATGCACCACCTACTAAATCCTCTTCAGTTTCGAAATCTAAAGATTTTTTTTTATTAAACCACTCAATAATTTTTTTAACTTCAGCAACAACTTCGGGTCCAATTCCATCCCCTGGTAATAATAAAATTTTTCTTTTTTTAACTTTAATCATTTCAATTTATCCAAGATTTATTTTTCTTAAGTTTATTTTCATAAGAAGATATTTTTTCTGATTGTTCTAAAGATAGAGCAATATCATCTAAACCATTTAACAAACATTTTTTTTTAAATGGGTCAATTTCAAATTTAATTCTTTTATTCCCAAACATAATTTGTTGTTCGGTTAGATTTATCTCTATATTCTCTTTTCTTTTTGAATATTGAATAAGTTCTTCAATTTTTTTTTCATCTAAAATGATTGGTAGCATGCCATTTTTAAAACAGTTATTATAAAAAATATCAGCAAAACTCGGACCTATTACACATTTAATTCCAAAATCTAACAAGGCCCAAGGAGCATGTTCTCTTGATGATCCACAACCAAAATTTTTTCCAACTAATAATATTGACGAATTATTATGAGGTTCTTGATTTAAGACAAATTCCTTAATTTTTTTACCAGTTTCATCATACCGCATTTCATAAAATAAACCTTTTCCCAGACCAGTTCTTTTTATAGTTTTCAAAAATTGCTTAGGAATAATCATATCTGTATCAACATTTATCATTGACAGATGTGCTGGTATCCCTTTTAAAATATTAAATTTTTCCATATCAATTCTGAAACTTTCTTACATCAGTCAAATGACCATCAATTGCAGCTGCTGCGGCCATTGCTGGACTTACTAAATGGGTTCTTCCTCCACGACCTTGACGACCTTCAAAATTTCTATTTGATGTAGATGCACATCTTTCTTTTGGATTAAGTTTATCGGCATTCATAGCTAGGCACATTGAACAGCCCGGTTCTCTCCAATCAAATCCCGAATCTTTAAATACTTTATCTATTCCTTCTTCTTCCGCTTGTTGTTTAACAAGACCTGAGCCAGGAACAACCATGGCATCTACATGATGTGCTATTTTTTTTCCTTCCAAAATTTTAGCAGCGTCTCTCAAATCTCCTATTCTTCCATTAGTACAACTTCCAATAAAAATTCTATCAACTTTAATATCTATTATTTTTGTATTTGGTTTTAATCCCATATAATTTAGCGATCTATTCATAGAAGCTCTTCTATCTTCGTCTTTTTCTTTTTCAGGATCAGGTACAAAGCCTGTAACAGAAACAACATCTTGAGGAGAAGTTCCCCAGGTGACCATTGGACTAATATCATCTCCTTTTATTTCCACTTCCAGATCAAATTTAGCTCCTATATCAGATTCAAGTTTAGACCAATATTCTATGGCCTTATCCCAATTAGTTTTTTTGGGAGACATAGGTTTATCTTTTAAATATTGAATAGTTTTTTCATCAGGAGCAATTAACCCTGCACGCGCGCCCGCTTCTATGGACATATTACAAACTGTCATTCGTTGCTCAATATTAAGATTTGTTATTACTGATCCAGCGTATTCAATAACCATGCCAGTTCCACCAGCAGTACCTATCTTACCTATGGTTTGTAAAATTACATCTTTTGAAGTAACTCCTGTAGGTAGACTTCCCGTTACATTAACTCGAAGATTTTTTGATTTTTTTTGAATTAAAGTTTGCGTAGCCAAAACATGTTCAACTTCTGAAGTTCCTATACCAAAAGCCAAAGCGCCAAAAGCTCCATGTGTAGCAGTATGACTATCTCCACAAACAATTACTGTGCCTGGCTGAGTAAAACCTTGTTCAGGACCAATGATATGAACTATTCCTTGTCTTTTGTCTTTCATATCAAAAAGTTCTATACCAAATTCTTTACAATTTTTTTCAAGCGTGTTTACCTGAATTTTTGACTCTTCATCATCAATACCCTTTGATCGATTAGTCGTAGGCACATTATGATCTGCTACAGCCAAGGTAAGATTTGCTTTTCTTACTTTTCTTTTTGATAATCTTAAGCCTTCAAAAGCTTGGGGACTTGTTACTTCGTGAACAAGGTGTCTATCAACATATAATAAAGTTGTGCCATCATCTTGCTGATGAACTATATGTTCGTTCCAAATTTTTTCGTAGAGTGTTTGGGGCATTGTAGAAAAAAATTATTTTTTCTCTATTTTCAATTTTTCTTTTTTAAGGTCCGTTTTTGTAGCAATATCTTTATCTTTTATAAGATTTTCTTTTTTTGACTCTTCTTTTATAATTTCGTTTTCAACGATTGGTTCTGCAACATCTATACCAATTTTTTTCTTAATTTTTTCAGAAATCCTTGCTGATTTTCCTGTTCTATCTCTTAAATAATATAACTTTGCTCTTCTAACTTGACCCGATCTTATGACTTTAATAGAGCCAACTATTGGACTATATAATGCAAACGTTCTTTCAACACCTTCGCCAAATGAAATTTTTCTAACTGTAAATGATGAATTAATATCTCTATTTTTTTTTGCAATACAAACGCCTTCAAAATACTGAATTCTTTCTCTTTTTCCCTCAACAATTCTGACGCCAACTTTAACAGTATCTCCAGCAAAAAATTCAGGTATTTTTTTTGTTGTTAAAATTTTTTTAACGCTCGCTTTATTTATTTCTTCTATATTTTTCATTTGTTTTTCTTGTACTTTTTCCATAAATCAGGTCGCCGGCGTCGTGTTATATCCTTTGAATGGGATAAACGCCAGTCCTTAATTTTAGCATGATCTCCTGTTAATAATACATTCGGAACATTCTTTTTCTCCCATTTTTGTGGTTTTGTATATTGCGGATATTCTAACAAATTTCTTTCAAAAGTCTCCTCGGCTAACGAATTTGAATTTCCAAGAACACCAGGAATTAATCTAACTATTGTATCAATTATTACGAAAGCACCTATTTCACCTCCTGATAAAACAAAATCCCCAACACTAACTTCTTCTATATTTCTTGTTTCTAATAATCTTTGATCTACACCTTCAAAATGACCACATATAATATTTATATTATTACCTAATCTCTTTTTTGCATAAGTTTGATCAAATTTGTTTCCTTTTGGGGATAAATAAATAATTGGTTCATTTTTATTTAAAATATTTTTATCCAAAGACTTAGCAATAACATCTGCTCTCAACAACATCCCACTTCCTCCTCCAAAAGGAGTGTCGTCTACCGTCTTATGTTTATCTGCAGCATAGTCTCTGATATTAATAACTTCCATTGTCCAAAGTTTTTTTTCTAGCGCTTTTTTATACAATCCACTTCCTAATGGTCCTGGAAATAACTCAGGATACAAAGTAAATATTCTTGCCGTCCACATTTATTCTTTCTTTGGTTCTTCCTTTTTAGGTTCAGCTTTAGGCGCTGCTGTTTTTGGAGCCTCTTTCTTTGGTTCTTCCTTTTTAGGTTCAGCTTTAGTTACATCTACTGCAGGTTTTTCACCTTCGAGTTTATCTTTTTTTCTATCTTTTTTTGGAATTGCTTTGAGTGGATTATTTCCTTTAGGAGGCATTGGATAAACTTCAGCTTCTCCTAATATTCTTGAAACTCTTAACGTAGGTTTAGCACCTTTGCTAATCCAATGTTTTATTCTTTCCACTTCTAAATTAACTCTTTCTTTTTTTGTCTTTGGTAATAGTGGATTAAAAAAACCTACCTTTTCAATAAATCGTCCATCTCTTGGAAATCTACTATCGGCAACTACAATTCTATAAACTGGTCTTTTTTTAACACCACCCATTGATAATCTAATTTTTAACATATTATTTGTCCTCCATTATTACGGGACCAGCAACTGGATCCGTGACACCTAATTCTGGTGAAATTTCTTCAAGCAAAGATCTAACAGTATCTAATCCTGCAATCATTTTATCTCTTGCTTTTGCGATTGATTGCTCATCTTTCCACTCTCCAATGATAC
>Ga0208879_1003605_pt1 | contig 12582 bp, 12 predicted proteins | sample Knorr_S15_td_Bot_FD_185605 | JGI IMG/M metagenome (GOLD analysis project Ga0208879, IMG submission 185605) | Marine microbial communities from Southern Atlantic Ocean transect - Knorr_S15_td_Bottom_ad_5009_LV_A (SPAdes) (version 2) | ecosystem: Environmental > Aquatic > Marine > Oceanic | place...
AACGATTACGCCAGTTCGAAAAAGCAGTAGAATCATTTAAAAACGCACTGAATATCTTCGAAAAATATCTTGAGGACATACAACAAAGTGATCCAGAATTAGTTGATATCCCGACCCTACAACACGAACAAATAGGGCTGAGACTACTCAAAAGATCCAAACTACTGGCTCAAGCGATGGATTTACCTCAAATCACCCAACAATGCGCTGCGATCGCTAAAAAAACCTCGTTATCTATAGATATCTGAGCAATTCAGCGTCTAGACAAAACACAAGTTTTAGTCGATAAATGATGTTTCGACAAAAATCAAAACACGTCGACAATCGATAAAACATTTAGAATCACATAGTTAAGTACATTTAGAGACCCTGGTCTAAGAACGCCAGTTAGCCCAGTTGGAGAATTATGCCAAATTCAGTAAGTGCCGGAAAACGACTTCGTCAAAACCACTCACGCCGCGATGCAAACCGAGCGACTCGATCGAAATTGCGAACATACATTCGCCGTGTTCAAGAAGCAACCGAGGCCTACGAAGCGGTCGTTGCCGAGAATGGCGATACAGATGCAGCATTAGCGACTGTCAATGCAGCATATCGTGACGCGCAAGTCAAAATCGATAAAGCTGGTGCTAAGAGTCTGATTCATAAAAACAAAGCCGCCCGCACCAAATCTCGCCTACAAAAGATGATTAAGAAGGCCAAAGGCATCGCCTAAGACGAGTATTGCGGGATACGCGGAGGCTGGTAGTTTCCCTAGAGGCGGCGTACGTCAACAAATATCGAGTGTTGATTCGTGATAATTTGTGTTCATTCGTGGGCGTAGCCTAATCCCAGACAATTTTCTCTGCGTCAAATACGGGGCCGTCAACACAGGTACGTTTGTAGTCCCACGAACCGTCAGATTCTTTGCACCGCGTGACGCAACTAAAGCAAATTCCAATACCACATGCCATCGGCGTCTCTAGCGATACTTGGCACGGTACACTCCATTGCTGGGCAACCTTGGCAACTGCCTCCATCATCGGGTCAGGCCCACAACAAACCACCGCTACGCCTTGATTGCTACCGTGCGCTGTCGCGTCGGTTTGCAACACTTGTTCAAGCACTTCGGTCACCAGTCCCGGCACACCCGCGGAACCATCATCCGTACAAATCTGCGTGTTCACACCGATCTGTTCAAAATCATCAACTCCAGCCAACAAATCCGCATTCCGCGCACCATAGCAAAACGTAACCTGTTGGGCGGGCGGACATTCACGTCCAAATTTTTGCAGTCCAAGGTATTCACGAGCCAAACATAAAAACGGCGTCTGCCCAATACCACCGGCCACCATAATCAGGTGCCTCGTCTCGATGGGAAGGAATCCGTTTCCTAATGGCCCCCAAACTTCTAGTTTCTGTCCAGGCTCCGCGTTGACGAGGCGAGTCGTTAAATTTCCCTTCACCAAATAGAGCACATCAATATCCGACCAGTTTCCAGATGCATCTTGATGCAAATCATAAAATGCCAATGGACGACCTATTAAAGGGTCGTTACGATCGGCTAATCGTAGCATAATAAACTGACCCGGCTGGGCTGCCGCAGCGATCACTGGACAACGGAATCGCAACCTCCAGGTCCCCTGCGCCACTTCAACATTTTCAACGACGACAACGGTTTCTTGTGTCGAACCATCCGCGTAAAAATCTGCCTGCAAAGGATTGGATTTCGTCGTGCTATCCGCATTAGAATTCATAAAATTGATTACCTTCGTCGTCCTCGACCGGCGCCTGATTTGCCTCGACCTGTACGAGCAGTTTGGCGCCCACGACCAGCCGTACGTTGCCGATTCCCTTTACTCTGTGTTCGTGGCTGGGAATTGCGGGATGCATCAGATCTACGCGAGGATGAGCTATCTTTACGCACTCTTGCTGTTCGTTTCTTCTTGACCCCAGCGGAACTACGGGATTTGGATTTCGTTAGCTTCTTCAGCGCTGAAACTTCGCGATAAGTCAGTTCTCGATATGCACCTTCAGGTAAGTCGGCCAAACGAATGGGACCAATCGCAATGCGTTTAAGCATCAACACCTTGTGTCGAACTCGAGCCAGAACTCGTCGAATCTCGCGGTTCTTGCCTTCACTAAGAACCATCTCTAAATCCGTTGTCTTTTTCCGATGCGATTTAATTCGAATCGACTCGACATGTGCTTTGCCATCTGACAAATACACACCTTCACGGATCTCCGCCAAATCCTCGCGACGCATATCGCCCGCAACTCGAACTAAATAAACTTTGCTGACCTCATAACTTGGATGAGCAATTCGATTCGCTAGTTCACCGTCGTTGGTAATAATAATCAAACCTTCGCTAGAACGGTCTAACCGACCGATCGTGAAAAGATGATTCGCATCTCCAATTAAATCCAACACTCTCAAACGGCCAGCGGGATCGTTGTTCGTGCACAACACACCGGCAGGTTTGTTGAGCATATAATATCGCAATGTCGGGCGAGCAATGTGTTGTCCGTCCACTTTGATTTCTTGTTCATCCGGATTTACCTTGGTGCCTAGCTTTTTGACCACTTGGCGATCAACTTCAACCCGACCTTCCGATATCAACTCTTCACAACTACGGCGACTTCCTAGTCCTGCAGCGGCAAGTACTTTTTGAAGCCGGACTTCGCTACCACCAGCGGCCAATTTACGAGTGCCCCCAGATTGGGAACGTGAGGTGGAATCTTTGCTAGCACTTGTTGGCCGAGGACGAACGGGAGCCTGCTTGGGCTGACGCTTGCTCGTTGAACGATTTGTCTTTTTTACGCGTGGCATGGCTAATTTTCTAATCGCTGTGGATTAATACTCTGTCTATTGTGTTGGGTGTGCTGATTGCGTTGTCATTTTGAAAGGGTCGATCAATTAAGCGGGATCATAACCATCCGCATAAGGACTACGGTTGCGAGGCATAAATTTACAAAGTGCAATTCCAAAGAAGTAAAGAATTGTCAGTGGACCGGCGAGCATTAACATACTCAGGGGATCAGCTGGGGTCAAAAACATCGATGCAATAAAGATGACTAACACCGCGACTCTCCACTTTGCCAAGTAAGCTTCGATCGTAAACATCCCAATCCGTTGTAGCATCAGCATCACCAACGGTAACTGAAAAGCAATCCCAAAACCGAGCGGCAAGAACATCACGAACCCTAACCACTCACTAATACGTGGGTCTGGGTCGATCTCCATCATGCGGTTGTAGCTGAAAAGGAAATCTAATACCGGTTCCATCACCACGAAAAATGCCATGGCCGCACCACCAAAAAACAAAAATAAACTAAACGGCAAGTAAATGTATACGTATTTCCGTTCGTGTGGATACAAACCAGCAGCAATGAACTGCCAAATCTGATAGAAAATCCAGGGGCTCGCCAGAATAATTCCACCAATGAATGCCGCCTTGAGCCAAATCATAAATCCCTCGTGAGCATTAAGAGTCTGCACTCTCACGTCCACTTTCTCCCAAACCGGCACTGTAATAGTTACAGGCCGCGCGGAACGAAAAAAATCGCTAAACGCATTGGTAATAATAAATTTGTTAACTCGACGGATCGCATCCTGACGAGCAACAGTTGTGGACTCGCGTTGGATTTTCTGCGCCAACACAGCAAACACGGCTTGCACATCAATCGCATTTTCATCAGCATTCTCTAAGCCGAAATCCATCCAACTCGATGTCTTCTGCTCAACCTTCTCTTGTACCAATTCTCGCAAAGATTCGTTTTTGAAGAGTTCCGGTATGTTTGCCCATACATTGAGAAATTCGACAACATCGACTACTGATACGCTGACTTTAACATCACCGTCTGCCGGTCGTACTAGTTTGTTAAACGACTCGAGTTGTTGCTCCGTTAATTCTGCCAATAAATATTTCGCCCACTCTTGCTTAGAATGCGCTTGAATATGTTGGAGAAACAACAGGTGGTTAGATTCACCGCCTTCCTCAATTAGAAAATCTTGTTCTACAAACATATAGCTTTTATATTGCAACGCCCCAAACACCTGCGGCATGGATTGACGCAAGTTGATGAACAACTGGTCGATTTCAATTTCCATCGTATCGGCGGAATAGCCCTCATCCCCAATCATTCCGGCGGTTTCCGCGAGCCTAAAGCTATCCGTTCGGACTAAGTCAAATGACCGCTGCTGATAATATTCCCGCAACGCATCTTTCAAAGGCACTTGAATCTCTTTCACAATATCTTTGGCCAGAAAGATCCCAACTCCAACGCCAAGCAATAAACCAATCATCCCGCGAAACAAACACCGTCGCAATTCTTCTAAGTGATCGCCGAATGACATCGTGGATTCGGAAAACAAGTCTTCCTTGGGGTGCTTTGCCATGATATTTGCCGCAATAAATATGTGGTTGGGGTGTTTGCTGAAACGGATTCAGGGGTATCTAGTGGTGCATTAACCTGAATCAATATGAATCAATATGAATCAATATGAATCAATTGGAAGCAATATGAATCAATATGAATCAATTGGAAACAACAACACCCTAAGGGGGGATTCTGAGTAAAGACAGCCAATCCAGAACTTCACAGTTGTGAAAAGGCTACAAATTTAGCATACGGATGGAAACTGCCGCACCAGCTCTATCAAGCAATTAGCTCAACACCTGAATTATAACACGTGCCCCCACAATAGCCAATATGCCAAATCACACACTAGCGGGTGACATACACGTCAATTCGTGGTTGGATTTGTATTTCTTCTTTTGCTCAAGATTCGTATACTTCTACGACCGCCAAACAAGATCGCTGGAATTTATGCAACAAAAACGGACCACTATCGCGTTGACCTTCGCCCTATTCGCGAGCACGCTGCTCGGCGGTTGTCGTCACGTGCAACAGCAAATTACGGGGCCTCGAGGTGACATTCGGCAACAGCAATATCGGGCAGCGTTGTTTGACCCGTACGCGCTACCCGAAATCGGAAATGATCAGGGCGGCATGCGACCACGGGAGTTTTCGCGGCCGTTGCCAGAAATTGTTCGTGAGCAAACTCTAGCCGAATTGTACAACCCGCGGCAATAATCATTGTCAGCGAATACCGCTCAATCATTAAATAGCCGCTGGACCACGTTCACCGGTGCGGATGCGGATACAATCTTCCATCGGCAACACAAATACTTTGCCGTCACCTATTTCACCCGCTTCCCCAGTGCGGCCACCCTGTAGAACCGCAGCAATAGTCGCTTCGACAAACTCATCGTTTACAGCAATCTGCAACTGTACTTTGCGTATCAAATTAACTGCCAAGTCATGACCGCGATACGTCTCTGACTGACCCTTCTGACGTCCAAATCCCTGGCAATCCATAACGGTTAGCCGTGAAACCTCGACGGCCGTTAGAGCTTCCTTCACGTCCTCTAAATGACTTGGTTGAATGATCGCAATAATCAGTTTCATCCTAGGCTGCCTTCTCGAAACAAAAACGATTTTTAGATTATCTCTCGTATCACACCATTGGTAATACTAAACCTGTGACTATTGTATGCCGTAACGCAAGAAATAACAGGTGACCACACCGAGGCTGGCAGTTTTTAGTCAATTTTTTGATTAATGTGAGCTTGACCTCCACCTGCACTTCGTTACCACGGACAAACTACGCTGAACTACAAGTCAGGGGAGTTTACTCCGACTCCGGCGGAAAGCCGGGTCAGATTGATCTGAAATATCGCGTAGGCCGAATACCAAAGCCAACCAATTTGAGAGGATCGCTATAAACTGAAAGGCACACCAACCATTTCTCCAATTCGACGTTTTCTAATCAAAAAAAAACGTCTGCCCATTTCTGAGCAGACGCTTCTTTGCGTTTTGTTGAAACCCTGTGGGGTTTACTAGCTAGTAGCTTAGTAAGTCAGGATTGCATCCATACCGAAAGTAACATCGGTGTTGGTACTTGTTTCATCCCAGTCAATTCGAACTTCAGGACGCAAGGTCAAGTCGAAACGAGTTTGAGGTCGGTAGTTAATACCCGTCGTGAACGAGTATTCGCTGTCCGTACCCAAATTGTTTCCGTTTCTCCACCATTCCAGACGAGCACCAAGCGTGACGTCATCAGAAACTGTGTAGAACAGGTATTGGTTAACACCAATTTCATAGCGAGTCGTGGTGTCTACATAATCTGTTTGGAATACGTAGTCCATTTTTTCGCCCAGAGTAACCTGCACAACAACACTGTGAGTGTAGCCATTTTCAGTATCACTGATGTCACCGAAAGTCGTTACATAGTTAACAGAAAGACTGTCACTAATCGATTTTCCAAGACCAAGAATACCGTTGCTTCCATGACTCTGGAAACCAGTATCCCAACCTGAAGAGTAACCGAAAGACAGGTCTACACCAGCTTCAGTAGTCTTGCTAGCGAGCAAACCAGTGTGAGTAAATGGCTCACTGTTGTACATCGTCTTAGCGTGACTATAGAAGAAGTTACCTGGAGCTTGAACTACTTCGTAACCAACGATTGTGTAGAACTTACCCACGATGACGGTCCAATCACCAACGTGACCTTCAACGTACAATTGAGGCAGAGCCCAACCAAATCCGTTACCTGAATCAGAACTTTCTGTGTCCCATCCAGTTGTTTGACCAAAGGCACTGGTGTCGGGAGCATCTGCACCATACATCAAGTCAAAGTGGTATCCCAGTCCAAGGCCTTCAGCATCGGCATCAGAAGCTTTGTCAAATTCGAACCAAACTTGATGGATCGTGCCCTTCTTAGGATTATCATTAAACAATCCTGTGCTACGATCGTGGTAACCAAATTGAGTCCAACCATTAATTTCTAGTCCTTCACCATCGCGATTGAAGAGATTCCAAGCTTCACCATCAGATGGCGATACTGCAGTATCATCGTTGAGCGTATATGTGATTGGGCTGAAAACAGGCTGTTGCAATTCTTCAGCGGCTACTGATCCGCCAAAAATTGAGACTGCAAAAGCTGCGAGCAATATTATTTGTTTGCGTTTCATTTCCTACATTCCTCCGTAAAATTTTTTAGGTAAGGAAAGGTCCCCAGTACATAAGGTGGCCCTTATTGTTGCCCTCTATTTGGAAAGGGCACTAGCTCGCTTTTCCTACAACAAATGTCTAAACACGTTTTTGTTGCTTGCGCTAAACACTTTGCGCATATAATCCGTCACAGAGTCCAATTCGGACCGAGTCACTACGTTTATTCATCGCAAAAACCGAAGTTTGAACCATATTTACCGAAGGAATTGGCTTTTTCGTTAATCTATCCGGATTGCAACACTCGAACCGATATCGCGCTTTAAACTATGTCGAATATACCGATTATGCCGTTTACCAATTCCGCTGAATCTGTTGGTTCTTGGTTGATTTATAAGTAATTAAAATCACGTGAATTTAGCCGTCGAACCCACAGCGCAGGCCAGTCTATCGAATAGTTATTGAGTAGACCGCCGGTCGAAGCCACCCTTTTTGCACGCTGGTTAAAAATAGACCCCCTCCCTTTTCCAACCATCAAATAACCGATAAATTGATAATCAGTATCCGTGGTCTAGACCCTGAACCGAGGACACCCAATCCAATGGGAATCTTTAAACGATTTAAAAAGTCCAACCCGACGACCTCGCCGAGTGAAAACGCGGACAATGCGGAGCAGGCAGCATATTCGAACAAACCACCAGAAGATGACATTGAAAATAGAGGTGCTGCATCTACTTCCGCTGAGCTCAGTGAATCCGTCCCTGACGTAGCCTCCACTGAGCAACAAGATTACGATCGAGGCAACCTGTGGCAACGCTTACAAAGTGGCTTAAAAAAAACTCGCGATGTGCTCAATACAGACATCCGTGACTTATTCAAAACCGACGGCCAACTTGTCGACGATGAATTCCTGAAACGGCTCTTCGCCATCCTCGTCAAAACAGACATGGGGGGTGGTCCCGCGGAACAAATCAAATCTCGCATTGAATCGCAATTCGCCGGACGTGTCATCGAATTTGAAGATGTCCTGACAATTATCCGTGGCGAATTAACCGAACTATTGACTCAACCCACTCAACCTGTCCGATTTGCTCAATCAGGTCCCTCCATTATTTTAGTCGTGGGCGTCAATGGATCAGGCAAAACAACATCGATCGCAAAATTAACTCACCACTTTCAAGCGGAAGGTAAAAGCGTTTTACTCGGAGCGGCGGATACATTTCGAGCAGCAGCTGTACAGCAGCTAACGATCTGGGCTGAACGACTCGGTGTCGACATCGTCAAAGGCGACCAAGGCGGCGATCCTGCCGCAGTAGCACATCGCTCGGTTGCACAAGCAATCGAAAAAGACGTTGATGTTTGTATTATCGACACAGCTGGTCGCTTACAAACTCAAACAAACTTAATGAAACAGTTAGAAAAAATATTCCGTGTCATCCAGAATCAGATCCCAGCAGCACCTCACGAAGTGTTTCTGGTCCTCGACGCAACGGCTGGACAAAATGGCATAAGCCAAGCTCGCGGATTCTCCGAAGCGGCGAACTGCACTGGCATCATCCTGTCCAAACTTGACGGAACTGCCAAAGGGGGTGTCATTATTCCCATCCGCCAAGAATTTTCCATTCCCGTGCTGTTTGTCGGTCAAGGCGAACAACCGGAAGATTTGGCCGTCTTTAAAGTCGACGAATTTGTCGCAGGCCTGTTTGATGAAGTTTGATGAAGTTTGGAGAGCCTTCGAATCCAAAGAAGACTTAGGACCGTCCTTGTAGCACCTTATCAAGCACGCCATTAACAAATGACGGCGAATCTTTTGTACCAAATCGTTTGGCCAACTCTACCGCTTCGTCAATCACAACTTGACCAGGCGTTGAGGTTTGCGTCAGTTCGAATGTCGCCAAACGAATTACATTTCGATCCGTCGGTGCCATGCGAGCAATTGTCCAGTTTTCTGCACAACCCAAGATTACCTCATCTAATTCGTCGCGGTGGCTCCTGACGCCAAGCACCAATTCTACCGCAAACTCTGACAAACCAGCGGGCTCAGGAGTCAAATGCCTTTGAATATACTCCGTCGGATTTTCGGTCATCCGTTCTGGATTTAAGTCGCATTCGTACAACAACTGAATTGCAATTTCTCGCGCTAACCGCCGTCCACTCCAGGGTTGAGTATTATCATCTTCAATCGCTTCGTCGCTCACATTAACACCTTTAATTAGCTGGTAACCTATTACGTTCTTAGAACTAGTTATTATGGGAGGGGAAAATTCACTCAGTCAATTCAGCAGAAATCATTTGCATTACATTTACCATTTCAACAGCAGCTTCAGCTGTTTCCACGCCTTTGTTACCTACGTTACCGCCAGCTCGGTGAATCGCCTGCTCCATCGTTTCACACGTCAATAAACCAAACAGTACTGGCAATTCGTACTGCAAGGACAACTTTCCGAGGCTACTGGCAACTTGGCTGTTGATATATTGGGCGTGGGTTGTTTCACCGCGGATGACCGCTCCTAAGCAAATCACCGCGTCGACTTTCTCACAGCGAGCAAATCTAGCAGCAACAACCGATAATTCCCACGCTCCCGGCACCCAGGCAACTTGGATATCATCATCAGCAACTCCGGCAGCTTGCAATGAATCTAACGCGCCGTCGAGCAATCGTTGTGTAATGGAATCGTTGTATCGAGAAACAACAATGGCATATCGGCCATCTGCACTTCCCAGTTTTCCATCAAATATTGTCGGCATAGCTGTCTCTTTTTTTTATGATTTCGCTGATTCGTACTGTTCGCAATGAAATGCACTAAGCCTCTGGATTAACACTCATTAGGAATTCTGCATTGGACTTTGTTTCGCTTACCCTTTTAACGAGCATTTCTATGGCATCAACTTCATTCTGGTCCGCTAAAACACGTCGTGTCATTGCAATGCGTCTATATTCCTCTGGGTCCAATAGATTTTCTTCGCGTCGAGTCCCGCTGGCATTGATATCAATCGCTGGGAAAATCCGCCGGTCCACAATGCGACGATCCAATACGATCTCTAAATTACCCGTACCCTTGAATTCCTCATAGATGACTTCATCCATTTTACTACCGGTATCAATTAAGGCAGTTGCGAGAATCGTTAAGGAACCGCCCTCTTCGACTTTACGAGCTGCACCAAAAAACTTCTTTGGTTTCTGCAATGCGTTTGCATCGAGTCCACCGGACAATATCTTGCCACTTGGTTCACATTCGGTATTCCATACTCGAGCTAAGCGAGTAATCGAGTCCATGAAAATCACGACGTCCATACCGCATTCAACCATCCGTTTCGCTTTTTCAATCACCATTTCAGAGACATGAACATGTCGAGCAGGTGATTCGTCAAAAGTCGAACTTATCACTTCGCAATTTGGGCCACGAACTTCACGTTCCATGTCTGTCACTTCTTCAGGCCGCTCGTCGATCAACAACATGATCACATACGTTTCGGGGTAGTTCTTCAGTACCGCTCGCGCCATCTGTTGCAACAGAATCGTCTTACCAGCTCGCGGGGGACTGACAATCAACCCGCGTTGCCCAAAGCCAATTGGAGTAACCATATCGACGATTCGAGTACACACTTCGCTAGAATCATGCTCCAACACAATCCGTTGATACGGATGCAATGGCGTTAAATCATCAAAATGGACTCGAGCAATATTTTCACTCGGGTCCACTCGATTAACCGTTTCGACTCGCAGCAAGGCAAAATACCGTTCATTTTCCTTAGGTGGACGAATTTGCCCCGCTACGGAAACACCCGTTCGTAAATTGAAACGGCGGATTTGGCTGGGTGAGACGTAAATATCGTCCGGACAAGACAAATAATGATAATCTGGGCTACGCAAGAATCCAAAACCATCGGGAAGAATCTCGAGAGTCCCTTCGCCATACATGAGCCCGCTGGTTTTGACTAAGTTCTTTAAGATGCGGAAGATTAGTTCCTGTCGTTTGACGCCAGCAACATCACCTAGCTCAGCCGCTTCTGCTGCCTCTAACAACTCCGGCATGCTCATTTTTTGCAGCTCAATCAGCCGCGTCTGCTCGCTAGGATCGCTGACCAACTGATCGCCAACTTTTTCGCCTTTGTCTAACTCGCGACTGATTTGCTCAGCGAGCGACAGTGTATCTGGCCTCGGCCGATTGTTAATAAATTCGCCATCCGTGTCTTGAAACTGCTGCGAACTTCGCGCATCAGCGGCTTTCGCAGCACTTGCGTCATGCTCGTCCCCGCGAGAATCATCAATATTGGGATTTTGTTTTTCTGACATCTTATTAATGCACTGCTGCGGTTAGCATTGCCCACATTGCCTGTAATTGTTTTAGGGTGTTATCTCTTGTTCCAGAATTGTCGAGGATTAGATCAGATCGACGTCGTTTTTCTTGTAGCTCGAGTTGAGATGCTTGACGTTGAGTTATTTCTTCGTCAGACCAACCACGTTCTCGACAACGCTGCCAACGAACAGACTCACGACAATCCACAAAAATTACTTTGTCACAACACTGATCCCACTCTGCTTCAAACAACAACGCTGCGTCGATAACAATCGAGTCCGAATTCCCAGCGACTTGAAACGTCTCGATAAACTTCTCTAATGCGTGTTGAATTCTTGGATGTGAAATCGATTGCAAGAACCGAAGTTCCGTCACAGCATTATCATTACATCCAAAAACAATACTAGCGACTGCCTGCCGATCCACCTCACCGTTGGAGCCAAAAATTTGGTTACCCCATCGTTGACGCAACAATTCCTTGATTTCGCCTGCACATAATACGTCATGCCCCGCTCGATCTGCATCGAACACTTGTGCACCCAAGTCTTTCAACAAACCAGCAACAAAACTCTTACCAGAACCAATACCGCCACTAAGACCTACAACAATGGTTGTTTTTTGTGAGGACATAGGAAGTCTAGTGCCAACTTTTAATTGGACACGAACAACGGGTACATCAATGTCAGCGCATAGCAACGTCGCTGCTAAAACACGGCATCAAAAAGGGAATTTGAAATATACTTACGGGGGGGGAAATTCTCGCCGGAACGCAATCACAGCGGAATGTGTGCTGCGGCCATTGAGAGAAAAGGAATATGTGGGATAGTAATCGAAATAATAACCAATTTGAATACTACGGTCGTTATTGTAGACGCACCACTGACATTAAACTAGACATTATTTATTACGAATATTTGTTATCCTTTTGGCCAGTTCGTGGTCTTTATTTACATTCAGCCCAATTATCACCGACACAAATATCCACTTTCAGTGGCACGGATAATACCACCGCAGACATCATCTCCTCACGTACCATAGCCGTCAGGCGTTCGACCTCCTCTGCCGCTACCTCAAACACTAACTCATCATGAATCTGTAACAACAGTCGAGCTTGAAAATCATCCGTTTTCAGACGGTCAAGCACAGCTATCATGGCCACTTTGATAATATCTGCCGCCGATCCTTGAATCACCGTGTTGATCGCTATCCGTTCCGCTAGATTCCGCTGACGTTTGTCTTTCAACGTCTCAGGGTCTCGCACGTCAGCCACGTTACGATGCCTTCCCAA
>Ga0208879_1003606_pt1 | contig 12580 bp, 10 predicted proteins | sample Knorr_S15_td_Bot_FD_185605 | JGI IMG/M metagenome (GOLD analysis project Ga0208879, IMG submission 185605) | Marine microbial communities from Southern Atlantic Ocean transect - Knorr_S15_td_Bottom_ad_5009_LV_A (SPAdes) (version 2) | ecosystem: Environmental > Aquatic > Marine > Oceanic | place...
CTCTTGTTAAGTCGTCAATTGATTTAAACATTCCAAAATCTTCTCGAAATCGAATTATTCGCTCTGCCATAACTGGACCTACATTTGGCAAATTAATCAATTCCTCTTTCTTTGCAGTATTAACATAAATTATTTCAATTTTTTTCTTAATACTACCTTCACTCAATTCTTCTTTTTGACCATCCGCAACAAAATCTAGAAACAGATTAACTGATTCCTTTTCAAGAGGTAATTGACCGTCTCTTAAAAAGGATGTATTTTCCCCCTGGGTGAAAATATTATCATGTTTTCTATCAAAATAATTATGCCTCACAGCCCCAACAATTAGTCCGACAAGCATCGTACCAATCAAAAAACGAAAAACAGTTTTTTTCTGAGAAGTAAAGAGTTTCACTAAAAATCAACTTTATTAAACTTTGGTTTCAACTCCCCGTTTAAACTAGCTAATTCTGAAAACAAATCCTTTTCTTTTTTACTCAGGGAGTTTGGTGTTGAAACTTGTATTCTCACAAGTTGATCTCCTTTTTGGCTTCCTCTTAATTTTGGAAATCCTTTTCCGCGCATTCTGAGAATCTGTCCAGATTGAATACCGACTGGTATTTTTAGGCTGGCTTTACCATCAATTGTAGGTACGTCAATAGTGCCCCCTAATACAGCCCAAAAAACAGGCACTTGCGCTTCTATAAAAATATCAAGCCCATGCCGAATAAAAAAGGGATGCTCTTTCTCTTCAAAATAAACAACGAGATCCCCCGGTTCAATGCCCTTTCCACCTTTATTCCCTTCTTTGCTCAAAGTCATATAATTCCCCGTGGAAACCCCTTTGGGAACTGAAATTTTAATAGTTGCTGTTTTGCGGGTAATTCCCCGACCACTGCAATCACGACACGGATGTTCATTTAATTCTCCCTCTCCACGACAAACGGGACAATCACTTACAACAACGGATTGCCCGAAAAAAGATTGTGACATTCTTTGTACCTGACCGCTCCCCCCACAATGCCTGCACTGGGAAGGTGTCGTCCCTGGCTTAGCTCCGTTTCCATCGCAAGTTGTGCATATTTCAAACCGTTTGATACGGATTTTTTTTTCAGTTCCGTGCAGTATATCGGGAAAATCTAACTCAATTGAAACACGCAGGTCTTTTTCTTTTCGTATATGACTGCTTCGTCTTGTTGAACCACCAAAAATATCCTGAAAAGGATTCTGTCCCCCAAAAATATCACTGAATTGACTGAAAATATCATCCATGGACATCTGCCCGCTAAATCCTGGGCCGGAATCCATATCTCCCATTCCTACCCCAGCATGACCAAATTGATCATACTGCGCACGTTTATGTTCATTACTCAATACAGAATAAGCTTCAGCTGATTTTTTAAATTGCTGTTCTGCTTCTTTATTTCCGGGGTTTTTATCGGGATGGTATTTCATAGCAATTTTACGATAGGCCCGCTTTATTTCCTCTGCTGTTGCAGTATTATCCAAACCTAAAATCTCATACAAATCTTTCATTTTTTATTGACAATCACCTTTGCATGGCGGACTACCTTATCTTTGTAAGCATAACCCTTTTGAAAAACTTGCAGGATTTCATCTTCCTTTTTACCCTTTTCTTTTCGAATCATAATCGCATCATGAATATCTAAATCCAATATTTCGCCTGGTGTACCATAGGATTCTATTTTCCAATCTTTTAAAAACTTTCTCATATTTGATTGAATTAATTGAACTCCCTCCTCAATAGACGATCCACCATCGGATTCCTTATGATTATTGAATGCCTCAGCTAATCGATCTAAATCATCAATGATGGACAACAAATCTTCAAATATTGCTTTGCCCTCATATTGCAGCATTTGAGTTATCTCTTTCTCTTTCCGGCGGCGGAAATTATCAAATTCTGCAACAAGACGAAGATGTCGATCCTCTCCTTGAACCAATTTTTGCTTTAATTCATTGATTTTTTGTTTTTCTTTAGAACCCTTTTTTGAGGAAGTCTTTTTTTTCTCTGGCTTAATCTTCTCTTGAGATAAATCAACTTTTTCCTGTTTTTTAACAGACATTCGGCAACACCTCCGAAAAATCCTCAAGTATACGCTTCACAAATTGATAACGTATCCGCGTAGGACCTAAAACAGCCAATTGACCAGTTACTAAATCACTACTAAATCGGGAAGTCAAAATTGAAAAATGACCCATGAGATCATTATTTGTCTCATGACCTATAAAGATATATTTCTTTTTCAAACCCACATTAGAATTTATGAACTGTTTAATGTTCCTTTTCTCCAAAGCTTTAATTGTTTTCCGAAGTACCGTGACTTCCTGAAATTCAGGGTAATTTAACAATTCACTAAAGGATGAAGTATAAATCAATGAATTACCTTTAAGACAGAAATGTGTAGTTGGTTTATTAATCAATACCTGAATAATTTCATGGTCAAATACATCTGATCCACACACGCGAAGATGGATTGTCTTCTGAATTTCATCTAATGAAAGACCAAGTAAACATTCCTTTAAAATTGCAGTAATTCTATCTAATTCATTCTGATTAACAACTACTTTCAGCTCAAGTACAATTGAACGAATTAATCCTGTTTTCATAGCAAGAACCATCATAATACGGTCAGAGGAAAGAGAAATAAGTTCAATGTCTGTTAAAATACTTTTATTCGCCTCAGAAATCATAACAAAACCGAACAATCGGCTTACTTTAGATAACAAAGTTGCAGTTGCCTGCATCAAATCATCAATATTCGAGGTCATCTTAATAAGGTTTTTAAAAGTCTCCTCATCTAATTTATCTTCTTTTTTTTCACTACCAGAGAACTGATCGACATAATATCTGTAACCTTCATCTGTTGGAATTCGCCCTGCAGAGGTATGCATATGAGTAAGCATTCCTTTTGATTCCAAGCATGCCAGAGTGTTCCGAATTGTTGCTGGACTAAAAGAAAAAAAATGACGTTTTTTTAGAAAACTGGACCCAACGGGGTGATTTACTTCAATATAATCTTCAATTGTTGTCATGAGGACTAGGTGTTCCCTTTCACTTAGACCTTTTGAATGTTGTTCTTTCATGATATTAAATTAGACCTTATTATTTTTTTTAGTCAAGTGGTGAATAAACATTTATAAAAATTTCGAGACCGCTCGATAACTACCAATAAAACCGATAAAGCTGGAAATAATGAATAATCCAATCCCAAAATAAAGATCCCCTTGAATCCTCAATGAAATTAATTGGGTAAGATAATAATTACTTGCTTTTATAAGCCCAAGGATAGCAAAAAACGCCAAAGAAGCTCCTATGATACTTTGGAAAATTCCCTCTAGAATAAAGGGAACCTTTATAAACAATTTTGTTGCACCAAGTAACTGTAATGTTTTAATCAGTTCCCGGCGTGTATAAATGGTCAATTTAATTGTATTTGAAATAACTACGATACTGATTAGGAGAATAACTCCGGAAGATATTTTTAAAAGGTTGATCATCATTTGATAAAAATTTTCTAAACGGCTGATTAATCTTCCCTGATATCGAACAACATCCACACCGTTTAGTGCTTGAATCTTTTTTATTAGCGGATCAAGATTTACCTTCTCAAAACCTCCTTTATTAATATTCACAACTGCACTACCAGGGAGGGGATTATACCCAAGCATTTTTACTACATCTTCTCCAAACTGATCTCTAAAGATTCTTACAGCATCCTTTTTTGTAATAAGTGTTACCGAGCGGACTTCAGGAAATCCACGGATTTCCTCAATAATAATTTTCTCTTGTCCATCTAACGTATTGTTATTAAAAAATACCTCAATTTTGTACTTTGACCGAAAATATTCGATAGGATAGTGAGAATTTTGACCCACTATAATTAGTATTCCAATTAGAAATAACGTCAGAAAAACCGAAAATATGGATGTGGAAGCAGTTAATTTATGACGCCATAAATTTCTGAATCCTTCAATGAACAGGAATGAAATTTTATCAATCATTGGTTCTGAATTTCCCCCATTTGGATTTCCAGAATTCTATGACCTCTATTCTTAATTAAATTATAGTTATGAGAAACCATAAACACAGCTGTTCCTTCAATATTAACATCCTCCAGTAATTTCACTAAATCATGAGCAGCGATAGGATCTAAGTTTCCAGTTGGTTCATCGGCAAGGATAACTTCCGGTTCTTTCACTAACGCCCGGGCAATACAAACTCTCTGCTGTTCCCCTCCAGATAATTCAAATGGTTTCTTTTTTTCTTTTTCCTCAAGATCTAATTCATTTAACATCCTCATCACCCTTTCTCGCACTTCATCTCTCCTTACTCCTGTCATGTGCAAAGGAAGAGCAACATTTTCAAAAATATTTCTGTCAGATAAAAGATTATAATCCTGAAAGACCATTCCGATTTTTCGGCGCACCATTGGTATCTTTCGTTTTTTGATTTTGTTTGAACTTATTCCACAAACGGTGACAAACCCTTCATCAGGAATGAGATCTAAATAAATAAGGCGCATAATAGTGGTTTTTCCCGATCCTGTTGGACCAATTAAAAAAGCAAATTCATCGTGGTTAATTTCAAAACTTACATCTTTTACACCAATTTCTTTGGAAAAGGAGTAGGACACACTATTAAATGATATCACTGTGAAAACCTACCTGATCTTCTTCAAGATCACCAATTGAGACTGTATAGAAAAATAACATATCCCATAAACAACAGAACTGAACTAAACCTGGAGACGGGCTGTCTCATGAAACTGAGTGGAATGAATACCAATCCGAATAATACCATAATTGGAATTTCAAAAGTAAGGATCCCCGGGGGAATATCTATTGGTTGAATAATTGAAACTAGACCTAAAACTGACAGAATATTGAACAAGTTCGATCCGATAATATTACCTATTGAAATAGCGCTTTCCCGACGAAATGCTGCTACCACAGATGTTGCAAGTTCCGGCAACGAAGTCCCAAATGCAACAATTGACATGCCGATTACAACCTCATCCACCTCAAAGATATGAGCTATATCAACCGCACCTTTCACAAAAGTTTTAGATCCAAGATATAGTACAACAATCCCCAGGACAAGGAGAATCCATGTTCCAAAAGTTGAACGCAATTGATCACTAACATCTTTGGGATCTTCCATAGGAGATTTTATACACCATAAAGTATATACAATAATCCCAAGGAAAAGTACCAATCCTTCCCATTGACTTAGCCGAGAATCAAGCATAAAAAGAACTAAGATACAGCAAACTATAAAATAAACTCCTATTTCTCTTTTTATTAGCTCAAACTTGATGAAAATCGGGAAAATGGTAGAACTGATACCTAAAACTAACCCAACGTTTGCGATATTTGATCCTACAACATTTCCAATAGCAATCCCTGAATATCCGTCTAAAGCAGCTTTAAGACTCACTACCAGTTCGGGTAAAGATGTACCAAAAGCGACCAAGGTCAGTCCGATTACAAAATGTGGGATTTGAAATTGTGAAGCGATATGTACTCCACTTTTTACAATCCAATCAGCTCCATAATAGAGGAGCAAAGTCCCAATTACTAAAAATACAAAACTCGTTAACAGTTCGTAAATCAAAGGTAAAGATTATGAACGTTAATGAATTCCCAAACAGGCTGCGTTACCATGTATCGAATGGTCTTATTTTTCTTCCATCTATTTCGAATTGTTGTTGAAGAAACCTCAAATTGTGGGATATTTGCAAATTGAATATCCTGGAGAATCCAATTAGGGACAGAGCTGGGCTGAAAACCAGGACGTAACGCTACTATCACGTGACATTCCTTTAAAATCCGTTCAGGCTCTTTCCAAGTATGGAATTCTACCAGAGAATCACTTCCCATCAAAAAATATAATTCGTCACGATTAATTATCTTTTCTCTTTTGTAAGCTAGTACCGTATCAAGGGTGTAAGATGTCCCTCCTCTTTTTATTTCAATATCTGATATCTCAAAATGAGGATTACTTTCTGTAGCAGATTCCAACATTTTAACTCTCAAATCAACAGGACTCATTCCATTTTTTCTTTTATGAGGAGGTCTTAATGAAGGGATAAAAATTACTTTTTCAAAATTTTCCGCTTCACAAACAGTCTGGGCAATTAATAAATGCCCTATGTGGGGAGGATCAAATGTCCCGCCGAAAAGACAGATTTTCATTTTTTTGCTTTCTCAATCCGTTTGTGTGCTTTGGCTATATATTGTTCAGCTTCTGATTGAAGTTTAACACTCAAAATATCTTTCTTAGATTCCAGGTATTCTTGAGCTTTTTCTACTTCCAATATTTCGCTATGGCATCGAATAATCCCCACATGAGCTAATCCTGTATAAGGGGTATCATAAAAGTTATCCAGCATATTTTCAAATGCAATTATAGCTGAATCAAATGCCCTGAGTTTTATGTACAGCACACCAACTTCATACAATTTCATTCCGAGTTTAGCTCTGAGGCCAAGAATTGTCTTCTGGGCTCCTTCCCTGTATTTGGTGTTGGGATAATCATCCAGGAATTCCTGAATTTTCTCTAATGCTCTATTCGTGTTTGACTGGTCATGAAAATACTTAGGTGATTCTGCAACATAACTCCCGCAAATCCGCCACCGGGCCTGTTCAACATAGGAACTAAATTCAAACTTACGAATAAGACGATCATACTGTGAAATTGCTAAGGGATATTCCTTATTCAAAAAATAAGATTCACCCAGGTAGAACAAGGCATCATCACCAATATCCGTATGAGAAGCTTTTAATACCAGCAAATGAAACTCTTCCTGAGCACGGATAAACTTCTTCTCTGAAAGAAAGATCTTTGCCTTTTTGAATTGGGACTCAAAATTACGATCACCTTTTGGAGCACTTCCCGCACAGCCAAAGATCAAGGTTAGAACAACTAAGGTAAATATGTGACAGAATAATTTAATCAGCTGAAATCGTACCATTGTTTACCAACTTATTGCAAAAGATAACCCGCCAATACCATATTTTGTGTTTTTATTATAATACAATCCAATTGATGTATCATATGTTTTCTCGTGTCTGGCATTTGATTGAGTTGTCCACACGGCTTCCAGAGCGCTGATGACATGATTAAACATAACTGCACTCACGGCATAGGTTGCCATTTTAAGGTACGTATCACTTTCATAGCGCATATCCAAATATTTGTCCTTGTTTCTGGTCATGATGAGGATTTCAGTGCCATCTTCTGTCCGTTTTTCTTTGATCCACCAGCCTTGAGTACTATCATTTGCAGCATTGCCTAAGTCATCCCATCCTCCTACGAACTGATCGTATTTACCTATATTTTCATAAAAATGAAGGTCTCTGACAACTTGCATGAGGTCAAGTGATTCATCTTCGTAATTATACAATGGATCACAATAATGGGAAGTATCATTAAAACAAGGCGTAGAATAAAGTTGTTCTTGAAACAAAATACTTAGTGAATGGGTTCCATCAATGATAACATCATACATTGTTGTATCAACTCCATTATAGTTCCAAACATCAGGTATATTCAAATCGCTTGTCCAATGCGACTTAGTTAAAGGAGTGTTTCTGATCCATCTGCTAAAATTCCAATGTTCATCGGCAAAAGCTTCAAAATCCAATCGTAAATTTTCAGCTTTCTTATTTAATTGTACAATTCCAACAATTCCTGCTACTTCAATCCCGGCAAAAAGAGCAGTCTTCCACCAGGGGGACTTATTGTACATCTGCCCCCACCCTGGAAACACCAGGGAACGGAGCAAGGCACGGGCAGGATAGGATTGGACTAAAGTTGAGTCACTCAATTCAGTAAGAGCGTCCTGGAGACTGGAATGTTCTGATTTCATCCACAAAAGTGCCTCAAATCGATTATCATAATTTGATAAGATCCCATTTCCAGATAATATAGTTGTAACGAAAAACAAAATGAGTGAAAAATATTTCATCCTTTTATCCTTCTATTAAAATCCGAATAATAGCGTAAAGTACCAACGATTTTTATTCCCATAACGAAAACTTTCTGTTCCAACCATTTTTTCAAATTTATCAAGTCCTCGATGAATTTCCAATCCAATTGCAGTAGGGAAGTTATAAAAAGAAAACCCTTGAAACCTCCATTGAAATCCGATTGATCGTTTTAACTCAAATTGATGAAAAAAGCTTTCCTTCCCCGGGTTCCAGGCATCTCCTGCTTGGAACAGGAATCCAAGAACACTGTTCTGCAGAATAAACCATCCCAATGGATAATGTTTTTCACGAAAAATTGGTATCCGAAGCGCCAATTCGCCTAGTGCCATACGATTTCCTTCAATGCTGTAAAAGGGATAGCCTTGAATTCCCACCAGTCCTCCCCCAAAAAAATTAAAGAAAGAATCAGCTTCTGTATTTGACAACCACCCAAGGTTCGTTTCAGCAGAAATAGTCCACCGCTTTGTTTGAGGTATTTCCCAATGCATTTCGCCATCAATCACAAACCGAACCAAATCATGAGAATTGAAATCTTCAGTCAGGGTTCCTGCTTCAGATAGATTTAATCCGTCTATGAAGTCATTATCCTCATAAGAAATGTCCAAACTATATTTATAGCCATTCGATGGATTTATAATTTCATCTGATCTTGGTTTCATAGCTGTGGTTCCCAGGCGCAAACCGGAGGTCCATCCCCGATAATAATCATAAGCAATTCCTGCTTTTAAATTTTCACTTGAAACTTCTTCCTTAATGGAAGCCCTGTACTGCTGCCAGATGGTATAGATTTCAAAAGTGTAGGTACCACGGATAGGAAACCTGAGTCCTCCTCGAAATTGAACCAGTCGGAATTGCAGATTGTCATCTAAAGAATAAACGGAATACTGGTTTTTTTCTTTTATATTTCTGGTCAGATAATACATCTCAATAAATAACGTAGGGAAAAACCTTTTAAACTCAAATAGAAAAAAAAGATCCAGGTCCTTGAGCTGATTTATGGATACTCCCCCAAATAAGGTAAGTCGTTCAAGAATCTCACTGGAATAAAAGTAAAATCCGGGTTTTAGGGTACCATAATCTGCCATAATTTTTGGAAGAATAAACATAGGTGGAAAGTTGTCCTCATACATTGATACAATGGAAGTATCCTGCTCAAATAAGAGTGGCTGAATATTTTTATTCATCAGAAAATAAGTAGATGAATATCCAACATTCCCTTCATCAATCCAATTGACAGAATCCAATAAAGCTATTTTATATTCTCCATTCTCATAGAGCGAGTATAATATTTCTCCATTTGAATTCACGTCCGGCATAAAAGCGCCGCCAGTCACATTGGTAATGTATCCTTGGCCACCCTTATCCTCATCAATCCGGTAAAGATTGAAAATCCCGCTTCGGTCATCTGAATAAACGATTTGACCTGATAGTGTTACCGTCATATCCCGTTCATCCCAAAGCGCATTGTTTAAAAAATCACCATAAGTTGAATCTTTCAATGACAGGTAACCAATATTACGAAAATGATGATCAGTATGGTCAAAAATCAGCCAACCCCTGGCGGAATCATAAAAGAGCGAATGGATAATCTTATGATTATCAAAAGCTGTGAGTTGGCGGATAGTGTTATTTTTCAGATTAAGCTGATGGAGATTCTGATTTCCATCTCTGGTCGCGATAAAGGCGATGGAACTGTCAAGTGGAATAAACACAGGGGAAAATGCCCTGGTTCCCTTTGTCAGTCGGGTTTCTTTTTTTGCTTCAAATCTATATTCAAAAAGATCCAAATACTTCGATCCGGTTTTATCAGGATATTTAGGTTTTTTGGAAAAATAAATTATTTTGCCATCCGGATGCCAGGTAGGAGCACTTTTCACTCCACCGGAAATTTTCTCTTCCTTTTTTGTTTCAATAGAGTATACAAATAAATCAGTCTGACCAAAATAATCGTTCTTTTTGTTAGAAATATAAGCAAATTGCTTCCCATCCGGTGACCAAATCGGATGAAGATTCGTTGTCCCTTCTGAAATAAGAATGCTCCCATTGTATTCATTTTCCTGAACTGATGATGTTAATAAATCATATCTCTCTTCAAGAACCAGCTTAAAGTCATTGTATAATTCATTACCATCTATTCCGGTAGCATTTCGGATTGCTTTATTTATGGACATTTGAAATGGATTAGATAATTCTTCCATAATTATTTTTAGTTTTTCTGAACCATACTTCACTGCAATATAGCGACAAAGAGCGTAACCGGAATTATAGGTGGATTCATTCCCAATACCTGACTTTCCAAAGGTATTCATTTCTGTCAGTGTTAAAAGATTATCATGTAAAACTCTGTCCCGTAGAATCATATCCCGATGCGTGTCCCAATTATCATAGTCAGCTCCCTCATACATGAACTGGGCAGTGCCCTCTGCCAACCAGGGAGGGACAACAGTACCGGGAATTGGATAGCTTACCAAAGTATTGGGAAATCCGTATAAAACATCTTCTCTTTTTTCTTCTTCATATCCCATAAATTGAAGGTAAGCACCCGGATATTTCATCCCGGCTTTCATGGCTTTCTGCATGGACACAATATGAGTAAACTCATGGGTAATTACATTTTGTAACCAGCGATGGCTTCCCCGGAGTTCAAAATCAAGAGGCATTGTCCAAATTACAATTTTATTATCGTAATAATAGGCTGCCCCATTTGCAATATCATCCGTATCTGTAAAAATAACATGTGTTTTATTGGGTGGATGATATTCATACAAATCAGTAACCATTGGATAAATATTTTCCGCAATTGAGGCTCCCTCTCTTGCCGAATGCTCCGTTCCATCATAAAAATGAATCAAAAAATGATCCGTTTCGAACGTCTTCCAGTTTAGTTCAGGATGGTTATATTTTACCTGACTTAATCCAAAAGTCAAAATATATAATACAATGAGAAAAATTCGCATTAATGGATTACAGCGATTTTTATGATTTGAGTTTCTGTTTTGGAGTTTTTACTGACATTAACATGGGCAAAATACACACCGGACTCCACATCACTTACATTCCAAATCCATTCCGTAATCTGGTTATCAGAAGTAGTTATATCTTTTGAAAATGAATCTATATAATATCCTGCAAGGTCATACAAAAGTATTTTGATTATCTCCGCATTTGTACTTTCTACACGAAGCGTACCGACATTTTTACGAATTGGATTTGGATAGCAGTATGCTCTCGTGAGAAGATTATTCCCTGAAAATGGAAATTCATAATTCAAGGCAACAGTACGGCTTCTGCCCCAATCACCGTGTTCAAACGCCCATTCATTCCCATTAGTCTCGGTTGCTTCTCGAAATAGATAAATAGATGACCTTGTGAGAATTGAATTCTGTCCATTTATATTTTCAAGTGCTACTAATTCATCATCTTTCCTTGATGTAAACTGGTATTGAATTCTTCCTTGAGAGTCAAAGACGTACAGGGAGGTTGAATCCGCTGATTTGGCAACTATTTCCGGAGTAGTATCATTTATTAGATCACGTGACAAAACAGGAGGCTGTAATTGTATATCCAATGGAAACCCTGCCATGAGAATTAAATCTGAATTAAAACAATACAGGATTCCATCTGTACTCAATGCTAAAACATCCAAAGATGCATCTACATCAATATCAATTCCAGCAATATATTCAAAGGTTGCCTCTGTCCAAACCACATTTACACCTTCCAAGGAAACGCTGTCAATATCTCCAAATGGACCAAACACTGTTTTTCGATGATTTTCCCATTTTTCTACATTTAAGTTGTTTTGAGTAGAATCACTATTATAAACAAGAAAATTTTCAGAATCTTTAGAAACAATGATAGAGTGGTTTTGCTGGTCTAATCCAATAAAGATATTATCTATATCTAATTCATCATAAAAATAAATGCGATTACTATCGCTTAAATCATCTGAACTTGCCCACCAGAGGGAATCCTTTCCTCCAATAACTTCATTTATTCCATCACCATCAATGTCAAATACAGATCGAATAAATGCGGTTGTATCCGGAAAACCTTCTGCTAACATTGTATTTGAAACTGTAAATGACATTGTATCACCGGGAGCACTGATGTTAGCAATGCTCAGGAATGTTGATGCTCCGTCATTTGATTTAGTGTTTGGATAAGTGTATGGACCAAATTCGGGATATCCCTTCCCATTGATTGATTCATATTCAAGATTTCCGTTAAACCACAGATCACCGAAATATCCGCTGGATGGATCAGCAAAAAGATGAATAGTGGGATAACCAATATCCTGTGCGCCATCAGCTTCCTCCATATCCACTCCTCTTCGCTCTCTATCTGCATTAATTGAATACTCATTCGGGGCTGTCTGGATAACCGATTCGTCAATGTGCCAAATCAAAAGACCGGAAGCGGGGAGTCCAAGATCATAATCAGTTACAGACACCACAACATAGTTGCTTTCAACAATTAAGTCAACTGAATCAACAATCACTTCGATATATGGAGGGTAATCTTCAGTGGATTCAAATATTGCATATCGGGCAGAATCAATACTGACCCCATCGCGGAACCAGTT
>Ga0208879_1003612_pt1 | contig 12573 bp, 10 predicted proteins | sample Knorr_S15_td_Bot_FD_185605 | JGI IMG/M metagenome (GOLD analysis project Ga0208879, IMG submission 185605) | Marine microbial communities from Southern Atlantic Ocean transect - Knorr_S15_td_Bottom_ad_5009_LV_A (SPAdes) (version 2) | ecosystem: Environmental > Aquatic > Marine > Oceanic | place...
CTTATGGGTGCTGCAGGCGGAACTTATGATCCACCTTCATTCTGGTTTAATATAGAAAGAGAAATATTCAAAAGAACCAAAGCAGAATTTGTAAGCATTAATTGCCCAGAAAATCATGAAACCTCTCTTACTTATAAACCACAAAGGAAGGATGAACCTAGGTTGGATGGAAAAAATAACAAAAAGAAATAAAAATAAAAAATGAAAAAACTTTTAGGGATCTTGGTTCTTTCATCAGTAAAAATAATATGGATGTATAAACTTGGAAATTTTTGACAATAAAATTGATACTTTTTTTTTAGTAAACTCAATTAAAAAACATATAAACAGGCTTGCAGTTGATATTGGCCCACGACCAGTCACAAATGAACTGTCTATTAAAAAAACAGAAAATTATATAACAAATTATTTTAAAAATATAGGTTTACAAGTACAACTACAACAATACAAGTATGGTAATTATGATATCACTAATATTATAACTGGATCTCAAGAAAATTTATTATCCTCCAAATATTATGTTATTGGTGCTCATTATGACTCTGTTCCTGAAACTTATGGGGCCGATGATAATGCAAGTGGTATAGCAGTACTATTAGAACTCGCACGTTACACAATGCAAGAAAAAATTTCCTTGCCAGTTCGCTTTGTTGCTTTCACCGCAGAGGAGCCTCCAACCTTTAGTACACACTATCAAGGTAGTAAAGTCTTTGTCAAATCTGCTTTGGAAAATAAGGATGAAATTCTTGGAGCGATAATTTTGGAAATGGTAGGTTACACGAGTAATGAACAGGCCTATCCGCTGGTGTTAAAATGGATGGGATATCCGTCAAAAGGAAATTTTATCGGTATTGTGGGTAATCGAAAATCAAAAAAATTTGGTCAGTCAATTTTTCAAAGTTTTAAAAAAAATGAACAACTGCCAGTGGAAACCTTATTTGTTCCGTTTAACGGTCGGATCCTTCCTGATACAAGGCTGAGTGATCATTCTCCTTTCTGGGATGCAGGTTTGTTTGCGGTTATGATAACAGATACAGCATTTTTTCGTAACCCAAACTATCATACACCCAAAGACACCTTTGATACCTTAGATTATTTCTTTATGGCTGAACTGGTGAAAAGTTTATTGATAACCTTAAAAAAATTATCCTAACAGAAGATGAAAAAGTGAAAAAAATAATTACCAGGATATTAGTTATCACAGTCATCTTTTTTCATAGCAGCTCGGTTATTTCACAAAATTTAGAAAAAAATTTCAAAAAGCAACAAGAGGATATGATTCGGACAATCTTATGGCATTCGACAACGTTAGGATCTAAAAAGATAAAAATTTCAGATATAATATTAAAAGCAATACGAAATACTCCTCGACATGAATTTGTTCCTAAAAAGTTGGTGAAACATGCCTATAAAGATCGTCCTTTACCTATAGGATTTGGTCAAACGATCTCTCAACCATTTATCGTTGCACTAATGACAGAACTATTGAATCTTAATGATAAGAGCGTCGTGTTGGAAATTGGCACTGGCTCCGGTTATCAGGCGGCAATACTTGCTGAAATGGGAGCCAATGTTTATTCGGTTGAGATTATTCCGGAACTGGCAGAACGAGCTTCTAAGGTATTGAATACACTATACCCAGAAATAAAATTACGAGTTGGTGATGGTTATTTTGGATGGAAAGAACACGCCCCTTTTGATGGAATTATAGTTACTGCTGCTGTGGATCATATTCCCAAATCATTGACGCACCAGCTCAAAGCTGGTGGTAAAATTGTTATTCCAATTGGAAGTCCATATACAGTTCAAGAACTTGTTGTTGTCGAAAAAAAAGTTAATGGCGACTTCATACTGCATCAAATTCTGCCTGTTCGATTTGTACCGTTAACTGGAGATCGTTAGTGTATCTTTTATCTGTTTCGGTTATTGCCGCTGCCAGCATTGGTTATGAATTATTATTAATGCGTTTAATGTCCATAATACAATGGCATCATTTTGCATACATGATAATCAGCCTGGCTCTTCTTGGCTTTGGAGCTAGCGGAACATTTCTTGTTTTAACAAAGCAATGGCTTTTACAAAGACAACGGTTTTCACTCTGGTCATTCGCTATATTTTTTTCAGTATCATCAATTCTTTGTTTTTATTTAGTACAAAAAATTCCTTTTAATCCCCTTGAAATTCCTTGGTCAGGTCTTCAATTCATTTATCTGAGCATCAACTATCTTCTATTGATGATTCCGTTTTTTTGTTCAGCAACATATGTAGGAATGGTCTTCATCATATTTAGTAAAAAATTGGAGAAAGTATATTCATTTGATTTAATAGGTTCGGGTTTAGGAGTTGTTGTTATTGTCTATTCTCTTTATGTCCTAGAACCACAAAATTGTCTGCGTGTTATTTTTTTTATGGGTTTTGTAACATGTGCATTTAATACACCTATAAACAGATATAAATTTTTAGTAAGTCTTTTAACTATATTTATAGGAGCTGTAATTGCTTATAGCATGCCAACTAATTGGACCGCACTCAATTTGTCAGAATACAAACCCTTAAGTAAAATTCTACAAATTCCCGATAATAAAATTGTTAGAGAAGTTTCTAGTCCTCGTGGTTTGATAACAGTAGTTAAAACAGGTATAAATCCACTACGTTATGCACCAGGTTTAAGCTTAAAAAATCCACATAACTTGCCTGAGCAATTGGCTCTTTTCACAGATGGAAACTCCCTATCACCAATTAATAAATTTAATAATGACATTAGTAAAATTGGTTATGTAAATTATACTACGAGCGCTTTAGCATATAATTTGGTCAAAACTCCCAAAGTTTTGGTAGCAGGATTGGGTGGGGGAGAAAATCTTTTACGAGCATTATATTTTAATTCTGAGGAAATTGATGTTGTAGATACTAACCCTCAAATAGTGGAACTATTAAAAAAAGAATACAACGATTTTTCAGGGAACATTTATGATTTGCCTATAATTAAAATTCACGTTGGTAACCTAAGAAATTTTTTAATGAAGACCAACGATCTTTATGACGTGATATTTATACCACCCCAATATTCCTCCGCAATGTCCTCCAGCGGTTTTGAAGCGTTGAATGCCTCAAACTTATTCACGGTTGAAGCAATTGAAGTATATCTTAACAAACTTAAGATAAATGGAATTTTATCAATTACCAGTTGGATAAAAATACCACCCCGTAATTCATTAAAATTTTTTTCAACAATTATAAAGTCTTTAAACAGAGAAGATTTAAACCTTTCCAAAAAAAATTTAATGATGATTAGAAGTTGGAAGACAACCACACTTATATTAAAGAATGGCCCCATTACAGAAAAAGATATCAACACTTTAAAGCTATTCTGTCAAAACCGTGCTTTTGATCTTGTTTACTATCCTGGTATCAAACAAAACGAAGTTAATCGTTACAATCTTCTAGAAAAACCTTTTTTTTACGAAAGTACATCTCAATTATTATCTAATGGTCGAGATAATTTTATAAAAAATTATAAGTTTAATATTGAACCATCATTAGATAGTAGCCCTTTTTTCTATAATTTCTTTAAATGGTCTTCACTCCCTGAGTTACTAAAATTACGAACGCATGGAACTGTTTCTATGATCGAATGGGGATATATAATGCTTGTTGCTACATTGTTGATTGCTTTAATATTTAGCTTGTTATTTATTTTACTTCCAATTATTGCTTTTAAAAAACTGAAACAATCATATCCAAAAAAAAGTATTATGAGCTACTTTTTTCTTGTTGGTTTAGCTTTTATGTTTTTGGAAATAATGTTTATTCAACGTTTCATTTTATTTTTAGGTTATCAGTTCTATGCAATAGCCTACGTTATTATAATTTTACTTTTATTTGCTGGGATTGGTTCAAGTATCTCAAAAAAAATAGAAATATATTTAATAAAAATTAAAAGTCCTATTCATACCATTGATATCTCAATTATTTGCTTATCTACTTTACTGATAATCTATCTTTTTTTTCTCACGCCTATTTTTAATGCATTTTTTTCATCCAACGAAATTATAAAATTTATAATATTGATTTTATTAATTGCGCCATATGCATTTTTTATGGGAATGCCTTTTCCCTTGGGTTTGGCTTGGTTGGAAAAGCATTTTAAAGAAGGGATTCCTTGGGCTTGGGGAATTAATGGATGTGCTTCTGTGATCGGTGCTGTTTTTGCTTCACTGTTATTAATGAATTTAGAGTATACAACAGTAACAGGCATGGCAATGCTTATGTATCTGGCTACGTTAACAATATTTAGATTTGTTTTTCTAAAAAAACCTTGATAATTTTCTACCATTAATGTGATTATGATAAGATGAATTATGCGATGTTTTATTGGTATTGATTTGCCTGTTGAAGCAACAAAAGAAATAGAAAGACTACAAAGAATAATTAAGCCACATTTTGTTGGCAAAGCAACCTCGAGTGAAAATCTCCATTTAACACTAAAATTTTTAGGTGAAATTGAAGATAACACCTTGAACGAAATAAAAAAGAGATTATCCTCAATTAAATATCGCCCGTTTGAATTAACCTTGGAAAGTATTGGAGTTTTTTCCCAAGAAATTATAAAAATCGTTTGGGTAAAGGTTTCAACAGTACCCTTGCAGCAATTAATTGATAATTGCCTCAATGATATTTTTAAACCAGAACGTAGATTTATGGGTCACGTTACAATAGCTCGTGTAAAAAAACTTAAAGACAAAGATGCATTTTTAAAACTCATTAATTCCACCAAAATAAACATGATTACTTTTATAGTTAGAGAGTTTCATTTGAAAGAGTCCATTCTCACTAAAGAAGGTCCAATTTACAAAGTTATCAATAAATATTAACAATATCAGAAACACGTACAGAGATATATTTTTTTCATTCATCCCACCTCTGGTTTCGGGGTGCTTGATTAATGGCACCGGACAACAGAACGCCTCTTCTAAACTTCGCTTTTCCTAAGATAGTAACTCCGTAGTTATTTGGATTTCTTTTCGAGTATATAACTCAATACCAGAAGAGTTACCGGCCAAGTTGCTACAAAAATACCCCAACGTTCAGCATGAGCTTCCATTAAAACTGCTCTTAATGCCGGATCATTAATATTGTTAACGACTTGCCTTCCGATTTCAATTTCTGGTCCGAAATACCACATCAACCACGAAAGTGGAATCGAAACAATTCCCACCCAAAATAAAATTTGAGATAATAATTTCATTTTTCACTCCTATTTTTATTTTTTTTCATGATCAAATGTTATCAAAAAGCTCTAGAATGCACCATTTGATTTGTCTCTTTTGTTTCTAGTTTGTTACAAGTTTGAGCAGTGTTTTTAATGAATCTTTATGCGATTAATTTTTTATGAATTGTAAATTGTCCGCATAACTAGTGTAGGTTAGTGTAGATGAGTGTGGGTTAGTGTGTCATTCTAATCCAGTAAATAATCACCAGCTTCCTGAATTATTTTCGTTCATTATTTTTAGAATTTGAAAGATCTACTCCAGTATCAGGATCAAGTTCTATTCCTGCTGGAGTAATATTTCTTGGAAGAGGTGTAAATGTATTTTCAGGGTTTTCTCCTACTTTTCTTACGGTCATTCTATAAAAACCAAATAGACTAATAATAATATGAAAAATGATTAGATATATAAAGAATCCATTTGCTCCAAAAAAATTCATAAAAATTGTACAAGTTATTGGACCACCTATAGCGCCCAACCCCATTACCAATTGAAGTCCACCACCAGCAGCAACAAATTTATCTTTTGAAATATAATCATTTGTTAGTGCTATATTGATTGCATATATAGGAAGTGAAAAACCAGCAAAAATAGTTACAAAAATAAAAAAAAATATTTTATTAGTTTTCCAATCTAAGGATAAATGCATAATTTCTGGTACCGGTCCAACAGAAATAATAGCAAGAAAACCAAAAATAGATGCTGCTAAAGAACTAATAATAATGACTATTCTACGATTGATTTTGTCTGAAAGATAACCCAAAGGCCATTGAAACAATGCACCTGAAATAATGATTGAGAATATTAGTAAAGAAATTTCAAAAATATTAAAATTCATTTTTGCCGCATAAACAGCTGTTAATGAAAATATTGCTGAATGAATTAACCCTGTGCAGAAAGAAGTAAAAACACCCATTGGTGAAATTTTATATAATTCTTTTATTTTTATAGGGGTTATTTTTTTAAATTGTGGAGCTTTACGTTTAACAAGCAAAATTGGTACGAGTGCGATTGATAATAAAAGAGATATTAATATAAACGGTTCAAAATTTTTTGGATTACTTATATTCAATAAAAGCGAACCAAAAGCCATTGAGAAAAAAGTTATAAACATATAAATAGATAATAATTTACCTCTAGTTCTATTATTTGCTCTATCATTGAGCCAACTTTCAACTACAATAAAAATGCCGACTATACTTATTCCTGTTAAAAATCTTGCAAAACACCAAACAATAGGATTAACAAATGTTGCATGTATTAAAATGCTCAAAGATGCTGTCGATGCAAAAGCAGCAAAGACTCTGATGTGACCAACTTTAGAAACTAGATTTGGTACAATGTTTGCACCAATAGAATATCCAATATAATATGCTGACATTAAAATACCAGTAGACAACAAAGTAAATTCTTCAATTACCGAACGAACTCCCAACAAGTTGCCCTGCAAACCAAAAGCAAGCATTATGAGTGCATAACCGGCAAATAGAGCCCAAGAATTTTTAAATAATTTTTCCATTTTTTGAGTGAGTATGCTTTCTATATATAAAACAAGTAGTTAATTTTTTATTATGTTTTTTTTATGGCAAGTAACGAATGTATCGCTATGGTTATGATTATTACAAAACCTCCTAGAATTGTTTCTAGAGATGGCTGTTCTTTAATCACCATCCAAACCCAAAGAGGACCCAAAATAGTCTCTAGTAAAAAAAATATATTAACTTCAGCGGCAGTTATAAATCTAGGTGCAATCGTGACAAGGACGAAAGGTATGGCAACACAAAGAATACACATTGCAGGAATTATATAGAGATCTGAACCTACCAAAGTGAAGCTTTCAATAAAAAATAATCCAACAATAGCCACAACTAATTTTCCTATAACTGCAGATGGTACTAGATTGCGTTTTTTTGCTGATCTTATAATTACAGCTCCAGCAGCAAGTCCTACGCCTGCAACTAACCCAAGTATATCTCCTACAAAGTTTCCAATCTTCATAGAGTCAAAGAAGATATAAACTACTGCAAAAAAAGTGATAATGATTGCTATAGATGTATTTCTTTCGATTTTTTCGTTTAAAAAAAATATACTAAATACAGCAGAGATCATTGGAGCAGTTGCTATCATTACCAATGTGTTTGCTACATTTGTATTTTGTATTGAAAGAACAAATACAATATTTGTAATTGAAAACGTTAAGACATATGCTATTCCATGAACTCCATTTCCTAATAATAATTTAAAAAAATTTAATTTGTAAACAATTAACATTCCTAGAAAAACAAAAAAAAATGGAATAGCCCCTCTATAAAATATGAGACCCCATGTTTCTATATTTGATAATCTTATAAACAACGAATCTGGAGTAATAAAAATTATTGCAACAAACGCCAATAAAGAACCTTTTTGTTGGTCAGTTAAATTTTTCATATAAGTTCGTTCCAAAATATTTTTGCGAGGTTATTTCCAGATAATTCAAAGTGAGTTTTTAATCCAGTTGGGGAAGTAACATTGATGTCTCCATTTAATTTTCCTGAGATGAAATCAATTCCTGCAAAAAAAATATTATTTTTTTTCAAATCTTTTCCTACAATTTTAGAAATCTTTAACTCGCTTTTACTTAAATAAGCAATTTTAGCTACTCCCCCTTTACTCATATTGCTTAAGAAAGAGCCTTTTTGGGGAACTCTTGAAATAGCACCAACAACTTTACCATTTATAATGAATACACGTTTGTCACCTTTTTTAATACCAGGTAAAAATTTTTGACACATTATATGGCCATGCTTTTTAATATAATTTATTAACTGTTTTTCGTTAGTTCTTTTATTGATAAGTTTTATGTTATTGCCACCGTAGCCATGAATAGGTTTAATAATTATTTTTTTATACTTTTTTATAAATTTTTTTATAATTTTTAAATCAGATGAAAACATTGTATTTGGCATATATTTATAAAAAATTGTGGAATATAGTTTCTCTGATACATCTCTTATTGCCCCAGGATTGTTAATTATTTTTACTCCTTTTATTTTTTCTAAAATATAAGTTGTAGTAATATACTCCATGTTAAAAGGAGGATCTTGTCTTATTAAGATATATTGAACAGTAGATAAATTTATTATCCTTTTTTTTTCAATTTTGTAAAAATCTTTATTTGAATGATTAAATTTTACAAAATTACCTTTTGCTAAAACTTTATTATTTTCAATATAAATATTTATTGGTTCATAATAAAATATTTTATATTTTCTTTTTTGGGCCTCTAATGCAAGAAAAATACTAGTATCTGTTTTTGGATTTAATTGTTTTAGGTTATTTCCCTGGATAGCAACAATTTCATTTTTCATAGAAAAAACTTAAATTTTTATCTTTAGAAAATTTAGTCAGCATGTTTTCAGCATTTGTATCCTTGTTTAAAATAATATTTTCTAAGTGTGATAAGAATTTCATTTCAATTGATTTATTTTGATTAATTATGTTTCTGTTTTGTAAACCTTTTTTGCCTAAATTAATAAGTATAGATGCCCACTGATAAAGATCTTTATTGTTTAATGATGCATTGAAACCAAGCTTTGGAGCATCTTTATATGCTGACAAAATATCTTTAGAATTCCAATTTTTTACAACATCAAAAGTTTCTTCTAAGTTACCGTAAATAATTCCAGTAAGTAATGCAGGGCCAGCGCATAAACAATCCCAACCACATGCATCCATTGATCTAAATTCGATATATTTTTTTAAACGAGTTTCAGTAAAAATAGTACTCAGATGATTAGTTAAATCTTTTTTAAAAGGTGTTCCTTGGCCTTCAATTTTTCCTTCCATAAAATCTTTGAAAGTCTTACCATTTGAATTGAAATAGTTTTCATTTTTTTGAATAAAAAGAATAGGGTAATTAATTATAAAATCAGCATACTTTTCAAAATCCATTTTTTCCAAAAAAATTTTTGGAAGACCTCCACGAGATGTATTTTGCCAGACATAAGATCTATAAGATAAAAATTTACTATTTTTTTTTTCAATGATTGAAGAATTTGCAAATAAAGCAATTATTATTGGCACAATTCTATTTAAAACAAAAAATTTTTTAGAAAAATCACTTTCAGATACATAATCCAAATTAACTTGAGTTCCGCAGGTTCTGTACATCATATCCAGGCTTAAACGACCATCTTTAGGCATTTCTTTATTCATTAATGCATATCTTTTTTTTGGATTTGACGGTATTTCATTTAATCTAGAAAAAGGATCAAATCCTGAGCTAACAATTTTAATATTTAACTTTTTAGTTACTTGTTGTAATTCAAATAAATAATTCTGAGATTCTGAACATGATTCATGAATATTTTTTAGCTTTTCTCCTGAAAGTTCAATTTGATTACCTGGCTCTAAAGTAATGTTTTTATTTCCTTTATTTAAAGCGATAATATTTTGTCCCTCATAAACAGGTTTCCATCCAAACTCGTATAATTCTTTAAAAATTTCGAGTATACTTTTATAATTAATTCTTCGATTATTTTTTTCGTAAAACAAAAATTTTTCATGTTCAATTCCAATGCTAAGTTCATTGATCTTTTTTGATCCTGATTGAAAATAATCAATTATATTTTTTTTGATTAAAGACATTTAAGTTAAACTTTCCTTAATATATTTATTTATATCATCAAAATTGGTTAATTTCTCAGAACATGTTTGATTTTTACAAATTATTGAGAAAAATTGGTCATTGCTTTCCTTATAAATTATTGTGGCCTTATCCAAAAAGTTTTTAATTATATTTTTTTTAAATTTATCAAGTCCGTTTAATTTTCCATGAAATGTTAAAGTAATATTTTGTTCACAAATATCTAACACTTTTAAGTAGCTGAACATCTGAGAAAAATTTGAATTTATTGATGCATGAAATGATTTGCTTAATATATCTTTTTTTTCTGACCAATTATTATCCCTTGAAATATTGAAAAGTTTATTGCAAATTAAAAGATAAAAGCTATTTCCATTGGGAATATTACTATCTGAAATATCAATTGGATTTACAAAAAGGTCATTAGATTTTAATTTATTTTTTTGTAAGAAATTGTTTTCAGCGTTAAAGAATAAATTCCAAGCCTCATTCATTAATGACTTACAATTTTCAAATGAACTTTTGTTATTATTTATCTCGTAGTCTGTTATTAACAATAGACAGAAGTATACATAATCTTCAAGAAAAACACTTACTCCATTTTCATTTTTGTCATAGCAATGATAAATTTTTGATTTTAATTTTTCTTTTAGTTTATTAATTTTATTATTTGTTTTCTGATAGAGATTTTCATCATCAAGTATAATTGAAGATATTAATGTAGAATATAACCAATAACAGTTTAAATCAGTTTGAATTTTATCATCAAAAAAAGGTTTAGTTCTTTTTTTTCTTTCAGTTAATAACTTATTTTCTAATTCATTAATTTTTATATTTTCATCTAATGAAAGAGTTATTTCTTGTTTTTGAACCAAAATATTTGATCCTTCAAAGTTTCCATCTTTACTTATCAAATATTTTTTTTTAAAAAGCTCTAGATCATCATTTAATATATTTTTTAATTCATCAAACTTCCAAATATAATACTTACCTTCTGTTCCTTCGCTATCTGCATCATATGCAGATCCAAGAAAATTATCTTTTGATACAAATTCATTATTAATAAAATTTATAGTTTGAATGAGCTTTGATATTAAATAATTATTATTTGATTTGAGTATAAATTGGTTTAATAAATTTACATAAAGAATATTGTCATAAAGCATTTTCTCGAAATGAGGTACAACCCATTTATCATCAACCGTATATCTTGCGATTCCTCCTTCTAGATGATCATAAATTCCTTTTGAAGAAATATTTAATAATAACTTTTCAACTGCATTGAAAAATTTATTATTTTTATTTTTGTTATAAAAATAAAAAATTGTGTCAAATATATAAAACTGTGGAAATTTGGGAGCACCTTTAAATCCACCATTTTCATTATCTAAATAATCCATTATTCTTTCAACAAAAGGTTCTAAATCTTGTTTGAGTACAGCGGTTTTTTTATTTAATTCCTTAAAAACTAATTTCATTTGTGATTTTTGAGAGATAATTTTTTCTCTGTTTTCAGAATAAACTTGTGAAACATTTTCTAGGACCTGTTTAAAACCAGGTCTGCCATGCGATTCTGTAGGAGGAAAATATGTTCCACCTGTGAATGGAACCCCATTTTCGTCTAAAAACATAGATAATGGCCATCCACCTTGGGCACCAGTTAGTATAGTTAAGCTTTTTTGAAATACAGAATCTAGATCTGGTCTTTCTTCTCTATCAACTTTTATGTTTATAAATTTTTCATTCATTATTTTTGCTGTATCTAAATTTTCAAAACTTTCATGTGCCATAACGTGACACCAATGACAGCTTGCATATCCAACACTTAAAAATATTGGTTTTGTTAGGTTTTTTGCCTTTTCTAATGATTTTTTACTCCAAGGCAGCCAATTAACCGGATTGTTTTCGTGTTGTTTTAAGTAGGGGCTATTTTCATTTTTTAGTTGATTTGGCAATTTTTCTCCTTCAAAAATAATTGAAAAATTATTATAACATGGTATATTACTTATAAGCGCTGATTTATATCAAATTGCGGGCGCTATAGAAAATCCGCTAAAGCGAATGCATCAGCCACTGCTTTAGCGGTGGTTTTTTTTTACTTACAGTATTAAAAAACCGGGTATTTGAACCATATTGTGCACCCTGCATTTGCTAAAGCACTAAAAAGGAGAAAGAAGTTCAATGAAATACTCTCTTTTTTCATTGGCCTTCTTCTCTCCAAGTATTTTGGAGGAACATGAGTAAAAAAGGATTAAAAGAAAGATTAGATCAAGGTCCGGTAATTTGTGCAGAAGGTTTTTTATTTGAAATTGAAAGAAGGGGATATATGTCTTCCGGAGAATTTGTTCCGATGGTTTCTTTGGAACATCCAGAATCCCTAGAAAATTTGCACAGAGATTTTCAACATGCAGGCTCTGATATAGTTCAAGCTTTTACTTATAATGGACATAGAGAAAAGATGCGTGTTATTAGTAAAGAAGAATTATTAGAACCATTAAATAGAGCAGCTTTAAAAATCGCGAAAAAAGTTGCTCTCGATACACCAAAAGGAATTGAACCTAACTTAATGGCTGGTAACATTTCCAATTCAAATATTTGGAATGATAAGGACACTAGTTCTAATTCTGAAGTTGAAAAAATGTTTTCCGAAATGGTTGGATGGGCTGTTGATGAGGG
>Ga0208879_1003613_pt1 | contig 12565 bp, 8 predicted proteins | sample Knorr_S15_td_Bot_FD_185605 | JGI IMG/M metagenome (GOLD analysis project Ga0208879, IMG submission 185605) | Marine microbial communities from Southern Atlantic Ocean transect - Knorr_S15_td_Bottom_ad_5009_LV_A (SPAdes) (version 2) | ecosystem: Environmental > Aquatic > Marine > Oceanic | place...
GGAACTCAACTTGGTGCAGGAGAGGGCGATAAGCGCGCCGAGCGGAAGCGTGGCGATTGCGGCCCACCGTTCAGCCTTGGTAAGTGAGGTGTTGCGGCCCCATCACACGAGGAATTACACGAGCCAGGAGGAGCATGTCGAACTCGCTTTCCAGTGGTGCGAGGAGCATCTGAAAAACGACGGACAGTCGCTCGCCGTTAGGTCACACCGCCAAGGTCTCAGACTTCCCGATTGGTCGGGCAGAGCCTTCGAGCAGGCACTAGGAGGCAGACTCCACGCAGCGGGTTGGAAGATCGACCTCGACTCACCAGACATCACCTTCAGAGTGATTTCACTCAACCACGCCGGTGAGCCGGCCCTAGAGTCGTGGGAGAATCCGGTCATCGGATGGGGGGTGCAGGTGACAGGACCCTCCGACTGGGATGGCAGAACAGCCCCCAATCGCCCCTTCTTCAAACCGGTCAGCCTCGACCCCCGTCTTGCCCGTGCCATGGTCAATCTCGCCTGCCCGGCCGGTGGCCGAATCCTCGACCCGTTCTGTGGCACAGGAGGGATTCTCATCGAGGCGGCGCTCTCTGGATTGGAGGTCTGTGGCAGCGACTTGGATGAGCGCATGGTGGAGGGTAGCAGGCAGAACCTTGAGTGGGCCCATTCCACACATGGAGCAAATCGTGAGTCGGATGTGAGACTGTGCTCCGCCACCGAGGCGGCTGGTGGATGGGAGGGCGAGTTCGACGGTTTCGCGTTCGACCCCCCGTACGGCAGAAACTCCTGGAAATCGGAGGACGGCTGGGACATTCTCATTCAGAGTCTACAGCAGTGTAGCGCCTTGGCCAGCGAAGGTGCGAATCTGGTCACCCTGCTCCCTTGGTCTCCCGACGCCACCGACATCGACCTGTTCGATGATGAATCAGAACACCCGGAGGCCATCACCTTCGGAAAACAGTGGTTGGAAGTTCTCTTCGCTCTAGAGGATGCAGGTTGGTATCTCGACGCCTATGTCCATGTCCCGGTACACGGCAGTCTCTCCAGACTGCTCATCACCTGCCAGAACAACTCGCTGGATTGAGTGGTTGTCGGGGATACACTCACACGGTAACTCATCGGTCATGAGTCGAAGGGGGTTCCTATTGGAGTGGGCGATGCAGGATTTGAACCCGCGTCGACGGGTTCGAAGCCCGTCAGGATATCCAGGCTACCCTAATCGCCCAATGAGCCGCCGACTCGGGCATATCCCTTGAAGGCGACGGCTGAGAGCGGAGGGTGATGGCGGCGGAATGGGAGCGGAGCCCCTGCTTGGAGCGGGGCTGCAGCAAATGTTGCCGAGAAACCGAGATGCCGCTGACCAGGGCTGACATTTCGAGGATTGAGGCGCTCGGCCACAAACTCTCATTTTTCACCGTCGTTCACACAGACGGGAGTGTACGGTTGGCGAACTCAAGGGAGACGAAGGCGTGCGTTTTCCTCGATACGGAATCTTCGGATGTCGATGCGCCCGGAACCTGCTCACTTTGGCAGGACCGCCCCGAGGGATGCAGAATCTACCCTCTCATCTTGGATGAGTTGGATCAGCCCTTCCTCGATGAGCTATGCCCTCATCGTGATGAGTTCCCCCTGCCCCCGGTCGGCTTGCGTGGTCGCCTGCTGATGCTCTCCGACATCTTGGATGGAGAGGCCATTTGACCGCCGCTGCAATGGGAGCAGAAATTCATTCAGCCGGTGGTTGGCAAATCAGCGCCAGATTTGCAGCGTGTCGTCGCCACATTCAGTCTCTTCAGCGAGTGTGAGTCCTGCGTGGTTGAGTCGTTCAGCGTTTATTCCACCGTCAAGTCCCTCACCTAGGTCCACATCGGCCTTGAACAGATAGACTTCGTCGACCAGTCCGGCATCTAGGAACCTGCACCAGACATCCGGGCCGCCCTCGACCATTAGCCGTTGAATCCCCCTGTCCCCGAGCATGTCGAGCAGTTGGACAAGGTCAACGCCCTCTTCGGAAGAGCCTAGATGGGAGTGAAGGCAGACCACCTCCGCCTGCAAGCCTGAACTCTCTCCCACAGAGTGGAAGATGACCGTCTCACCAGCATCCGAAACGAGATTGCAGTCAGTAGGCGTTCTGAGCCTCCTGTCGAGAATGATCCTCAGTGGCTGCTTCCCCTCACCGAGTGGCACACGCCGAACGGTGAGTTGCGGATTGTCCCGAATCACCGTGTTGACTCCGACCACCACCGCATCACACCTTCTGCGCAGTTCGTGAACCGCGTCGAGTGACTCTTCAGAGGTGAACCGGCCAGGTGCTTCATGTTCCGAATCGACTCGACCATTCCTGTCAATCGCCGCTTTCATCGTCACCAGCGGCCTTCTGCGCTCGCACCAGCGCATGAAGGGCGCCATCTGCTGTCGCGCCTCTGCTTCCATGAGCCCCTGCCGCACATCGATGCCCGCATTTCTCAGATAGTCGACGCCACCCCCCCTGACAGTCGGATTGGCATCTTCTGCCGCGATGACAACCTTGCCGACGCCAGCCCACAATAGCGCCTCAGTGCAGGGCGGTGTTCGGCCGTGGTGGTTGCACGGCTCAAGAGTGACATAGGCGGTAGCTCCCTGTGTCGGAATCCCGTTCGCCTCTGCATCGGCAATCGCCGCCTGTTCAGCGTGTAGGTCACCCAGGTGGTCGTGCCACCCTTCCGCAATCACTTCGCCATCACGCGCCAGAACACAGCCGACAGGTGGATTTGGGGAGACTTGGCCTTGCCCTTGCTCAGCCAGTTCCAGCGCCCGCGCCATGCAGACATGGTCGAATTCGTCCCACCCAACAGCGCTCATCCGCCAACTCCGAGCCGCCCGTTCCATTTGGTGATTCGCACGACCTCCATCCGCCGCACGGTTTGAATGCGGGGTCCCTCTTCCCGAGCCATGCCCCGCTTCGCATGCATTGTCAATCCAGCCGGCCGCGACGGCCGCTCTCTCAAGCGTTGGAAGGCTGCCGAACCCGCCCTCACAGCAGCGGGAATTGAATTCGAGACCCACTTCACAGAAGGGGTCGGCCACGCCAGCGAACTATCCCACTCGCTGCGCGACCGAGACGACATCGACCTCATCGTCGCCTGCGGCGGTGACGGAACGGTCCACGAGGTCGCCTCGGGCATGCGGGGCTCCTCCACCCCACTCGGCATCATTCCCGCCGGAACCGGCAACGATGTCGCCCGCGCCCATGGAATATCACTCAAGAAGATTGATGCCATCATCGACATACTGCTCAACGGGACCAATCGCCATGTAGGTGCCTTCCGATTGCAGGGAACTCCGGCACCCACCGAAGGAGGCTACCCGGAACCCGGGAACAACCCCTTGTGGGATGGTGAGCCAGACATTGAGGGAAGGGTGGTTCGGTGGGTATTCCTAGAGTCGGATTGCGGGGTCACCTCGGCAACAGCCCGGGCCAAACTCCGCCGCGGCAAATGGATCAAGGGGTCAATCAAGTACACCTATCTCGGCCTCACCGAAATCCTGCCGTGGAAGAAGAAGATGGCCTGGGTGAAGATAGACGACAACCCCGGAGAGGTCGTCGATTTCTCGATGCTCGCGGCCACGACCACTGAGATGTTCGGTGGTGGCTACCGAGTCTGCCCCGGCGCCTCTCCGACTCTTGAACATGGCCACTTGTGCCACGCATGGGGACTCACGAAAATCCAGATGCTGATGTTGATGGGGCCGCTAAAGAAGGGCAAGCACATCGGTAAATGGGGCATCGAATTGAAGCCCTGTTCGCGGCTTGAAATACGTTCCATCGGTGATGACGGTAACCCGAATGACGCCTCGCATGACCCTCCACTCATCGTGCAGGCTGACGGTGAGCCTTGCCTCCAAACGCCCGCCTTGCTGGAGTTCCACCCCCGCCAACTATGGATCAGGGGAGCCAACCAAGTTCCGTGGGATGTCTGAACTGAGGCTCGAATGGCCAACAAGGTTCCGGACTCACAAGGGCCGAGCCCGCAACATGCCGGGTCAAGCGTTTTACCCGCATGCTGAGGTCCTCGAGTATGGGTGAAGAGAACGGCGGCCTTACTTCTCAATTTAGGAGGTTATCATTATTGATGAAATTAGTAGTTCTTGCAGGTGTAGAAATTGCAATCCTGCTAATCTATCTAGCAATTGATTTGGTACGCTGAATCAATGGGGCCCCTTTGCTTCAGGGGTTTAGACTCACAAGGGTCTGAATATTAATACGAATGGCTGTTCTAGGATTTCCATGACTTTCTACAAACCCGCAATCGTTGTCGCAGTGGCCTTGTCGCTGATTGTTGCGGGCGCTGCGTTCGCAGGTCTGGGGCCTGCAGCATCATTCGTCGATTCGGATGGTGATGGCGCTTATGATTGGTCGGACAACTGCCCGGATGATGCCAATGCTGAGCAGTCGGATTTCGACGGCGATTCGGCTGGGGATGAATGCGATGATGACATCGATGATGATGGCGTCTCAAACGAACTCGACGATTGCCCATCGACGGTTGACGCCGATGATTTCGATGACAAGGGCTGCTCGGCGAACCAGCGCGATGGGGATGGCGATGGCCTGTCCGATGCTATCGATGATTGCCTCTCCACACAGGTCGATGCGCAGGTCGATGAATCCGGCTGCAGCGAGGCCGACTACGATGGCGATCTAGATGGCGTACCGGATGCGTCGGATCTGTGCCCAACCACACCCGAGGCTGAGTCGGTGAACCCAGACGGTTGCAGCGCGACCGAGCGGGATGGTGATGACGATGGCATCGTCGATGCCGAGGATTCGTGTCTCGACACAACTCCGGGTGAGATCATCGATGAGGAGGGTTGCCCCCCTGTGCCGCTCGACGGCGACGATGACGGTGTCTCGGACGACTTGGATGTCTGTCCGACGACTCCGACCGGCGAGCCGGTCGATGAGATCGGCTGCAGCGCGACCGAGCGGGACCGTGATGGCGATGGCCTCACCGATGCGGACGATGCCTGTCCTTCCTCACCTGCGGGTGAGGAGGTGGCCACAGATGGCTGTGCGGACAGCGAGGTCGACCCCTCGATCCGACCGTGGTGGTGCAACTCGACCGGCACTGGTTCTGGCTCCGGGCAGCACGGCATGCATATCGATCCAGCCTATGAGAACATGACCAAGGGCATGCTGTCATGGCAGGACTGCCTGACCCTGACCGATCAGTTCCAAGCCGCGATTGCGTGGGCGATGCAATGGCCCACCCTCGGCGATGCCGAGGCGGCGGGATTCGCCATGAGCGTAGACTATGTCGCCGGCATGGGCACCCATCATGTGGTCTATGCCAACTTCACCTTCGACGACGATTTCGACCCGTACGATCCCGAGTTCCTAGGCACGCGCATGGATGATGTGTTCGAGTTCGAACGCCCGGAGTTCCTCATGTATGCCGGCAGCACTGATGATGCGGAACTGGTCGGCTTCGCCTGGTATGTGAAGACGAACTCAACATCACCACCCGAGGGATTCGCGGGCGATAACGACTGGTGGCATCGCCACCAGGCGCTGTGTTTCTACAACACCACCCTGCAAGTGATCGGCGAGGACATTACCGACGAAGAGTGCAACCTCTACCAAGGAACCAACGTCCACCTCGGCGACTACTGGATGGCCCATGCCTGGATCATCGAACCCTGGCTCCAGCAATACGATGTCTTCGCCAACCATCATCCCTGCCTCAAAGACGACGGCCCCGAAACAGACACATCAGACTCCTGCTGGATGGCAGCCATGCACGGCGGTGCCGGGCACGACAGTTGACGCCGCGAACAAAGCCTCACGACCCTCGGCTAAGCCGATACCCTACTCAAGCGACTCCGACGCCTAGTCTGAGCAGCCGGTACCCTATGAAACGCCCGTGTTTCAAAGGGCCCCCTTTCAATTTCTGTAGAATCATTCATTACTTGACAATGATTGGCAAGTGTGATAACATGAAAATTAGAGCCCTATTGGTCATACTAATTGTACTTCTACCAGGATGTTTGGAAGAAGGTGAAGATACAACAGGAGGGGATGATGTCACTGATGATGGGGCATACAGCAATATTACACTGAATATTTTCCATGGAGAAAACCTTGAGAATGCAACAGCAAATTTCACAATTAGAATCATGTTGAATCATGCAGTCGCACCCATTCATTCAGATAACATGTACAAACATGTCGTCGCAGGAAATTACAATATGATACCTTTTCATAGAATTATTGACAATTTCATGATTCAAGGTGGCGATTTTGAAAATCATGATGGTACAGGTGGATACGCTGCAGATTGGTATGGTTACTGCAACGGGCAATACGCGAGCAACCAGAGTTCTTGTGTTCAAAGTGAGTGGACGATACCCGACGAAGCAGATAATGGACTACAACATCTTGCTTGTACGATCTCAATGGCAAAAACAAACAGTCCAAATACAGGTGGAAGCCAATTCTTCTTGATCCCTGAAGACAGTAATCCATCACATCTTGATGGAGTACACACTGTGTTTGGAACCATTACATCTGGATGCAGTCATGTGACTCAAATTAGTGAAGTCGCAACCGATGGTGGGGATAGGCCAATAACTCCTGTCATGATATACAACGCTACAGTAGATAATTGAATTCGGTATATTGAATGGGTATATCCGAATACCCACTGAAACGATTTGATAATTTCAAAGGGCTTTCAGTGGGTCCTTCGAGTGACTACCGATGAAACAGACTCACAAGAGTCTATACCCTTCAGAGGGAAAAGTCGGAGAAATCCTCGTCATCGGTCACATCTGTCCCTCGCTTGACCGGTTCAGGCTCAGGCTCAGGCTTCTTCTTGGCGGAGCGAGTCTTCCTCACCTTCGGCTTGGCAGCCTCTCCCTTCTCCATCGTCATCGAATCTGTCTGAGCGGAATCTGGTGGGGTCTGTTCTCCGTCACCACCACCTCCTCGGCCACCGCGGCGGCTTCGCCGACCACCTCGAACCCAGCGAGCCTCTTCCTCGATATCGGCCTCCTTCTCAGCGATCTGCTCGTCCATGGAAATAGATTCATCAGTTGTGACCACCCCTCCACTCTCGACCCCGCGAACGGAACGGGCGTCTGGTCTGTTGCTTGCTCGTAGGACCGAGTCGATGTCGAAGTCGTCCAATTCCACCTCGGGTTTGGTTGAGAGCTTCTCCGCCTTGACCACATCCGCTTTGGCTGCCTTCACATCAAGTCCCCTGCCAGTCTCGCTCTCGATGTCCTTCAGCACTCGAGAGATGTCCTTCTTGACTCCTCTAGCGGCAAGGAGTTGCGCCTCTGTGAGAAGTTCCTTCGCAGTCATCTTGGCACCTCGGCGAATCATTCCGGTGGAGAGTAGGAAAAGGATGACTGCACCACCAAAGGAGAACAGGATGAGCAGGATGTATGCTGCGCTGCCAATCGGGCTTACTGAAAATGCATCGTAAGGTTCAGATTCGCTAATCACTCCATGTTCGCCCAAGGTGATTTGCGTGACGAGCATGGAGCCAGAAAAGCCACCACCTCTGCTTTCAGCGCCATCGATGCGGCAGTTTCCAGTCACTTCCGGATTATTGGGGGGGTAATTAGAATCGCTGAGGAACCACCCTTTCAGGGAGATTTTTTGATGTGCGTCGAGCGCTCCGAACCCCTTCAAAATTTCTTCGTTGGCCGGAATTAGTCCAACCACAGCCCAACCACTGTGAGGGAAATAACTGGAACTGCTCTCCCCCGGGGGTATCGCTTTCATCCCCTCCGTTGGATTTACCCATTTTACTCCAAGCAACCGTTCCTCAGGAGATTCCGCGTCGTCGTATGCGTTCAGTTGGATGATGACTGCTGAGGCGGACATCTTCTCCGCGTTGCTCCCTATGTCAACACCATTCGGAAAGTGGTTGGTTCTGGTGAGCCAACCTTCTATGAAAACTGGCTTGCTGTTGTATTCCTTCGAGATGTTGTATTCGGGATTGCATCCGGTGAGATTGACGACAGCATTGTCGATTGAATTTTCTCCTAGTTGAGTTGAGAGTGTTGCCGTCTTCGCTGAGCTGTCATAAGTCACCTCGATGCCATCCTCTCCCCACTCTGCAAGGTCGGGACTGACGCATCCTGCAAGGCTGAGTGCCGAGACCAGCATCAACGCGAGGAGGGGTCGAGAGACTACCGTCACGCTATTCGGCAGAACAGCCGGAGTTGATGACGCTTTGCAGCAGCAGAAGTCGGGCGTATAACTAGTGCAACAACCAGTTCCGTCACCAGGGCTCACTCACCGACGAGTGTCTGGACGTCCTCAAGGAATTCGGTCGCCGACCAGTCTGCACCGACGTAGGCGATTTTCTTGTTGCCAGCTCTGTCGATGATGTAGGTGATGGTGTTGTGACCTACAGTATACTCCCCTGCAGTCCCATCTTCCTCGGAGTGCTCCCCCTCAGTTTCGTTGTCGGAGTGGTGGTCGTCGCCGTCAAGGTGGTCATTGGCAATGGCAATCCCCCATGAATTCCATGTTTCCTGTAGTAGGGTGTGGTTCTCACTGGTGAGGTGGGGCCAGTCATAACCTCTCTCAACCGTCCATTCGAGAAGGTGGGCAGGGGTGTCCCGCGCCGGGTCAGTCGAGATGGAGATGAAGGCGACCTGAGAAGAGCCGTCGCCCAGTTGACTCTTGACATAGTCTAAGTTTCCCTCAATGACGAGACAGACGTCCGGGCAGTGGGTGTAGGTGAAGGCGACGACCACCACTTTTCCGGAAAAATCAGAGAACGAAACCTCGTTGCTGTTCTGGTCTGTCAGGGTGAAGTCCGCGGCAGCCAGTGGGGGCTCATACTCCAAGCCATGATAGTCGACCTCGGAAGTGCCATCGCTATCTTCGATGCATCCGGCGACGAGGATTCCCATCGCCAGTAGCAGGACAGAGGTCTTGCGCATGGAACTGGGCGGTTTCAAAACCCGTTTATCACCTTCGCACCTCCGCTCCCCAATGGGGAAGAGGAAGGCGCGGACGGAGAGATTTGAACTCCCGCGACACAAGGTCACCGGATTTCAAATCCGGCGCGATACCAGGCTATGCGACGTCCGCAGCGAACCGTCGAGTCAGCCCCTCTTCATCAAACAACGGGTCGCCACTCGCTGTGCCGATAACGGCGCGGTTCAGTAGCCGGGTGGACGGCACCAAGCGGGAAGGGCGTCGGGAGAGCCGGGCGAGGTCAGTCCGATGAAAATCACCATCAGGATGATGAAACCTGCTGGGAAGAGTGCGGTCAGCGTCAGAATGTTGGAGTCATCCTGCATTCTCAAGTGCATGAACACACCTGCAATTCCGAGGAATTTCACCACACCAATCGATACCAGGACGAATATCACCATCTGAGTGGTGATCAACGATTGCACCGATGCAGCAACTGCCCCGACCTCAATGGCGGTCAGAACCATCAGCATCCCGAAGTTCAGATTGTAGACATCTTTTCCGAATATTGTGTGACTCATTTTCATTCCCCCCTAATACAGATAGAACGCCGGGAACACCAGCACCCAGACCAAGTCGACAAAGTGCCAGTAGAGACCGAAGTACTCAATCGACACCGCGTTCGAAGGGCCATACCCTCCATTGTGCGCCTTCCAGGACATGTAGCCCAATCCGATGATTCCGCCAAGGACGTGGACTCCGTGGGTTCCGGTGGTGACATAGAAGACGGAGGCTGACAACCTCAGATTGACCCCTTCCAAAACCTCGTGCCCTCCAGCACCGTGGAATGCGTACGCCTCGTTGTAAATCGAGAAGTGGTCGTCTCTCAGGCTTGGGGCATCGAACGGACCGACATGGAAGCCGAAGAACCACTCGATTATCTTCAGTGTGAGGAAGAGGGTGGCCAGCGCCATTGTTGCAAGAAGGTAGTTTCTCACCTTGCGGCTGCGCACGTCGTGTTCGAGGTCGGTGCGGTGTGCGGTCTTGAGTGCCATGACCACCGTGAAGGAAGAGACGATGAGCGCGAAGGTGTTGATTGCGCCGGGGACCAAAGTGTCGGGCAGTCCGATGCCGCCGAGACTTATTGTCCACGATTCGGAGTGGGAGCCTGCGATGAAGTAGGAGGCAGGCACCCAGCACACATCCCCTGGGCTGAATGGTAATCCTGAGGAGGTGATGCTGTGGTTGTCGAGAATTGCTTGGCAAGACTCGATTCCGAGTCGGTAGCGGATGTAAGTTGTGAAGAGGCTGCTGAAAATCATCATCTCAGACCAGAGGAAAATCCACATTCCGACCTTTCGCATGTCGATGTTCTGGAATGGGACACCGGTAGCCTTCGGCTCGTAGGTGCCGTCAAACGAGAAGTCCTGACGCCACCAGACGATGAGACCTGCGAAGAATATGGCCAATCCGACGAGGATCATCGGCAGAGAGCCGGCGTTGAAGTCGGTGCCGTTCCTCGCCTCGTTCATCACGAAGGTGCCGGCGAAGGAGAACAGGAAGACGCCGATGCCAAGTGACATGATGACCGGCGCCCAACTGTTGTGCGGCGCACCATGCTCCCAGTCGTGTGGCCCCCAGGCACTGGGATGGTCGTGGTCATCATCGTGAGAGTAATTGCTCAATCCGTCACCTCCTCGTAGTCGTCAGGAACCATCAATTTCATCAGCCAGTTCCCATCGCCCTCGGCATGCTCGTTCATGTCGATGAGCGTCGGAATCTCATCGAAGGAGGGGGTCGGCGGAGGCGACGAGACCATCCACTCGAAGGACCAACCGCCCCACGGGTCGGCAGGCGCCTTCTGTCCCTTGAAGAGAGAGGATATCATGTTGTAGACCATGATGAGAGCTGAGAGACCGAAGACGAAGGCACTGATGGTGATGAACATGTTCCAGTCAGCGGCTTCGGGAGGAAGCGTACCGATGACATCGCTGTACTCATTCGCCTGGATGAAGTAGGTGTGATGTCGGCGGGTCATGCCCCACAGGCCGAGCTTGTGCATCGGCCAGAATAGGCCAGTGTAGCCAATGTAGGCGATTAGGAAGTGAAGCACTCCCAGCCGCTCGTTCAGCATGCGGCCGGTCATCTTCGGGTACCAGTAGTAGATCGCCGAGAACAGACCGAACACGGTCCCTCCCACGAGCACATAGTGGAAGTGGGCGACCACGAAGTAGGTCTCGTGAAGGTGGGTGTCCATGGCGATCGAAGGGAAGAACATCCCCGATATTCCCCCCAAGGTGAAGGTGATTAGGAAGCCGAGCGCCCAGAGCGTATGGGTTCGATAGACGAGCGAGCCGCCATGCATGGTCTTCAGCCAATTGAAAATCTTGATACCCGTCGGGACCGCGACCGCCATTGTCGAGAGCATCATGAAGAAGCGTAAGCCGGGCGACATGCCGCTGGTCAGCATGTGGTGCCCGTAGACGATGAACGCGACGAGTCCGATTACTGCCATCGCGTACACCATCGACTTGTAACCGAAGATGGCACGTCTAGCGCTAGTTGCGAGCACCTCAGAAACGATGCCGAACGCCGGCACGATGACGACGTAGACCTCCGGGTGTCCGAAGTACCAGAACAGGTGAGCCCAGAGCAGTGGATCGCCTCCCGCAGCGGTATTGTAGAATCCCGTGGCAATCGTCCGGTCGAGGTAGGCTTGGAGGAGGCCGATGCCGAAGGCTGGAATGGAGATGAATAGCATCAGCACGCTGATCAGAATCGACCAGGTGAAGAGCGGTATCTGGAGCCAGCCCACCCCCGGCGCTCGCATGGTCGCGACCGTGGCGATGAAGTTGATCCCCGTCAGTGTGGAGGACGCTACCAGCATGATTTGTCCAGCCAGCCACATGGTGGCTCCCGGATGGGTGCTTCCCCAGGTGGTGATTGGCTGGTAGCCGGTCCAACCGACATCTGCACCAACACCGCTGAACACGCCGGAAAGGACGAGGGTTGCCGAGACCGGCTGCAGCCAGAATGACATTGCGTTAATCCGCGGGAAGGCGAGGTCCTTGGCTCCGATTTGAAGGGGCACCATCCAGTTGGCGAAACCGTTGATGAGTGGCATCGCGGCGAGGAAGATCATCACCGTACCGTGCAGGGTGAAGAACTGGTTGTACTCGTCCTTGGTCAGGAAGTCGTTGCCCGGCTGAGAGAGTTGCACTCTCATCATCAGAGCGATGACACCTCCGACGAGGAAGAAGAACAGACCTTGAACGAAGTAGAGAGTCCCTATTCGCTTGTGGTCAGTGCTGGTCATCCAGCCAGCAATCCATGGGGCGAAGGTCTCCCAACTGAATGATTCGGGGTTCTTCTGATAGAAAACGTAGGTGACCGAAATGACGAGCAGGAGGAACACGAGAAGCATTCCTGACATCAGGACGGTGAGGCCTCGAGCCTGCTCCAGCATCTGGTCACCGGCCCCACCCGCTGCGGAGACCGAGTATGTCGCCTGTGCCCAGTGGTCGTCACTATCAGCTTGGTTGTCACCGTTCACCGAGTTGACCGTCAAGCGGAATTCCGCATTACCACCGGAGGGTGCGGTCCAGTCGGCAGTCCAACTCTGTTGGTCATTGCCTACCTCATCGTGAGTCAAGTCGCCAGCCA
>Ga0208879_1003615_pt1 | contig 12562 bp, 11 predicted proteins | sample Knorr_S15_td_Bot_FD_185605 | JGI IMG/M metagenome (GOLD analysis project Ga0208879, IMG submission 185605) | Marine microbial communities from Southern Atlantic Ocean transect - Knorr_S15_td_Bottom_ad_5009_LV_A (SPAdes) (version 2) | ecosystem: Environmental > Aquatic > Marine > Oceanic | place...
GATGGCTTTCTTATGATCTTCAGGATAATGCTTCACTAATATCTAACTTACCGCTCCCTGTTATATTTTTATGAAAAACTGAGGCGACAACTATCCTGACACAGGGGGTCCTCAAGGATGTTTTTATTCTGGTTTTGAGATAGTTGATTCCGTGTAGATGGTAAGCCAATATTTTTTTGAGCTTCCCATTCATCTGCAACACGAACGATTACCATAGCTTTGTCGTTATCTTTTTGTAATTCTGAATGGCGATTTTTATATATCAAGGAAGCGTATGTATCTTCACCTGCTAATTGTTCGCAATCCGGAAGAGCAATGTGATCCATTGCTGTCATATGAGTGCTACCATGGAGCTTTTGATATCGGTAGAAACAGTTCCTACGCAACAACCAAGCTCGATATAAGACATCGGGTGTTAATTTGTCCTTTTGGTCTTCAAGTAACGGCACATCAGAATGTGTAGAGTGATTCCCATAAAATGATGGCACTTTCAACCAAGTGACTTTGTTATAGAACCTGGAAATTCGTCGTTCTAGTAATGGAATTACCTGTTGAGCCAGAGAAAGTTTACCACTTAAAACAGTGGCATAATGCCACATCCATACTAGGTTATCTAAATGTTCATCTACATCGAGTATCATTTCTCCTTGTCTTTGCACCCATTTGGCAGGCTCAATCCCAAGAGCTAATGCATGACCCAGCCTGTCTCCCTCCCGCATTTCGCAAAAGCGTACTGTTTCATCTACATGTCGCATGCCAGATAGAGGGTGTGCATAATCTTCACCAGCGTGAATACTAAAGTGAAAATCTTGATTTGGAAATTGGTTTTGATCTTTAGTATGCAGACCTGATCTTAGCCAACGAAGCATAGGTGCAAAACATTCAATCTTTAAGTCGTTTTCATCACCTGCTACATCCAATCCACGAAACCACCTGCTTGGCTGAAAATGGAAGTTAGGATTTAATTTACCACCTAGGAAAGTAGCATCGCTCCACCCAGACTGTGAGCTCAATCGACGAATTAATTTTTCAGCTTTTTTCCAGTTGTCCTTCAGGTCAGCTATTGGCCTCTTTCCCCTCTTAGATACTTTAGAACGCGAAAAATGCCCACAAAAGTGCCATCGCTCAAGGTTTTCGATGTATCGTGAGCTAACATAATCTGGAATAATTTCATGTTCACCGAATACATAAGGAGGTTTGGGACATGAGAATGAAAGAGTGTCAATAAGTGCCTGTGAATATGCTTGTATATTTTTACTTGTGAAGGACAAAGGATTTGATTTAATTTCTGCAACATCTCCTTTACCTATAAAAATTCGGCGAAAGTTATCTTGATATGGCCTCCCAACCTTACGTATATAGCTATTATTATATCTTTCAACGAATCGAGATAGGCCCTGACCGTCCATAATGAGGCGACGTCTGAGTGCGTTCATGGTTTGCCAAAAGCATAAAATAGCGCAACGTAAAGATGGCTTTGTATTTGTGCTTTGGTATTTGAAACTTAAGAATACTTTCAGCCACAACCAACAGTTTGAGTGTTGTTTGTTAATAGTCCTAGCTAGCTCAGCAAGAATCCACTTAGAATTTATCTCTTCTTTAACAAAAGGCGTCTGTGCCAGCCGAGACCAGTCTCTGCGGATTCTGAAAGATATGTTTCGCTTCTGTCGCCACTGAGTGAAAGATCCCAATTGCTCACTTTTGGGGTTCTGTTCGCTGTCGATGAAATAATCAAAAAGGGTCCTGGCTCTAACTAAGAGGCGATCAACTTCTGCATCATCTAGAACTTCCCAATCTGACATTCCTTCCCTCTCTCTTGGCGATTTATGATGGAATAATAGCTCACTGAAAATTAGACTTTCCGAGGTTACACCCCAAACATGCACATGACTCTCCGCGTAAGGTTTCATATGGTTGGCAGGTGGTGCAAAAAATGGTGATTGTGCGTTGATAACCCGTCTAATGTCGTGAGGTTGGGGTCTTGGGTTTTGCTTTATCCAACTTGCAAGGTACCATCCGCTCAGCAAAGCAGGATCTAGCTCAGCAGCAAGGCGCACATAGTTTTGTACTTTAGATTCTTTAAAGTGAATTAAGTCACCGTTGCGTATTAGTAAATGACCTGCGAAATCATCCAACCACGGCAAATACGGGCTTATGAATAATCCAGAATGACATTGTTGGCCCATAATTGATCGAATATCGGTTAATCTAAACTCACGAGGATAATGAGCATCAACCCCAGCCGTTAGTAGCTGGTAACACTTTTCCTGTAGTAACTGCAATTCATTGCCAAGTGTGGTTTCTATTGGCATTGATAAAGATTGCCACAGGTGCTCCGCTACTTTCTCATCGCTATAAAAGCAGCCAGCGGCATGTTCACTAAGCAAGCGGTTTAACATTAACCTTCACCATCTTTGTGTAACTGTTCACCGGCTTTTATAAATGCGTTGAGCTGTTTCTCATTGAATTCCTTGTTTAGTGCGTTCAACTGGTTCAAAAATTCTTCTTTGGTCCATTCAAGCGTTTTCATAGCGTTCAAAATTGTGGATGTCGTAAATTTTTGATTTGTATCTAGTCCTAACAACTCGCTTATCACTTGTTTGTATGGCTGTACTGAGTTTGCAGAAACACCTTTTCGAGGTGGGGGAGGTGGAGGGGAGGAAAACAGACTCTGGCGAGGTACATTCAGGGAAGCTACTTCGTTCAACCACTTTCTGATTGGGTGGCCTGAAAGTGCATGAGTTACTGTTCTTGAGCATTCTCCAAAAGCTTTCCGGGCTTGTTTGTCTTCTTCTGAAGCATTTGATCTAGCTGTAAAAGGTAAAATATTTTGAGCAAAGCTTTCATTGTGGCTTTCAAAGTTTCTAGAAGTGTGAATATTTGTGTTGGCAACAATAGTTGGGAGACCGAAGAGTTCTCCTTTTTCAAAAGAACCAAATGCAGACCAAGTACCATAGAATGCTCTACCTGCTATGTCTATTGCAGTACCTACATTGGTCATACCGTTATTATAGTACTCGCTATTGGCGACTTGGCTAAATACTTTGTTAAATACCTTATAAACTAACCAAGGAGATATATTTAACTTATCCACTTCATATTGTTTACGCCACTCTACTACTTCCTCAAGTAGCTTTTGCCAGTAAATATCTATTGATTCATAAATCTCTGAAGGTAAATCGTCAGTCGCATCCCCAGTTATATCGTCAAGTACTGAGCTGGGCCTCTTTCTTTCCATTTGAAAGTCTAAAGTCTTTGTGGGAGCTATATCACCTGTAGAATAAAAAGGGGCTCTTTGCCTTATACTATCAAAGTGATACGACTCTGGTTCAAAGACTAAACTCGCTATTACCACTTCAAATATTCGACCAATATTTAACATCATTGAGCGTTTATTGTTCGTGTAGTAATTGCGGTGACATAAGGTAGAAATGAAGAAAATAGCTTTGTTTTTTTGATCTTCAGTACATTTCCCACTGTTTATCGAGTCCCAGTAGCGCCAATTTAAGCCAGAGTTTATTCCTATTTCAGCTACAGGGTAGGGTAAGGCCGTTTTTTGGTTTTTAATTTCTTCAATCCAGCTAATCGGCAACCTATTTTCTAGATGAGTTTTCCATTCAGCAAGATCGTTGTGTAATTCAGTTGGTTTAAATTGATTTGAATGGGAGAGAGGTTGAAATAATGATGTAGCGAATAAAGACGTTTGGTTAGATGATCTTTTGGGACTCGTAAGCCAGTGCTGCTTGGCTTGCAAAGTCAAATTGATTGAACACGCTCTAGGTTCATGCTGGAAATATGATAGTAAATTATCAATCCAAGACTTTATAAGCTCGGACGATATAGCGTCTATACTAACTGAGTTAGAGTTGAGTGTATTTTGTATTGTGTCACTAAACGTGCTGTATGCTCCTTTGTACTCGCGATCTTTTTGCCTATGAATTTTTTGATATTCACTATGAAAAGATTCCAATGCTGCTAATGGAGTATTCGGCATCTGCCATAATCTTTGGACCCTTACTGGGTCTTTTGAGTCGCGTATTTCCTTTGGTAGCGACTCGATTAAATTTCCACAATGCCCAATGAACTGGGTCAGGGCCCTGACAGACGGAATGGGCAAAGGTAATTTGCTATTTTCTAGTCCATTTACTGGCCCTGAAATAAAAATCTCTAACCAAGCGATAAAGTTTCTTAGGGGCATATTATTATTAGAGCCAAGCCTAATATCAGGGTCCCTCCAATAATTTTCAACTGATGGCATGCTTAGTCTGCGGGGGAGGGGTAAGATTTTACGCTGATATTCGTTTGCTAAATCTTGGGCTACGTTGAAGGCATGTAACTTTTGGTAGGACGAGTCTTTAGTTAGGCGCCCATGAAAGTCACGCCAGCACACTTCATCATAAAGTTTTCTATCACCACTAACAATAGGCAGTACGCAAGGTGCCACCAGATAACGCCGAATAATCTCTAAATTTTCAAATGCGAGGTTTAATGAGGTATCAACGTCGTCTATTGGAAGTACCAACAGCTTTTTGTTTAGAAGAGAAAGAGTTTTTTGAAAAAAGTCAGTTACGCAATTAACTAGATGTTTGTTGCCATACAATGAGCGGATCTTATCCATACCACTCAAATCTTTTTGAGCGTCAACAGATTCTAAAGCACTTGCCAATTTTTCTAATGTGTGGGTAAAACTACTATATCCTTCTGTATTGAGAGATTGGGCTTTTTTGATATCTTCATCATGAAGAATTGCAGCAACAATCACATGTAAAAACAATGATTCACCATCTTCGAGTAATGTAGGATCTATAGGCTCAATAATATGAATATCTGATAGTAAGTCTTGATCAGTACTGCGGATATAACTTTTTAAGTTTACCAAAATAGACGTTTTACCCGACCCCCGCTCTCCATCTATAGAAATGGCTTTGTGGCTTCGTTCCAACCTGTGCTGACTAGTATTGTCAACCGCTTGTATCGCTTCACCAATAAGGCTTACTAAGTTCTTATATATAGATTTTGGCAAAATGGTATTGGGATCAATAAGCTCAGCAGACTCTGATTGATTTAGCGGTATATATGTTGTCATTGTAAAATCCTTTTTGAAACCTTGGGTTGTGACAACCTCATAGCTTCACTAGTTGTATGAGCTAACAATATAACAAAGGTCTGCAAATACAAAGCGCTACATGATCTTCCCTCAAACAACTAGACATCTAGACTATACTCATGAGGAAATGCTCACTAAGCGGATCCGGTATATGACAGTACAAACACGAGACAAGATAAAGGAAGCAACGCCAGCGGCACTAAAAGCTGTCATCAGAATCATGGAGTCTTGGTCATGTAGCCGCTCTCAAATGTCTGTCATCTTGGCAATTCCCTACAGTACGCTCTGTCGCTATATAAAAACGCCTGAGAAAGCGCGCCTTAGTCGCGACCAGCAAACACGATTAAGCTACATTCTAAACATCTATCAACTGATTCGAATGGCATTTAACAACCAAGCCAATGTCGATAACTTTATGTCGCTGAAAAACCACAATGGCCAGTTCAAAGGAAGGAGGCCAATCGATTTGCTACTTGAAGGTAGCATCGAAAATATCAGAGACACCTATCGGCACATCGACGAACTTATTTATGGTAGATAGCAACTCTAAAGATAGTTTCATTTAAATAGCATCATTTATAAGGCCTGTTGACCTTTGCTGTACATATTGCACTCAGCAGTACATCGGCAGCCATCATTGAAAATGCCAGTGATACCATACTGGCATAGTTTCTCGCTAACTTTTTATATCTTGTTGATATTGAACGATAATTTTTTATTCGAGCAAATGCATTTTCAATTAAGTGTCGATATTTATAAAGACACCAATCGACACTCTCTTTGTCTATATCTTGGCCATAATTACGTTTTGGGACGACTGAAATACCGCCTCTGGCTTCAATATATTCCCTTACAACCGTTGATAATTTCTTTGTTAACCCGTTTTACATCGGTAGCATGGTTCTCGGTATTCTATTAGTAATTAAAGCTTTAGGTTATACATGCCAAAAGTGTCTTAGAAATCAAGTAGTACAAGGCTTTTACAAATATCGTCTACCATCTTCAAATTGTTATAACTGTGATCACGATATTGATCAAAATCGCACCTAACAATGCCGTTTACGGCAAGAGTTCACCATCCGCTTCTGGCACAAAGCACGCGTCTGCTCTAACTCATTTCTGTCCAAATATGAGTTATGTTCAACGTCAGCTCACGCTTAAAGATGGCCCTATGACCACTAATGGCACAAGGCCGCTTCCCACCGTAAATGTGAATTACACAACATAGAAACCATCAAACAAACTTTTTCGGCACACTTTCATCGCCTTTTTGTTAGCGCTCATCTAGCCAGCGGCTCTTACAACTCGAATTTCTGACATCAACGAATAAGGGTTCTGCATTGGTGTTACTGTATAACCAAAATCTCATCGTGCCGCAGATTCTCATTCTGAATGGCACTCGCAAAATCTAGCCACTTGCCGAACTCAAATCAATTCACTTTTTCAAAGGTTCAAAGGAATGACCGTACAATTTTCGCAAGGGTTCTCCAATCAGTGTCCGTGGGTTAATCTAAAAGGCTATAGCCTTTATTATATTTGGCAAGGGCATCCAGCAGACGAAGGTGAAAAACACTTTTATCAGTTGAAGAGTAAACTTGATCCAGAAAAGGTTGAGGTGATGTCTGCCTGCTGGGATGGCTATGTAGGCAGTTACCAGTTAAGTGCTGAAGGAAGCCTTATTCTCACTCGGTTTCATTACTTCCTCCCCAACGGGTTAGGGGAGTCCGATGCCTTACTTGAGGAGTTACACGGCGACTTTTACTTAGAATTTAGAACCCACTTTGAAGGCGATCAGCTATATGTACCGTTTGCTGATGGTAGAGTGACTGTTGACCAGGAACAGTGGGTTGAGGTAAAGCGAGCCTACGTTAATGTGAAAACGGACAAAAATGGTTTTTCCACTTGGTTTAAACGGTTTATTCCGAACCGCTTATTTAAGTAAACCAGGGCCCATCCAACTGGTTTCACGGCAATTTTCATGAAATGCGCTGCTTCAGTTTTTGTATGCCTTCATCTACATTAATGGGTTTGTTGTGGCCATTGTCCTTTCAAATCGATAATGACTTTGTCTATCATCTTAATAGTTGTTTGATTATCGTCTTGCAGTAGGGCAAACGCTCGTAAGCCAACGAACTGATTTTGAAGCCACTCTGCGGCTGTTGACGTTGGCGTATGTTCAGGCAGCTCACCTTTTTCGATACAGGCTTCAATAATATTTCTGAAACCAGCCTTAAGGGTTTGCATGCTCTCAAGTACAGCTTTTTTGGCAATATCACCAATGAGTTCTAATTCTGCAATAGACTTAACCAGCAAACACTGGCGCATGTAGCGTTGCTCGTCGGGGCCAGTTAATGCTGTTTCAAAAAAGTGATAAAGAGCACCTAAAGGTGATTGAGCTTCTGTGACTTGCTTTAAACGTTTTGCACTGTTGTCTGCATAATGCTCAACAACAAGTTTGAATAAACCTTCTTTGCTTTGAAAACGCGCATAAATACTACCCGGACGCATATCCAATGCCTGCTGAATATCACGCATGCCAGCCGCCTGAAAGCCTCGTTGCCAAAAAAGCGTAGTGGCTTTTCCTATAATCTCATCGTGGTCATATTTCATCGCTGCATACCATATACGTGAATATTTTGAACACATGTTCAATTGTCGCTTAAACGATCGTTCAAGTAAACCTATTATTATTGGCATACGAGTTGTGAGTAGCGCAAAGCGTTGCTTGCAGTTATTGATCACATCAATAGGAGAGTGACATGAGCGATTTTACTTTACACACGAAAGAGAGTGCGCCAGAAGCAGCGAAGCCTTTACTTGATAATTCGCAGCTTGACGCATTTTACGGTGCTGGATAAAAGCATCAGCAATTGTTAGAAATCATACTTATATTGGCGCAAAAAGTGATGAGTAATTATACCAATCATTTGGCCGATACGCCTGTAGACGAACCTTTCAAAATATTTGATTGGTCGCCTAAATAATCATTTGATAGCTCTTTTAAAACGGAAGCAAGGCTTCCGTTTTTTGTTTCTGGCTTAAACGCTAGCGAGCAATCTTGCAAAAACTGAATAGCAGTAGGCTACACAGTGTGTAGATAAAAAGCGCAAACAGCATTTTTCTATTCCTATTCAAAATACGACTATTAAGACGCTAAGGGCAGCTGCGGGCTTAATTCTTCTACGGTTTCCATTGCAACTAACTCTTCGTATCCCTTTTGCTGCAACAGTGTTTTCAAATCGTCGCAATTACTGCATTTATTTTGTTTAGCGATAGCTACTGCTTCGATGAAACACGATAGGTGAGTTATAGATTGTGCTTGTGTCATGGTCTACTTCACTTTTGATTTTACGTAAGTTCGTTGTTTCCATTTTTATTGGAATTACTTTGGCTTAGCCTGAAGTCACTAATGTGACGCTAGCATTACGCTTTTATGAAAAATAAGGGTGAAAGGTTCAAAATACCTTGAAAGGTATATACATAGGCTATACATTTTATATTCGAATAATGTGGTAGTACTTGCAGATTCTCATTGAACGACATACTGCACGTATTGGTATTTGCAAGGATTTAAGGTGTCTGAAAAAAACAATAAAAAGAAGAAAAAGAATAGTCAGATGATTATTCGAATCAACGACGAAGAGCGTGCTCAGTTTATCGCGTTATGCGAAGACCTAGACACTTCTGCTGCTCGTGAAGTAAGACACTTTATTCGAGAATTTATTGCCAAACACGGCGATCAATAGCGGCGTTTGCTAAACGTTATGTGAGTGAAGCGAACACTACAAATAAAGATAAGGATTTACATCATGGCTAAGAAAAAAGAGTTAAAAAAAGCGATTAAAGCAACTAAGGCGAAAATTTCTAAGCAAGAAGGAAAGCTGAAAAAGCTTAAGAAGAAGCTTAAAAAAGCATAAGCGCCTATTTGGCACTCATTAGTGCAAATTTAGTATGAAAAGCGCTCTGAACGGAGCGCTTTTTTGGTTTCACGTACTCTAGTCCAGATTATCTTTTGTGAAGGTGGCATCTACCGCCTCCTACCACCAGTGCAATAGATGATTCCGTCGCTTCATCTTCAAAATTCTGCCGGTCGTCGATATTAAGGATTTATTACAACTTTAGTATTGTGCGAGCGAATCTTTTTGTGATTTACTCAGCCTTCAAGCACCGCGTGCTTTTCATCTCTAATAATAATAAGTCTGATCAGACAACCTAGCGTTTAGCAGTACCCCAACAACAGAAAGAAGATATTGTATTTCAACGCGTTTTTGATTCACGAAATACAAAACTACACACTTCGAAAAGTAAAGTTTAAAAGAATTCAGGAACAACACAATGCAACAGGCAAAATTTAACGCTTCTGCTTTCAAGCTTTCCCTCATTGCTTCTGCAATTGCAGGAATGGCTTTTTCTTCTTCGTCAGTGCTTGCACAGGAGCAAGCTTCTGTTGATGAGCAAGATGTTGAGCAAATCCAAATTGTAGGTTCACGTCGCGTGGGTCGCACCATCAATGACTCCCCTGTACCTATCGATATTATCGATGCTTCATCTATAGAAGCAACGGGGCTCACTGAAACCAACATGATCTTAAACCAGTTACTGCCCAGCTTTAACTTCCCTCAGCCATCTATTACCGATGGCACCGACCACGTACGACCAGCGCAGCTGCGTGGTTTAGCACCAGACCACACGCTGGTATTAGTTAATGGTAAGCGTCGTCATACCTCTGCGCTTCTTAATTTAAATGGTTCGGTGGGGCGTGGCTCTTCAGCGGTAGATTTAAATGCTATCCCGGCTAATGCGATTAAGCGTATTGAGGTGTTGCGTGACGGTGCTGCGGCTCAGTACGGCTCAGACGCCATTGCCGGTGTTATTAATATTGTTTTGAAAGATGCTGCCGAAGGCGGTGAAGTGTCGGCAACGTATGGTGCTAATGTTACAACAATGGACGGTGTGCCTAACCTTGAAGGTGTGAGTGTTGGTGCTGACGGTAATTTAGCATTCGCTGAAGGAAGCGACAGAGACGTAACCGATGGACAAACCTTTACCCTTCGCGGCAACGTAGGCTTCGAATGGGGAGACGACGGCTTTGTTAACGTATCAGGTGAATACCGCGACCGTGGACAGGCGAACCGTTCTGACTACGACCAGCGAGAAAACTATGCGCGAGACGCGGACGGCAACCTAGACCCTCGTGAGCTTACGGTCAACCGCTACAATCACGTTTACGGAAATGGTGAGGTGGAAGATTACGCCTTGTTCATAAATGCGGGCAAAGCCCTTACTGATAGCGTTGAGTTTTATACTACCGCAGGCTACAGCACTCGTGATTCGGTAGGCGGAGGCTTTTACCGTCGTGCTCAAGATTCACGAAACGTAGTTGAAATTTATCCAGACGGATTCCTACCTTCTATTCAAACTGACATAACCGATATGTCGCTGCTTGCTGGTATTAAGGGCTATGGCGATGTGTGGAATTACGACTTGTCCGTAACACATGGTGGTAATGAGCTTGAGTATGGTGTTATCAACACCCTAAACACGTCTCTAGGTCCAACGAGTCAAACTGAGTTTGACGCGGGTACGCTAGAATACAACACCACAATTGTGAATGCTGACGCGTCACGTTTGGTAGATACCGGGTATTTCTACAGCGAAATGAACTTCGCCATGGGCGCAGAATATCGTCATGAGAGCTATGAAATAACTGCAGGTGAAGAAGGGTCTTACATACAAGGTACGTTTGGACCTGGCGGCGTGGTGACTGACCCGGTAGACGGCCCGTTTGGTGCTGCTGGTTCGCAAGTCTTCCCTGGCTTTACACCAGAATCTGCAGGTGAAAACAGCCGTCATAACTATAGCTTCTATGTGGATGTAGAAGCTGATGTTGTAGAAAACTGGAACGTAGCAGTGGCAGGGCGCTATGAAGATTATTCTGACTTCGGCAGCACGTTTAATTGGAAAATGTCTCACCGTGTAACCCTGAGTGATGCATTTGCACTTCGAGCGTCGGTATCAACCGGCTTTAGAGCACCATCGCTACAACAGCAATTCTTCACCTCAATCGCGACGGTATTTGTTGATGGCGAGCCAACAGAGACGGGCACATTTGCGCCGTCAAGTGATGTTGCGCAAGCGCTGGGCAGCCCAGGTCTTGATGCAGAAGAATCGAATAACTACAGCGCAGGTTTTACTTACTCGCCAACCGCTGATTTCAACCTGACAGTAGACTTTTATCGCATTGATATCGACGATCGTATCGTGCTGTCTAACAACCTATCAGGTGAGGGTATAGAAGCACTACTTGCGGGTACGGGCGCTAATCAGGCTCGATTCTTCTTAAATGCGATAGATTCGCGTACGGAAGGTGTTGATATCGTTTCTACCTATACGCTTAATACGTCAGATTATGGTGCGTTTAACTTTAACGCAGGTGCTAACTTTAACGATAACGAGGTAACAAATGTTATCGATGCACCTGATGTGTTGCAAAATGCAGGCTTCGACCAGGCTAACTTGTTCGATGATGTTGAACTACGTCGCTTCGAAACGGCTTCGCCTGACAGCAAACTTAACTTAGGTGTTACGTGGAATTATGACCGCTACACAACAACCTTACGCACTACTCGTTATGGTGAAGTGGAAGACCCATCGTCAGTTGAAGCACGCAATGAAATCATTCCATCAGAGTGGATCACAGACCTAGACGTTCGCATTGCGTTAACGGAAGGACTTACCGTTTCTGTTGGTGCTAACAATTTGTTTGATGTGTACCCAGAAACAACCCGTGAACTTGTGGATGATGTAACCACGTTCTCGCGCTTATTCCCGTATTCAGGCTTTTCGCCTTACGGTTTTACAGGCCGTTTTGTTTACGGAAAAGTCTCGTATAGCTTTTAATTAGCATCGGTTCTTGAGTGCTGAAAGCCAGTTGATTAATACGCAACTGGCTTTTTTGTACCTGTTACTTATTCATTTTTCTCAAAGGTAACCGCACAGCGATGTTCGTTTAAAAGCGCAAAGTCTTCTTTGGGAATAAAAGCGTCGTAATCACGTTGCAGCTTAACTTGTGCTTCTTTGCGAATTTTACTGCGGCGTATAGCCGTTACGAAATTGCGCATTTCATGGTGAGTAGATAACTCTAGCTCAGGGACTGAAACAGGTGTGCCGCTGTCATCTTTGGCAACCATGGTAAAAAAGCTGTTGTTGGTATGTTTGACCTCGTTGGTTTTGATATTTTCCGTAGTAACTTTTATCCCTACTACCAAGGATGTGTTTCCGACATAATGAACGGTAGCGTCGAGGTGAAGTAAGTCACCCACTTCAACCAGGGCAAGATCACGAACATTAATTAATCAACTGAGTTGACAATAGATATTACAACTGGACGAAATATAGTGACTGTGATCTTATACTCTCTTTTGCGGAGAGAGTCATGGGTACAGGTGCATTTGA
>Ga0208879_1003616_pt1 | contig 12562 bp, 11 predicted proteins | sample Knorr_S15_td_Bot_FD_185605 | JGI IMG/M metagenome (GOLD analysis project Ga0208879, IMG submission 185605) | Marine microbial communities from Southern Atlantic Ocean transect - Knorr_S15_td_Bottom_ad_5009_LV_A (SPAdes) (version 2) | ecosystem: Environmental > Aquatic > Marine > Oceanic | place...
AGCCTATGGATATGGACAAGCTCTTGGCCAGCATTGTTTTGCCCACACCCGGGACATCTTCAACCAAGATGTGCCCCTGGGCGATCACGGCCGCCATTGCTTGCTCTATCACGGCCCTTTTACCAACAATCACTTTGGATACGTTGTCGATGATTCGTTGGGCTAGAGCGGTATAGGTCGATTGTTCTAGCAAGGACCTCCTCCCAAATAGCGGCTACGTAAAACGGGCACTTTACCTGAGTTTACCACAGTGAATAAGCCTGGCAACACCCCGGATGCCGGACGTGCATTCCGGTCGAAATTCCGGTCGATTTATCGAATGTCACGACCACGTGCCAATGGTACGGCGGCCGCACCCAACTCCACGCCGGTACATCCAAGAAATACATCGATAACGTATTATTCTATAGTTCTTGGCTTGTTTTCGGACCTGTCTTTGCCCGAAGGCCGTAGTGCTTGGGACCGCGATCAAATCCGCCATCCCGGAGAGTTGATCTTCCAAGAGGATCAACAGCGGCCCTTCCCCTCTCTGGGGTAACATAGACATCATTCGGGTTGCAAATACCGGGTTACAAATACTGGGTTACAAATACCTTGAGGCGCTAATCTCCATAAGGGCAGAAAAAATCATGACGATTTCGTTGATCGGGAGCCGCTGGGCGGTCCTTGGAGCCACCTTATTACTGAATTACTGAGTCTGGTTCTCGCGGGCTGCGGAGGCTCTACGCCGGCATCCGCGCCGACTGCATTATCAGAGCCTAAAGCCGACACTGGAATGGCCAGGCCCGGTGACACGGCGGAAACAACTAATCTCTCGGCGGAAAATCCCGTAGTGGTCTTGCCTCCCAGTGAGGACCTGGAGCGCCGGAAAAAATTGGCGGAACTGCTGCCATCGGCTTCGGATTCCAAGGCAGAACCCAAACCGGCAACTAAGACCGATTCTTCCGGCTCAGCGGCCGAGACCGATAAACCCAGCGCTGGTGATCCCACTCCCGCCGCTACCCAAGGCGCCCAGAAAGAAGATGCGGCCGCGAATCCAGAGATTCAGTGATCCGTAGATCCCACCGAAACCCCATATCCCGAGAGCCCCACCTTTATTGACCCGCAGCAACTTCCACCGGGGCGGAGGGTCGGTGGTTTTATCGGCAACGAAGGCGCGGAGATCAGGGGAATCGTGGCCTGGATCAACACCGAACCCTTGTCCCTTGCCGAGTTACGGGGAAAGGTGGTCCTGGTGGATTTTTGGACCTATACCTGCATCAACTGCATCCGAACCATGCCCTTTCTGAAGCAGTTGTACTCCAAGTACCAGGACGACGGCTTGGTGATCCTGGGTGTTCACTCGCCGGAATTAGATTTCGAGAAAGAGCTAGATAATGTGGTGATGGCCACCAAGGATTACAGCATCTCCTGGCCCGTGGCCGTAGACAACAATTTCATCACTTGGAGGTCCTACTCCAACCGGTTCTGGCCGGCCAAATACCTCATCGACAAAGACGGTGTGGTGCGCTATACCCACTTCGGCGAAGGCCGTTACGCGGAAACTGAGGAAATGATCCGGAAATTGCTGGTGGAAGCAGGGGCGGACCTTTCCGGCGAAACTTCCGCCCTGCCCGTGGACCCGACCATCGACCCAACCTACCGCGCTGACCGCAATGCCGAAATAACCAGAGAGTTGTACGCCGGATACGAGCGCGGGCGCTCCGACGTTTTGTACGGCAGAGGCGGCTATGTTCTTCAGGAAGATTATTATAAAGATGTGGATGCGGTTATGGGATTAGTCGCGCCAGATGAACTGGAGCCCCATGCGGTCTATTTCAACGGTGAATGGCAGGTCGGCCCTGAAAGCGCCAAGCATGGCCGGATGTCCATGAATTATGAAGACTACCTCACTTTGGTCTATTCGGCACGCAGCGTCAACGCCGTATTGACCTCGGACTCGGGGGAGCCCTACAAAGTTAGGATCACCGTGAATGGCGACTATTTAACGGAAGATAACAAGGGCACGGACATCACCATTGGAAACGATGGCGAGAGCTTTCTGCTGGTTACCGGGCCGCGGTTGTACAACGTCTTGGAAAATCCATCCTACGTCCGCCGAGAAACGCTTAGAATGGCTTCCGATTCGCCCGATTTCGGGCTGTTCGCCTTCACCTTCGGGGTCTATAAGAAGGCCGGCTGATGGCTCTCAGATTTCACCTACCCCACCTGCCCTTGATCCCGGTTCTCCTGACCGTGGCGCTTGGCTTGGCGGTGGCATGCACCTCGGCCTCGGTCCTGGCCGGCCCGGCAGGCAAAGTTGGCAGCCCGGCGCCCGAATTTGAGGGTATCGCCAACTGGATCAACTCAGAACCGCTGACGATGAAAGAACTTCGGGGCAAGGTCGTTCTCATAGACTTTTGGACCTACACCTGCGTCAACTGCATCCGCACCATGCCATACCTGAAGGAATGGCATGACAGGTATGCCGACAAAGGATTGGTGATCGTGGGGGTTCACTCTCCGGAATTCGAGTTCGAGAAACTCACCGAGAACGTGGCAGACAGCGCCCAGGAATTCGGCTTGAGTTATCCCATCGCCCAAGACAACGATATGGGTACTTGGCGCGCATATAACAACCGGGCCTGGCCCGCAAAATATTTGGTGGACAAAGACGGTATCGTCCGATACATACACTTTGGTGAAGGCGCTTACCAGGAAACTGAAATGGAGATCCGCCGGACGCTAACGGCAGCTGGAGTGGACTTATCCGGCGTTTTGCCGACCAGCGCTAAAGAACCCCGGCCCGACCCCGCAGCCCGCGACCGGGATCTGGGCAAGCGAATGACGCGGGAGATTTACGGGGGATTCCGTCGCAATAATAGCCGCAGCGGTCTTTACGTCACCCAAAACGAATATTATGAAGGCCCCGGGCGTGTGGTGGACTATGTCGATCCTGGAGATCACGAGAACCACTTTGTGTACCTGCAGGGTCCCTGGTTCAACGGCCTGGAAGAGTTGCGCCACGGCCGCAAAACCGAGGCTTATGAAGATTATCTGGCTCTGCGATTCTCCTCGATCTCCGTGAACGCCGTGATAAACGCCGATGATGCCCCGCCGTTCCAGGTTCGGGTGACCATCAATGGACGTCCCTTACGGCCCGATGAAGCCGGTCCTGACGTCGTCGTAACCGAAGAAGGTAGCTTCTTCACCGTCGATGAACCACGGCTGTACGAAGTTGTCTCGCTCCCCGAGTACTCCAGCCATGAGCTAAGGCTGAGTTCCAACTCAGAAGATTTCGCGTTGTTTGCTTTTACCTTCGGAGCCTACGAGGAGGGTCCTTAACAGAATGGAGGATCGATTCATCCGTCCGATTTCCCGGAACATCATTGCGGTTCTGATTTTTTTCGTTGCTACCTTGGCCGTGGCATGTGGCGGCGCCGCAACCACCGTCCCTACCGAGGTTCCCGCGGCCCCTTCGCCCGCGGTCGATGGCTCTGGTCTCAAAACCATCGTCGCTACCAAGGTATTGGAAGTGGGGAAACAACGGGTGGCGTTCCTGCTCACCAGCCCCAAAGCCCTGATTAAAGTGCCGGAAATACAGGTCACATCCGTTTTTTTGGGCGAAGGCCAGGCCGTAAGTGAAACCAAATCTGCCGGATTCCATCTCTGGCCCTACGGCGTTCGAGGCTCCTACGTTACGGAAATAAACTTCGACCGCCTTGGACCATGGCGGCTGGACATATTTGTTGAGGGTCAGGATGTCCAAGGTAAGGCCGAGGCAATATTAAACGTGTCGGAAGGGGGCGGAGTGCCGAATATCGGTTCGATTCCTCCGCTGAGCCGAAACAAGACTCTGCAGAGCGTCGAGTCGATCGAGAAACTGACCACCGACTATGCTCCGGACCCGGACCTTTATCAAATTACGGTTGAAGACGCCGTCGCCACCGGTAAACCCACTGTCGTGGTGTTTGCGTCGCCGGCCTTTTGCACCAGCCCTACTTGCGGACCTCAAACCGCCACCCTGTCCGAACTCAAGTCCGGACATGAGGGTGAAGCCAACTTCATCCACGTGGAGATCTACGAAAACCCCGACGAGATTCAAGGCGACCTGACCAGAGCCACGCTGTCTCAGCCGATCCAAGATTGGGGGATCAGCGGCCTACCAGATTGGTTCAACGAGTCTTGGACCTTCGTACTAGATTCGGATGGCCGGGTTAGCCAGCGTTTCGAAGGGTTCGCTACTCTGGAAGAATTGGAATTCGCTTTACGATCAGTGCTGCCCCAGTCTTAGGTGTGACATGAAAAGCCTCAGCAAGCTCATCAACGGCGATTCAAAGGAAGGATCCCCCAGCCGTAGGAACAACCGCAGTTGGGCTGTAGCCATCCCCGTGGCGGCCGTCCTTGTAGGCGTGGGCATCTTCTTGAGCGCGGTGATCAATCCCCTGTTCGGACGTTACGTCCATTGGGACTGGATGGCGGTTCTAGCCCCGGTCCTATTTATCGCGGCAGTTGCCGCCGTTCGCCGCCGTTGGATTTAACCCGCCCTTGCCGAGGCCACGACCGTAGGGTAGGATTAGCGGCGGAGAACCAAACACCGCCGTTTTAACCCAATAGTCTCCAGCCGGACCGGGGCGTTTATCGTGCCAGTGACCGAACTTGTCCTTTCCTTCTGATTGTTCAAATACCGGTGTTCGACCTCTAAAATCCTTTAAACGGAGAGTTGACGATGGCCGTACAGTCCACCCATGCAACCGCGGTAAGCCAAATGACCGAGGCATGCTCCAATTTCTTGAATAGTCTTAATGCAGACCAGAAAGCCAAGACCGTTTATTCCTACCTGGACGGTGAGCGGATCTTTTGGTACTATCCGCCGCTGAACCGCCATGGCCTCCCGCTACGGGAGATGGACGCTCAGCAACGGCAACTGGCTTATACGGTGATGGCTAGCGGCCTTACCGATAAGTCCTACGAGCAGGCCAAATTAATCATCGAACACGAAGATGTCCTGGGACCGTTGGAAGTGGAGCAAGACAAGGTCACGTTCCTTCGTGACACGGAACGCTACTATTTCACCATCTTCGGAGAGCCGGGCGGATCAGACCCGTGGGGATGGCGTGTGGAAGGCCATCACGTCTGCCTCAACTACAGCATATGGAACGACAAAGTCATCTCGGTCACGCCCTTTTTCTTCGGCGCCAATCCCGCTGAAGTCCGCAAGGGTCCCAAGAACGGATTGAGGATACTGGGAGACCGGGAAGACCTGGCCTTTGAGCTTATGGAAAACCTGGACGCCGGTCAGCAGAGCAAAGCTATCATCTACGACGAAGCGCCGTTGGACATCCTCACTTACAACAGCTCCAAGGTTTCCTTGCCCCGGGAAGAAGGCCTCCCGGCCTCCCGAATGTCGGGCACTCAGCAGGAGATGTTGATGGCGTTGGTGACCCTGTACGTGAGCCAGGTGCGCAGCGACGTTGCCCAAGAGAGGCTGGACGCCTTTAAAACCAACGGTATCGATGGCATCCACTTGGCCTGGGCCGGTCCCGTGGACAAGACCAAGGCCCATTACTACCGCTTGCACGGCGGCGACTTCCTGGTCGAGTTCGACAACCGCCAGGACGGCGCCAACCATATTCACTCGGTGTACCGGGACGTGGAGAATGACTTCGCCTCGGACGTGCTGCGCCAGCACTTGCTCCTGTACCATGTTCTTTAGGCTGGGTGGCAACCCGAAATCTCCATAGTGAACCCGGCCCAGGCCGGTAGACTAGCCTTGCCCGATTCCAAGCCCTTGGCTAGCAACGCCTACAAGTTAACTTTGGCCGCTGATCTGGCGCTACGGGCCGTTAACGAATTTCAGCTCGTCTGACCTGATTCGTGTCAAGTGCGTTGTGGTTGACCGGCTGCTTGTTGCCGTCTCTTATCGCTCCGAAAATAGAATCGCGCTCCAACCTCCGTGTTTTGGCTCTTTGCCGTTTGTTCCGTAAGGACCTGACGCCCGCCCTACCCGCCACAATATCCGCCAACCCTCAAAATGCCGTTCCCCAATTTGGTCAAATTATCAAAAAACGGCCAAAATTGGTTAAATTACCAAAGCTGACCTTTAAATAAAGTGCCCTACAATGTTGTTCAAATGGCTTCATGGACCGATCTGTAACCCAGGTTATAGAACAAACCGGTTCGTGGCCGCCTCATATATAACGGGGTCACACCTACCATTCTTGGAGTATGACCAGTTAACTAAATCAAGGAGTTGACCATGAAACTTGTCGTAGTGGGAGCAGGCCAGGGTGGATCAAATATCGCCGATGAGTTTGTCGCGCTGGGGAAGTGGGTGTGGAAAAACCGGCGCATCAGAATATTTACCGGAACGGATGAAGAGCCTCTGTCCAAAGGGGTATTCGCGGTAAACTTGGGAGCAGGAGACCTCTACGGTCTTAACCATATCCCTCAAACCGATGACCATACAATATTGTTGGGAACCACCGACGAGTTCCGTGGGCGGGGGGCCGGCAAGGTCAACGCCGACGGAGCAGAGCAAGCAAGGCGGGGGGCCCACAAGATAGTCTCTACCATTCGGGACAACGGAGACGTCCCATCTGCCGACGCCATGTTGGTGATCGCCACCACCGCCGGGGGCACCGGGTCGGGCTCGGTAGGCGTGATTGTAGACTTGCTCAAAGAGGCCTTCAAAAAGCCGATCTACGCGTTGTTGGTGTTGCCCTTCGAGAATCAGTACGACGACCCTGACAGCATGGTGAACACCGCAACTTGCTTGAAGAGGGTCATGGATAACTCCTCCGCCGACGCCGTCTTCCTGGTGGACAACCAGAAGTTCGTCCGCGGCAACCAGACCATGACCTACAACTACGAAACGATGAACCGTAAGATCGCCGATTCATTCATGGATATCCTGTGCGTTGGCGAGGAAACCGACCGCCGCTACATCGGAGAAGTGCTGGACGCCAACGACGTCATACGCATCCTCCATGGTCCTACCGCCATCGGGATCAGCCATACCTCGATTCCCAAGAAACAGACATCTTTGTTGGGCCGCTTCCGAAGCTCTGCTCCCAAAGCCAACCACTTTTCGGTCGCTAAGAATCAGATCGAACGGGCGCAGAATGTATTGCATCAAGCGTTAGGCGAACTCTCCATTGATTGTGAAATTTGGGAGAACGGCGAGGCCCACTACGACGCCCAAAACGTCCTGGGGCTATTCAGCGGTCCTGCCGACGAAGCAACCGAAGAGATCGTGGAAATGATGGACAACACTCTGGCGGAGCGGGTTCCCGGAGCTGGCAGAAGGAAGGGCACCTATCCGGGCAGAGTTTCGGACACGATCAGTTTCACAGTGATTATCTCTAATATCGGTGAAGGCTCGGCCATGGACAAGATTGAGACCTTCTTCACTGACGCTACCCGGATGCTGGGCGAAGTCCAGCACAAGCGGGAAGGAAGACAAAACAAATGGGAAACTGCCTCAAAGGCCGCAGCCCAATTGCCCAATCTCTAACGGTCAATCGATAGGTCTTCCTTATCTCGCAAACTTTACGCGGATATCGCGATAGGAGCTAGTCATGAGAAATTCGAGGGCGCCTGAGGGCCGTGGCACCCCAAAGCCGGTAATTTTCCTAGTATTGATCGCAGTGTTGCTATTCGCCGGGTTGGCCGCAACCTATTTCACCCAGGGATTCGGCGCGTTTCCGATAGCGCCCGCCCAGGCCGAAGTAACAGAAACCGTTACCGACGTTGTGGCACAGCCGTCAGTCGAGACGGTTCCTGAAGCGGTAGCCGAAGCACCGGTGGCCATATTGGCGCCGACGGCGACTCCGGTCCCAGAACCCACTGCCGTTCCAGCCACCGCCGTCCCGGTGCTTCGTCCCACGGCGACGCCGCTACCAGTTCCGGCCGTCGTCTCAGAACCGGAGAAGACCGTCGAAACCGTGGTAGTAGCAGATGAAAGTGAGAATCTGGATTTCCTGCCCGACGTGAAGTTTGGTGACGTCCTAGATGAAGGCGTGATGAAGCTGAAAATGCCCGGCGGTGAATCGGTGGACACCTGGTACACTTTCCAAGTTGATACCGAGAAGAGGGATATCACCGTATTCTTTGCTTTGTTCGATGCGGAACGGCAGTCGGTGCTCAGCACTGTTCAGTTGAACAACTACACCAGGGGAACCGAATTAGAGAAAGGTATGGTCACCCTTTACTACGAGGACGGGTCCGAAAGGGTGCTGGAGTTCGATGGCGTCGAAGGCAGCATGACTCTGACCCAGCACTACAAGGTGCCGTTTGGACCCAGTATGTTCTCCCCGGACCTGCGCCGCTCACTGGTGTATTACGGGCTCAAGCTTGAGAACGAAGCCGAGGGTCTGACAATGGACCTGCATCTGGATATCAGCGGGCTCTCGGCAAGCGAGAAGATGGTATTCAAACAGTCGGCCCCCAAAGAAGTAGCCACCGCTCTGGCTGAGATCAAGGTGATGGCCGACCAGATCGAGGATTTCCGGTACAGCCGGTAATCAGTACGTTTCAAACTGGCCGGACGGGGAAAGCACCCTGTCCGGCCGTTTTTCGCTCCCTTGCTTTGTTCTCCTCCCACAATCCCTCTTTTTGCCGATTCATATCACGTCCGGCGATGGCCGGGATATCCTTGAGTCTAGCGTCTTACAGATCGAAGCTGATGCATCGAATTTCCTCGGCCTTGGATGCCCGGCATTTGCCGGAACAGGAACAGTAAACTGACACATCACCATATAGACCTCAAGGCGAACTTGTCTGAAGCCAATCCCTCTGCTAAAATCTGCCCCAACCAGTCAATCGTTATGCCTAACGGGCCCATCGGGGGCAACGGGCCATGGAACCGATGGGAATAAGACCCATGAATAGGAGGAGTAGAGATGCCGTCATTTTGGGAGAATCTACGGTTTGCCGGTGGGAACCCCGAACAATCGGGGCAGTCTTATGACGAGAACGAGGGCGCGGAAAGCCAGGACATGGTTATGTACGTTAGCCACCCTGTCGCCGGCAACGAATTTCCCGCCATAATCGTGATCCAGGAGGCATTTGGCGTCACGCGCCACATTGAGAAGGTCTGCGACCGCTTCGCCCAGGAAGGCTACGTGGCCATAGCCCCGGCCCTGTTCCACCGGGAGCATCCAAATCCCAAGCTGGGTTACGGTGATGAAGACGTTCCGAAGCGAAACCAATATATGGGAGCCCTGCGCGACGACGAGTTAGTCGATGACATCAACCAGGTGATTCTCTGGACCCAGTCTGAGCAGTTCCGCCGGACCAACGGTCAGAAAATCGGAATCGTTGGCTACTGCGTGGGCGGCCGCATAACCTACCTGGCAGCTACCAGTTGCCCCGGCCTCAGCGCCGCTTCGTGCTATTACCCCGGCCGCACGCTGCTGCCTTTCGGCGACGGTCCGGCCCCCATCGATCTCACCAGCCAGATAAAGATCCCTGTGATGGGCAACTTTGGCGGACAGGATGCCAATCCGTCACCGGAAGATATGGCCACGATCGAAGCCAAGCTCAAAGGCGCGGGAGTAACCTACGACTTCAAGAGCTACCCGGACGCCGGCCACGGCTTCAATTGTGACGACCGCGGCAGCTACCACGAGGCTTCCGCCCAGGACGCTCTCACCCGCACGCTGGGGTGGTTCGACAAGTACGTCAAGCACTGACCCCCAGATCTAGACAAGGGATACAAAGTATAAGGCCCGGCCGGAATCACCCGGCCGGGCCTTAGCTTTTCTGGGACTTCGTTAGCTGGAGAAAGAGTTACGGAAGCGGTACAGGGTTATCTCCGGTTCGATGGGCGACACCGGCATATATTCGGATTGCTCGGTTTTGGCCACGATGAACCAGGGACCGTCACCTTCCAGCGCGGTGCGGAACACCGTCTCCAGCTCCTCCAGGTCGATCACGGTGGCGGTATGGGTAATTCCGCAGCTTTTCGCAACTTGTTCCAGGTCGGTTCCCATGGCGGTATGGCTCTGCTGGTGGCCGGTCTGGTCCCACATTTCGTTGTCCCAAACCACCACGATCAGGTTCTTTGGCTGTTCCCGGCCTATGGTGGCGATGGTTCCCAGGTTCATCAGCAGAGAACCGTCGCCATCCAAGGAGATGACCTGTTCGCTGGTGGATATGGCCATGCCCAGAGCGAGGGAGGAGCAAAGGCCCATGTTTCCGTAGGTGTAGAAGTTTCGGTCTCTATGCTGGGCGTGCCATAGTTCATCGGTGGTGGGCCCTAAGTTGGCGACGATGGGCCGGTCTCCGGCATGCTTCAGGATCAACTGAGTGGCTTCAAACCTAAGCAACTTTGCCTCCGTGGAGCATCCGGGTGAGACAGAGAGCTACCGGCTGGCGGCCGGCATGGCACAGCTTCAACGCGCCGTCCAGGATCTCGCCCATGCGGTGGTCGTCGTCGAAAGTGAAATGGACCAAGCCTAAGACGTCTAAAATAGGTTTGGTGCTGCGGCCCATGGCTACCTGGGCGATGTTGAATTCACCGGGACCGCCCCGCATGTTGATGAACATGGGTATGGGCGTTCGGTAGGGGATGCAAAGGCTGGTTACGGCGTTGAGCGTGTTGCCGAAGCCGCTTGACTGCATGAACACCGCCGCGTTGCGGCCCACGGCGTACGCTCCCACCGCGATGCCAATGGCTTCCTCCTCCCTGGTGGCGGATACCAGGTGGAAAAATGGATCAGCGTCGATAAGTCTGGTTACTTGGTCGATGGAAATGTCCGGCACGTATGCGATCAACGAAGTATCCCAGTCTTTGAGTGCCTGCACGATAATCTCAGCCCAGTTCATCGCCGGATGTCCTTTATCGATCGAGTTTGGTTCTAGCCGTCCATTATTGATGCAAAGGCGCCCATAGGTGGTTCACCTAAGCTGGAGCCACCTTTTGAGCCGCACCAAAGATAGCAGCGCCGATGGCTTATGTCAAAAGGGTATAATTCCTAACATCCTATTCGGAGGTAACGTCTTGATTATCGACCCCAATAACTTTGAGGGCTTCAACCGGGTTTTCACCGGAGTGATCGTACCCCGTCCCATCGCTTTTGTTTCCAGTATGTCCGCTGACGGTTACGTAAATCTCGCGCCCTACTCGTTTTTCAACGCTGTATCCTATGACCCGCCCACCATCGTGTTCTCGTCATCCCGGCACGTCGGGGACAAACAGAAGGACACTCTGGCCAACATCGAGGAGACCGGCGAGTTCGTGATAAACATTGTGTCCGACGAGATTGCCGAGGCTATGAATATCACCGCCGCCGAATATCCGGCTGAAGCCGACGAGTTTCAGATCGCCGGACTGACCCAAGCGCCGTCCCAGATAATCAAGCCGCCGCGGGTCGCCGAATCTCCGGTGAACATGGAATGCCGGCTCAACCAGGTCATTACCATCGGCCAAGGCGTCCATGAGCACGGTTTGGTGATCGGCGAGGTCGTATTGGTCCACCTGCGAGATGACATCATCGACGGGCACCGGATCAACCATCAGAATCTAAAACCGGTAGGCCGTTTGGCGGGCAACATGTATTGCCACACCACTGACTCCTACGAGATGGTCCGGCCGGTCCACAACCCGGATGCCCAACGGGTGGGTTAGCCTGGAGTCCACACCTAGGCGCTAACCGCGCCGGTCGATCTATCCTGGGATCAGAAGCATATTTTGCGTTTCTTGCTGACCGGTTGGATGAGGCCGTTCAGGGTCTTCCCATTTGGTTAGCCTCCATCGTGAAATAAGGGCACACTATGAGATGTAACAACTGCGCCGCCGATAATTCGGACGGCGCCCTCTTTTGCGGCAATTGCGGAGAGGCTATCGGATCGCCGGCGGCGGAGGAACTAGGCCAGCGCCAAGCTGAGTTCACCGGGGAGAGGCGGCCCGGCGGGACCACGTTTGAACCGAGTAGCCTGAGCAAACTCCTGGTGGAGTCGGCCCGCGTGTACGGCAGGAACCTGCCGGTGTTCCTTGGCATCGGATTGATCCCTCAGATCCCAGGGCTTCTCGGTCTCGGTCCCCTGCCGTTGTGGTGGAGCATAACTCTGGTTCTCACGTCGTTGGTCTTGACTGCTCTGAGTTTTGGCGCGGTCACCCACGCGGTGGCCATCGATTATTTGGGCCTGACGCCCTCGGTAGCTTCTTCCTACTCCAGAGCCTGGCGGCGTGTAATCACTCTTGAAGCCTGTTTGTTTATCTACACGTTCCTACTGGTCGGCAGTTTGCTTCTTAGCTTGGTCTTAGTAGGCATACCGATACTGTTGGTTCTGCTGGTCGTCTTGTGGCTCTATCCCCAGGCCGTTATGTTAGAGAACCTGGGACCGGTGGAAGCCTTTGGCCGCAGTATATCTCTGGTTAGAGGGAGTTGGTTGCGGGTTTTCGGAATCGTGGCCGCTTGCTGGATCCTTCCGTCCGCCCTGTCGCTGGCAGTTCTGTTCTTGTCCAACGACTCCGCCATCGGCAGGATATCTTTGATCACCCTCGGGACCTTGACTGGACCCTGGACTATGATTGGCAGCACTCTTATGTATTTTGATTTGAGAGTTCGGAAAGAGG
>Ga0208879_1003620_pt1 | contig 12554 bp, 11 predicted proteins | sample Knorr_S15_td_Bot_FD_185605 | JGI IMG/M metagenome (GOLD analysis project Ga0208879, IMG submission 185605) | Marine microbial communities from Southern Atlantic Ocean transect - Knorr_S15_td_Bottom_ad_5009_LV_A (SPAdes) (version 2) | ecosystem: Environmental > Aquatic > Marine > Oceanic | place...
CTTTAATTCCAAAGTATTCTGCGCTTGGATATGATTTCCAATTTGGATTTTTTAATCTCGCAACACGTCCCCCCTCTTGGTCAATCATAATCATTGTATATTTATGAGATGTTGTTTTTTTTAAATCCTTAATTAACAATTTAGTTTGTTTATAGTTTTTGCAATTCCTTTCAAAAAGAATAAATCCTAAAGGGTTTGATTCTTGAAAAAAGTTTTTTTCTTTTTTTTTAAGTTTATAACTTTTTACACCAAAAATTATAGGTATTGGTTTTTTTAAAAAATTATTTCTAACATTCATCGTTTAAAGTACATGAATTTTCTAATGGATTATCATTATCTTCAGGTGGTGGTAAAATTTTGTAAGGCTTATTATCTGCTTCGATAATTGGAATAATACTTTGATTATAATTAAATTTATAATTTTCAAGATCGTTATAGTGCTTTATAAGAAAAAAAAAAGCACCCAAAACTATAATTATTAATAAAAATTTAATAAAATTCATTTTTTTAATTTATCTCATTACATCTAATGGTCTTACGCCTAATAAATTTAAACCATTACTTAATATAATTCTTACTGAATAAATCAAACTTAGTCTTGAGAAAGTTAAATCCTTGTTATCAACGTTTATAAATCTTTTACTAGAATCCTTTTTTCCATAATTCCAAAAACTATGAAATTTAGATGCCAATGACTGTAGAAAGAAGGTTATTCTATGGGGTTCATAATGATATACAGCATCCTCTAAAATTTTTGGCCACTTTACAATTTCTTTTATTAACAAAATCTCATTTTTATCATTAAGATTTTTTAAATTGGTTTTTTTTATTTTTGTTAAAGTAATTTCTTTAGTATCAAAATACTTTTTTGCTTCCCTTAATACTGAACAACATCTTGCATGAGCATACTGAACATAAAAAACTGGATTATTTTTACTTTCTTCAGTTATCTTTTGTAAATCAAAATCAATGTCTTCGTTGTTCTTTCTTAATAACATAATAAATCTTGTAACATCTTTACCTACATTATTTAATACTCTTCTCAAAGAAATGAATTTTCCTTCTCTTTTAGACATTTTGAGAATTTTTTTGTTATCAATAATTTTTACAAGCTGACATATCTTAATAACCAAATTAGCTTTATCTTTTGTTATTGCCTTAACTGCACTAGTCAGTCTCTTAATATATCCTCCATGATCTACTCCCCAGACATTGATCATAAAATTAAAACCTCTTTTATATTTATCAAAGTGATATGCTATATCTTTTGCAAAATAGGTATAATCTCCATTTGATTTTTGTAATGCCCTATCAACATCATCTCCAAAATTACTTGATTTAAATAAAGACTGTTTTCTCGGTTCCCATTCATCCAAGTCTCCGCTTTTTGGCTTTTCAGGTATTCCTTGATAAATTAATTTATTTTTTTTTAAGATGTCTATGCAAAGTGAAACCTTATTTTTTTTTAACAAATCCTCTTCTGAATAATAATAATCAAATTTGACACCAAGTAAATTTAAGTCTTCCTTTATAAAATCTATAAACCATTTAAGAGAGAAATTTCTTATAATAATTATATTTTTTTTGTTATTTTCTAATAATTTGGAGCCATAATTTTTTTTTATATCCTTAGCAAGGGCTATTAAATATTCCCCTGGATATAAATTATCATCAATTTTCTTTTTATTTTTATTGAATAATTCGTTGTATCTGTAAATTACAGAATTTGTTAACTTGTCGATTTGTGAACCAGTGTTATTAATATAAAATTCTTTATAAACCTTATAACCAAGTTTCTTCATGATATTGCATAAAACATCACCGTAAACTGCACCTCGGCAATGACCTATGTGTAAAGGACCAGTTGGGTTTGCTGAAACAAATTCAATAATTACTTTTTTTGATTTTCCAATATTGCTTTCACCGTATTTATCTTCTTTTAATAACACTTGTTTAAGTTCATTTATCCAAAAATCTTTTTTTAACAATAAATTTATAAATCCATGACCCTCAACCTTAATATCTTCTATGTAATCAATTTTTTTTAACTCCTTTATAAGAATATCAGCAAAATTTTCAGGGTTTGTTTTCAAAAATTTAGATAATGAAAGAGCAGCATTTGTAGATACATCACCAAATTTATCTTTTGGAGGGTCGCTAACTTGAAACATGTCATATATCTCCTTTTTATAATTTTTTTTAAGAAGATCTTGCTTAAGTATTATGTTAATATCGTCTTTTATAGTATTATAAAAGCTCATTTTTTTTATATTTTATTACAAATTTTAAGTATATATCTGTCAGTCATCCCTGAAATATAATCTATAATTATCTGTTTTTTATCTACTTTAATATCTTTATAAGTTTCATTGATCCATTTTGTTGGAATGGTTAACTTGTTTGAAACATAAAGTTGATACAAATTTTCTATTATTTTTTTATATTTTTTCGTCTTATTAGTGACTGTTTTATGATTATACATTCGCTTATTTAAAAATAATCTTATTTCCAAAATATTTCTTTTCATTTTATTAGAAAAAGAAGCAATATTAAAACCTGCATTTCTAATATCATTTACATTCTTAGGTTTAATCTTATTCAAGTTTGTTTCTATTTGTTTTATTAAATCAATAACCATCTTATTAATTAACTTTCTTACTAATTCTTTTTTAAATCTATCACTATCTGCCTCTATGCCGTATTCTTTAATAATTTCTTTATAAAAAGATAATTTATTTAAATCTCTAGGATTAAATAACCCTGCTCTAAAACCATCATCTAAATCATGGTTCATATAAGCAATATCATCTGATATAGAAGCTACTTGCGCTTCTAAAGGTGGAAATGTTTTTAATTCTAAATCCATAATATTTTTATTAAAAGAAAACAAAGTGCTATTTTCATTTATATTTTTTAAAGGGCCATTGTGCTTAGCAATTCCTTCTAATGTTTCCCAAGTTAAATTAAGTCCATCAAATGGCAAATATACTTTTTCTAAAAATGTAATAATTCTAAAAGACTGGTCGTTATGATTAAAATAAGAACCTGAAGCTTTAATTAACGCATCTTCACCGGCATGGCCAAAAGGGGTATGACCTAAATCATGTGCTAATGCTATGGCTTCAGTTAGATCTTCATTTAATTTAAAATATCTACTTATAGATCTAGCTATTTGTGAAACTTCTAAAGTATGAGTCAATCTTGTTCTAAAATGATCACCTTCATGGTTAATAAAAACTTGGGTTTTATATTTTAATCTTCTAAAAGCTGTAGAGTGAATAATCCTACCAACATCTCTTTGATAATCATTTCTAAATTTATCATTTGAAGTTTTATATACCCTCCCTTTTGTTTTATCAGGTTTAATTGAGAATTTAGAAACATTAAACATGTTTAATTTTTAAAAAAATGTATTATTTTAATAATAACTTGAATAAAATAAGATTATAAAATTATTATTTTAAAAATTATGGATAATTTATTAGTAACAAGCACCGCTGCCAAGAAAATTATTGAACTTTCTAAAAAAAAAGAAAAGAAAATGTTAAGAATTTCAGTTACTGGTGGTGGTTGTCAAGGTTTCTCATATAATTTAGATATGGAAAATGAATTTAAAAAGAAAGATATTGTTATAAAAAAAAATAATGCGGTAATAGTAATTGATCAAAATTCTTTAAATTTAATAAAAGGATCAGAGATAGATTTTGTTGAAGATTTAATTGGTTCACGATTTAAGATTAATAATCCTAAAGCCACATCTTCATGTGGTTGCGGTACATCGTTTTCCTTATAATTTATTTAAAACATGAATAATATTAGAATCGCTTCATGGAATGTAAATTCTATAAGAGCAAGATTTGATATATTATCTAAATGGCTGAAAAAAAATCAATATGATGTGATTTTCGTACAAGAAACAAAAGTTCAAGACCATGAATTTCCAATTGATGACATAAAAAATATTGGATACGAAGCAATTTTTTTAGGTCAAAAATCCTATAACGGTGTTGCAATTCTCTCTAAGGAAAAGATTGATATTGTTAATAAAAATTTACCGGGAGATAATAAAGATGATCAAGCAAGATTTCTTACATCTAAAATAAAAGATATAGAACTAATTTGTATTTATTTACCCAACGGAAATCCAATAGACACTGATAAGTTTCCTTACAAATTAAAATGGATGGATAGGTTAACTGATTACATAAAAAAAAAATTAAATGAAAATAAAAAATTTGTTTTAGCCGGAGATTTTAATGTTATTCCTAAAGAAATTGATGTTCATAATCCTGAATCTTGGACTAATGATGCACTTTTTCACGAAGATACTTTAAAAAAATTCTGGGCCATGATGAATTTAGGGTTAACAGATGCTTACAGAGCAATTAACGAGGATAAAGTAGAATATACTTTTTTTGATTATAAAAGAGTAACAAACTTTATAAATAATAAAGGTCTTAGAATAGATCATTTTCTTCTTCCCCCTTCTATGGTGGATAAATTAGATAAATGTTATATCGATAGCAAGTTAAGAGGCTTAGAAAAACCTTCAGATCATGTACCTATAGTCTGTGAATTTAATTTTTAATTAAAATTTGTCCTTAGGTCTTTTTTGTATTTTTTAACTAAATTTCTGAAAAAGTATGCGTTTCAAATTTTGCTCCAGGATGTGTTACCGCACCTTTGTAAGCATCTCCAACATTTTTTGCGTATCTCCAAAGAGATCCGGATTGAAAATAATTTTTTCTAGCTTTCCATTTCTTTTTTCTTTTAGCTAGTTCGTTTTTATTAACTAATAAATTTATTATTCCTTTATTACCATCTAAATGAATCTTATCTCCGTTTTTTATAAGTGCGATTGGGCCACCTACTGCTGCTTCTGGTCCAACATGGCCTACACAAAATCCTCTGGTAGCACCTGAAAATCTTCCATCAGTGATCAAAGCAACTTTATCTCCCATACCTTGACCATATATGGCTGCAGTTGTAGATAGCATTTCTCTCATACCAGGTCCTCCTCGTGGTCCTTCATAGCGTATTACTATTACATCACCTGCTTTATATTTTTTCTTTTGCACTGCTTTAAATGCATCTTCTTCACAATCAAAGCATCTAGCTTTGCCAATAAATTCTAAATTTTCCATACCTGCAATCTTTACAACTGCGCCTTGTGATGCAAGAGATCCTTTTAGCACAACAACTCCACTACTTTTACTAATTGGGTTTTTTGTTTCTTGAACCACATCTTGGTTTTTAGGAAATTTAAAATTTTTTAAATTTTGAGCTATTGTTTTACCGGTAACTGTTAAACAGTTTTTATGTAAATATCCGCCATCAAGTAAAGCTTTCATTAAAACAGGAACGCCTCCTACATCGTATAAATCTTTAGCAACATATTTTCCGCTTGGTTTTAAACTTGCGATGTAAGGAGTTGATTTAAAAATTTTCATTATGTCAAACAAATCAAAGTCAATTCCTGCTTCATGTGCTATAGCCGGTAAATGCAAAGCTGCATTTGTTGAACCGCCTGATGCAGCAACAATTCGTGTTGCATTCTCTAAAGATTTTCTCGTAATGATATCTCTTGGTTTTGGTCCATTTTTAATTAATTGCATAATTGTTTTACCAGCAAGTTTTGCTGTTATTTCTCTTTCTTTGAAAGTTGCTGGTATTGCAGAAGTACCAGGTAAAGCAAGGCCAATTGCTTCTGCTACGCATGCCATTGTATTGGCTGTAAACTGACCTCCACAAGATCCTGCAGAGGGACAAGCAACTTTTTCAAGTGCGTACAAATCTTCTTTTGTTATTTTACCTGATGCATATTCTCCAACAGCTTCGAATATATCTTGAACCGTTACCTGTTTTCCTTTAAATTTTCCAGGAAGAATGGAACCGCCATACATAAAAATCGATGGTAAATTTAATCTGGCCATAACCATCATTAAACCAGGTAATGATTTATCACATCCAGCTACTCCAACGATTGCATCATAGCAATGTCCTCTAACTGTTAATTCTACTGAATCTGCTATTACTTCCCTACTCACTAACGAAGACTTCATTCCGGCGTGTCCCATAGCTATACCATCAGTTACTGTTATTGTTGTAAATTCTCTTGGAGTACCACCTGCTTCACTAACACCTTTTTTAACAAATTTTGTTTGTCCCATTAAAGATATGTTGCAAGGTGCTGCTTCATTCCAGGTGGAAACAACACCAACAAAAGGTCTTGTTATATCTTTTTCTTTTAATCCCATTGCGTAGTAATAAGATCTGTGTGGAGCTCTTTCAGGTCCTTTTGATACCAATCTGCTAACTAAATTATTTTTTTTATATTTTGTTTTCATTTAAGTTGTTGGAATATTTTTTTTTGCTTCTTCTAATTTTGTTAATGTATTTTTATAATTCATAAAGTTTTCTTTTTGTTTTTTTACTACCTCATCAGGAGCATTTTTAATAAACTTGCTATTTCTTAACATTTTATTGATTTTATCAATTTCAATTTTTATTTTTTCCATTTCCTCAATTATTCTTTTTTCTTCATTTTTTAAATCAATTATATTTGCAACATCAAGAAAAAAAGTTGTTTTGTCGCAAACAAATTGAAGAATGTTATTACTTTTTGGATCTTTAATTTCAACTCTTGCTAATCTTTGTAAAAAAGAATTATATTTGTTTATTATTTCTTGTTTATCTTTTTTTAAATCTTTAAATGATAAACTAAGTATGGCTTTCGCTGGAATTCTAACACTTGTTCTAACAGTTCTTACTTGAGAAATTAATTCCACTACCCAATCTATTTCCTCTTTTGCCTCATCAGACTTTTTTAAATTTTTAAAATCGGGCCATTCATACACTAAATCTTTATTATGAATCTGAGACCTAAGTTCTCTTGATATAAAAGGCATAAAAGGATAAAGCATAATTAATATATTATCCAACGTCCAAATTATTGTATTTTTTGTTTCTTCAATTAATTTTTCATCATTTCCTTGTAGAATTGGTTTTGTAAATTCTAAATACCAATCACAAAAAGTTCTCCAAATGAACTGATACAAATGAAAGGAGGCATCATTAAATTTATATTCTTCAATTTTATTAGTTAAATTATCTTTTAATAAAATTAAAGAATGAATAATCCATTTATTAACTACGTTATTAATATTTTCAGGTTTGAAAGATTTATTAATCTTGCAGTCATTTAATAATATATAGCGACTTGCGTTCCATATTTTGGTTGCAAAGTTTCTTGAAGATTCAACTTTTTGTGTACTTAATTTAATATCTCTTCCAGGAGATGCTAATGATGATAATGTAAACCTTAATGCATCTGCCCCATATTTATTTGTTAATTCTAATGGATCAATTACATTTCCTTTTGATTTAGACATTTTCTGACCTTTTTCATCTCTAATTAATGCATGTATATATACTTCTTTAAAAGGTGGTTTTTTTGTAAAAAATAAACCCATCATAATCATTCTTGCAACCCAAAAGAAAATTATATCAAAACCAGTTATTAATAAATCAGTTGGATAATATTTTTTATATTCTTTTGTTTCATCAGGCCATCCCAAGGTTGAAAAAGGCCAGAGTGATGAAGAAAACCAAGTATCTAAAACATCTTGATCTTGAATTAAATCTACCTTTTTTTTATAAAATTTTTCTGCTTTATTTAAAACATCTTTTTCATTCATTCCGGCAAATGGTTTGTTATCAGGGCCATACCAAATGGGAATTTTGTGTCCCCACCATATTTGTCTTGAAATACACCATGGTTGAATGTTTTCCAACCAATCAAAATATATTTTTTCCCATGATTGTGGTAAAAAAGAAATTTTTTTTTCCTTAACTGCTTTGATTGCTTCTTTAGATAATTTTTTTGCATCGACAAACCATTGGTCAGTTAGAAACGGTTCTAAAATTTCACCAGATCTATCACCAAAAGGAACTGAATATTCATATTTTTCTTTTTTTTCAAGTAAACCTTTTTTTTCTAAATATTCTAAAATTTTTTCCCTGGCTTTTAATTTATCAAGACCTTGGTAATCTTTTGGAACTTGTTCATTAAGTCTACCTTCTTTATCAAAAATGCTTATTAAATCAAGTTTATGTCTTAATCCAACTTCAAAATCATTAAAATCATGTGCAGGAGTTATTTTTACTGCTCCACTACCTTTTTCAGGATCTGCATGTTCATCCAAAACTAAAGGTATTTCTTTATCAAGCATTGGTAAAATAACAGTATCTCCATGAAATTTTTTAAATTTTTTATCTTTTGGATGTATTGCAACTCCAGTATCACCAAGGATTGTCTCCGGTCGTGTTGTAGCAATTGTGATATAAGAATTTTTATTTTTTTTTAAGGGATATTTTATAAAGTACAAAAAACCATTTACATTTTTGTTTTCTACTTCTAAATCAGAAACTGCTGTTTGTAATTTAATATCCCAATTAATTAATCTCTTTTCTTTAAAAATCATTTTTTTTTCAAATAAATCTATAAAAACTTTTCTTACAGTCTTTGAAAGTTCATCATCCATTGTAAATTTCTCTCTTGACCAATCTGCAGAAACTCCTAATTGACGCATTTGAGAGATAATTTGGTTTCCTGATTTATTTTTCCATTCCCAAACTTTACTTATAAAATTTTCTTTCCCTAAATCATTTCTGTTTTGATTATTTTTATTTAATTCTTTTTCAACTACTATTTGTGTTGCAATACCTGCATGATCTGTACCTGGCTGCCAAAGAACATTAAAATTATTTAATCTTTTGTATCTAACAATTACATCTTGAAGAGTAAAGTTTAATGCGTGGCCCATATGTAAAACTCCTGTCACATTTGGTGGAGGCATCATAATACAAAAACTTTTTTTTGAGGAGTTTATATCTGAGTTGAAAATACCAAGTTTTTTTTCTATCTCGTAATTTTTATTATCTATTTTTTTTGGATCAAAAGTTTTATCCAACATTTTATATTTATTGAAATAATTTAGCTAATTATAAACTAAATGTATAAATCTTTTAAAGATAATTCGCCGATATCTGCTTTTAGTTGAAGAGCAGAAATTATATAATTTTTTATTGCAGTAATTTTATTAAATTCTGCATCAATTAAATCTTCTTTTGATTGCAAGAGATCAATATAGGATTTGATCCCTAGTTTTACTTCATGTTCTATACCTTCTAGCATTAACTTTCTAGCTTCGATATTTATATTTGCTGCCTTAAGCAAAGTTTCTGAAGTTTGAAAATATGTCCATGATTTGGTAACAGTTTCTGTAACTTCATTCCTTTTGTTCTCTAATTCATACCTTACTTTTTTAGCAATAATTTTTGCCTGTTTAATTTTAGAAAAGTTTTTTCCTCCTTTAAAAAGTGGAACTGTAATTTTGGCAGTAATTTCTGTAGTATCTGATGCTGTATCTTCCGTTGATTGATACTCGCCATCCAGAGTTATATTAGGCATTAATTCAGCAAATTGAGACTTAACATCAAATTTAGCTATATTTTCTTCTAGTTCAGCAATTTTGATTTTCGGATTATTTTTGAAAGCTATATCAAGGGCGTTATCAAAATTATCAGGAAAATTTATTTTATTTATTTTTGGTTCTTCTAAATTTCCATTGGGCAAAAGTTCACCAACAATTTTTTTATAATTTGCTTTAGTTATATTAAACTCATTAATTGATACAATTTTTTCAGCTGCAATTTGAACCAACTTTGATTGGGCAAATACTAAATCAGATTGAGATGCGCTACCAACTTTTACAAGTAGTTCTATAGATTCAAAGCTATTTTTAAACTTTTCTTCTTTCAAATTATTTAATTCAATTAATTTCTTTTTTTCTAAAACATTTAAATAAGAAAGAGCCGACTCTAATATTACTTCGTAGCGAATTAATCTTAAATTTTCTTCTTCTATTAATAATTGACTTTTAGCTTTATTTGCCTCAGCAGTAAATTTTCCACCTGTATATAAAGTTTGTTCAAGATTTATTGAAAAATCTTGAGGACTTGTACTTTCCTTAGTCGTTTGTACAGATGATGAAGAATCTCTATCTTTGTAACCTTTACTTAAATTCATTTCAATTGATGGAAAAATTCCGGAATAAACTTGTTTTATATTTTCTTTTGATGATTCATACGATGACTTTTGAGCTTTAATTTTTGGATTGTAATTTATAGCCTTATTGATAGTTTCCAATATATTTAAATCCACAAATGGTTCTTTATTATTATTATCTTCTAGATTATTTACTATTTGCTTAAAATTTTTTGAAGAATAAGTGTTTTCATTTTTTTTTAATAATGGATTATTATTAAAAAAATCATCATTTACTTCATTTAAAAAAGGTGCGTTTGCTAAAACTAGGTTTTCTTCAGTCTTTATATTATCTATTTCCGAATCAGTATAATTAGCAGAGAAGTTATTAGATAACTTTGGTTTTTGTTTAAAATTAAATTTAGCGACATCGAATTTTTTTATAATTAGATAGCTTCTATACGGTATCTTATCAATATTTAGTCTTATATTATTAGAAAATAAAACATTATCTCTTCTTAAATCATAGAAATTGTTAAAAAAATCTAAATATGAAGTATTAAAATAAAAAAATAAGAAAAATAAAAAAAACTTCATAATTAATATTATATCTCTTATAAAGAGATATAAAAAAAACAAAAAAAAATCTAAAAAATAAATTCTTTTGTTGTTTTTTGAAACTCTTTTAAAACAGGAGTTTGAGCAAAAATATAGTTTGCTCTAGAAATTTTTCCGTTTAATTTTTTTACAATATGAATTTTTCCAATATCATTATTATCATATAAAACTGTAATCAATGAACCTCCATCACTTTTTAAAGAGTCAAATAAATTAGCGGGAATATATTGGACTCCTCCAAATATAAAAATAATATCAAATTTTTTTTTCAGTCCATTAACGGGGTTTTTATTTAAAAAAACAATATTGCTAATATTTAATTTTTTAATATTTGAATCTGCTTGTTCAATTAGTTTTGTTTTATTATCAATTGCATAAACTTTCTTAGAAAGTTTTGATAAAATAGCAGAAGAGTACCCGGTGGAACATGCTAGATCCATTACTATATGATTTTTTTTAATTTTAGATAATTTTATAATATTTCCTATTATTCTAGGCTCTATTAAATATCTATCGGCTATTATTTCTATATCTTCATCTAAATAAGCTTTGGATCTTTTTTCAACTGGAAGGAAATTTTCTCTTGGTATAACTTCAAAAGCTTTTAGAATATAATCTTCTACAATGTTATTAGCCATTAATTGATTATGAATCATATTTTTTCTTGCGATATTAAAATCTGACATAATTTATATTATTTATATTTATTTAAAATATATTAAAAAAAATAAATTAAATTATTATTAATAATAAAAAAAAAAAAATGGCCCGGTGGCAGAGTGGTTATGCAGAGGACTGCAAATCCTTGTACATCGGTTCGATTCCGGTCCGGGCCTCCATTTAATTTATATTAATAACTTTAAAATTTAATTTACCCTTCGGTACTAAAATTGTAATTATATCCCCTACTTTTGTATTCATTAAACCTTTACCAATTGGTGAATTGAATGAAATTTTATTTTTTGTTAAATCCGCTTCGTCTTCTCCAACTAACTGATATTTTATTTTAGAATTATCTTTAGTATTTAAAAGTTCTACAGTAGAACCAAAAATAATTTGGTTTTTATTTTCACTAAATTTACTATCAATTATTTCTGAATTACCCAATTTAAATTCAATATCTTTAATTCTCGCTTCAACCATACTTTGTTGTTCTCTTGCAGCATGATACTCAGCATTTTCTTTTAAATCACCATGTTCTCTTGCCTCAGCAATGGCTTTTGTTATTTTTGGACGTTCAAGTTTTAAATTTTTTAATTCCTCTTGAAGTTTTTTTTCCCCATCTTTTGTTAAAGGTGTTTTATCCATATCTTAAATTAAATTAAAAACTTTATATTTTTTTTATAAATAAAATTAGAAAGTTTTCTTCTCTTTTCTATATTATACATAATATTTTTTACAGAATTTTCATCATTTAGAAAATTTGTAAAAATTAAATCGATAGTTTGTTTATGATATTTTTTTTTTGCAAAATAAAAATTATTAAGCAATTCTGGATTTTTATTATCTGTTTTTTTTAAAATAAAAAAATTCTTAATATTAAAAAAATATAATATAAAAGCAGTTGAAACAGTAAGTTTCTTTAAAAAATATCTTCTATTTAAATTTATTTTCATAAGCTTATTTGTGATAATATATAACTATTACTATTAATTCTTAAAAAAATGTTTAAAATTCCAAAAAATAATTTTTTAAGATGTTAAAATAAATTAATTTTATTGAGTTTTTTTTTATATGATCCCGGGTAGCTCAGTTGGTAGAGCGGCTGACTGTTAATCAGCTTGTCGGGGGTTCGAGCCCCTCCCCGGGAGCCAGTTTTAAAATGAAAATTAAAAATAATTTTACTGAATTAATTGGAAATACTCCGCTTATAAAGTTAGAAAAAGCA
>Ga0208879_1003621_pt1 | contig 12549 bp, 11 predicted proteins | sample Knorr_S15_td_Bot_FD_185605 | JGI IMG/M metagenome (GOLD analysis project Ga0208879, IMG submission 185605) | Marine microbial communities from Southern Atlantic Ocean transect - Knorr_S15_td_Bottom_ad_5009_LV_A (SPAdes) (version 2) | ecosystem: Environmental > Aquatic > Marine > Oceanic | place...
TACTTCCTCCACTTTCCCCCTTACGGGGGATTCGGCGACCTGCCGCCCCTAATTAAGCGCGTCGCTATCACCGATGACTCCGATTACGCAGCGATGTCAATCAGCGTGAACATCTTCGACGTCGAGAGAGATGACTTCGCATTCCGCCTCGAGCAGTCCCGCAACGCTCGGAACCGTTCTCCCACCGTCGCTGTGAATCAACTCCTTCACATAGGTCCCGCTTTGCACTCGGACTAATATTTGGGCCTCGTTGCCATCGACTTCGATATTCTCGACGGAGACCACATCTCGCTTGCGAATCTTGTCCGCCCTGCGGTGTGCCACTCGCTGCGGTGTCTGCTGCTCAAGGGTGACTCCGACCATCCCCTCCAAGACCTCTCGAACCCGATCTTCCTCAACCTCGCCGTCGATTCGGAATCGGATGGAGTATGACTTGTCGGCAGCGGTACCCTTCACACGGGCGACCTCTGAGCGGCGGGACGGGCGCAATTCGCTGATTTCAACTCGGCCCGCCGAAGTGGCGTTGACCAGCTCGGTCATCTCAACGAGATCTGCCACTCTGCGGAGCGGCGACTTCAACTCGATGACGAACGGCCGGCCGCTGCCGAGACATCGAACGTCGATGTCCTCCCGCCCCATGCCGTGAAACGATGTGTCGGCCGCCTCATAGGCGGCCCGCAGCGGCTCGCCGATCTGGTCCTGAACGGAAGTCGGATACTGCTGCCCGGTTCCCTCGCAAGACTCGCAGCCGCCATCACGACCTTTGCAGGCGCGGCATGGCCAACGGGTCTGGGGGATTCCCCGCTCCAACTTTCGGTAGCGACCGTAGAGGTACAGAGAGCGAATGTCAACATTGATTTCAAGCGTCAGAGTGTCGATGAGAAGCATTACCTCGGGGAGCTCCTTAACAAACTCAGCATCAGAAAATGATGGTTTCAGCGTGTGATATATCGCCTCGGTGAATGCCGCCTTCAAGCCGCGACTTCCCTGCGCTCCATGGCGCGTCCGAAGCACCTCTTCCTCAGTGACATGGTCCTTCGCGAAGTGAGCGCCAATCTGCAACTTGGCGAACTCAACGCCAGACAACTGGTCACAAATCCGCTTGCAGATGAGCGAAAGGTCAGCGAACAACTCCTCACAGAACGGACAGTAGCCATCTGTTTGAGTGTCAGCGGAATTGGAACCGACCTCCTTTGAGTCGGCGAGTGAGGGGGTCCTCTCGTGGGCGGCCAAACGGGTCGCAGCCCCATCTTCCTGAGCAGTCGACCAATCAAGGCGTTGTCCACACAACCTAGCAAGGCACCAGTCACAGGTTCCCATCTTGACGAGGTGAGCGATTCCCTCGGGCGCGGGCGCGGGGCGAAATTCCTGGAACTCCTCAAACTCGAATTCATCTTCGGCAGGTGAGTCCTCATCGACAGGAACCATGTCGGCCCACGGATCGTACGCATCACCGTAATCGGCCGACGCAAAGGTGCTCCAGTCCTCTTCTTCCTCTTCTACCTCGGGCTTCGGCTCGACCTTGGTCATGGGAGATTCCCTCCTTGCCACCGTGCGGGGAGACCGGACGACTGCAGAGTGGCCGACCGACCGCTCATTCATGAACCCTTGCCGTCCGCCATAGACGGCCATTATTCGCTGGCCAATTCGTGAAGTAGTTCGAATCCGTAGATGCCTAGACTGTACCGAGTCACTCTTCGTCTTGATTCTCGACCCTCATATTCGATTCAACTCGAAAATTTCTCAATCCGAGTGGGATTGACTATAACCCGTCTGGATAACACTTCTAGGGACACCATGCAACCTGCCGCGGCAACTGCTCAACCCGAACGTCCAGCGGATCTTGCTCCACCCGAACCCGAGCCCAAACCGGATAAATCGAACAAATCGCTGGGGCTGAAAGTTCTCACTAACAGGATCGTCATTATCAGTGGGTTTTCTCTGTTCATCCTTGGAGCCATCTTTTCCAATATCAGCACCTATTCATCGGGTCCAGACAGTTACGACTTCGAGGACCCTGAGGAGGATGGTTATGCCAAGGCGGTGTCGGATTGGTCAAGAACTTCCAGTACACTCACGGGTTTGGGAGTAACCCTGATTCTGATGGGGGCTGTTCTAGTCGCTTACGGTCTGCTCCAATATAGCGTCGAGGATAACGGACTTCCTCAATGGACCAGACTAGCGCTGATGATCATGACCGTATCTTTCATCATACGATTGTTCACATCACCGGACGGGGAAATTTTTAGCTTGGGTGCCCTGATAGATTTCGGCTTCTAACCAATCAGCCTATTGATATCATGCTCGCCCTCGGCGTCCGCCATAGACGGCCATTATTCGCTGGCCAATTCGTGAAGTAGTTCGAATCCGTAGATGCCTAGACTGCAACCACTGTCATTCCACTTGAAACTGAGGCCATAGCCACCGACGACCTCCACCTTCGGCTTCTCGTTGCGCAGAAGTCCCACCTCCGCCTCAAACTCCGCGTGCCTTCCGGGGTCCTCCCTCTTGGGTCCACAGTTGGCGCATGGACAACGGCTGCGGAGCAGGACGTATTCGAGCGTCAACTCACTGTCGTCGTCGTAGCGGAGCACCATGTCGACGACACGCCGCTCAAGTTCGACCAGTTGCGGGGCATCACTCATGCGCTCATCTCCCGGTCCTCTCGGTGCTCCCCCAATACCTTGCGGTAGTTGAGAACTCCTATCAGACCACAGGCGAGAACCAAGGAAGCGATGAGCGAGAAGAATATCATCGCCGCCGAGAATGTCCCGAACAACGAGAAGAAGCCCATTCTCGATTGTGAGATGATGAGGAATCCGAGCACGTCGGAGGCGGCTGAGCCGAACAGGGCGAGGCCGGAGGCACCACCCACGGCAGCAATGGAGGCGAGGATGGGAATCCCCTTGTAGCGCTCTTCGCGGAACCTCTCAACGACATGGATGACATAGTCGATTCCAACCCCGAGTGATAGCGTGGCGATGGCGACCGTCACCATGTTCAGACCATAGCCCATCGCCGCTATCAGTCCATAGAGCCAAACCACGACGATGATGATCGGGATGGTCGTCAGCAGTGCGGTCCCGAGCGGTCGGAAGCCCCACAGGAATCCAGCGGCCGTTGTGAACAGGCCGAGAACAAAACCGACTGTCGAGCCATACTGACTCGCCAACACAATGCCAGTGGCGAAGCCGACTGCCAGTGGCGCATAGATTCGCGCAGCGATGTTCCAAACCATGCCGTCGCCCTCCAACCGGGCACGACGGTTCCCCAACTCCTCGCGACTCGGGCGGAAGCCCCACCAAAGGGTGAGGACACAGAACACAACTCCGAGCTTGAGCGTCGCCTGCATCTCATTCTGCAGCGACGACGCTGCCACATAACGGGCGACGGGCTCACCGGTCGCCATCGCCCAGGAGATTGGGTACTCATCATCCGCCAACGCCGCATCGACATCTGCTCGCACCCGCATGTCACCCTTCGAGAGATTCTGGAACGGTGACATGTCCCGCTCAAGTTCAGCCAGAGCCTTCTCAACCATCGGAAACTGCTCTGGCTGACGCAATCCGAACCGAATCAGCATCCGCTCGTACTGCGGCTCGCTTCCATCGAGCGCCAGTGAAGGGTTGGTGGGGTCCAACTCCCTGTCCGGTTGGATGTACAGACCCATCACGGAGGCGGGAAGACCTGGGGTGGAGTTGGTGGCGGGTATACCGTATACCGAGATGAAACCGACCATGAATCGCAGGCAATCCTCGTCATCGGGATGGGGTAGTCCGAAAGTTGTCGTATCGCAATCCACACCCCCTTTGGGGACTGACTGGTCCCAACCTGCCAACTCAAACGGCGTCACGTTGTTAGCCATCGAGAGAATTCCCATGTAGACCAATTCGTCGTATCCGTGAACCTCTACTGAACCGTCAGCAGTGACCGTGAACTTGTCCGGATCATCCGGGCTGTGGTGTCCCATGTTGGCCCGAGTTTCTGCAATCGCCTGAAATACCCGCGGGTCGATGACATCGCCCTCGATGAGAATCTCGGCGGGTTCTCCCTCAGAGTAGAAGCGTTCGTTGATGAGGCTGACGACCGCCGCGAAATCCGACTTTTCGTCGAAGAAGTCCTCCGCCTTGAAGTCACCCTCGAGGCTGAGCATCATGGGTGTTGCAAATGCCGTGACCAGCAAGGCGAGGATGATGACGATTGGGCCGAGAACAGCCGACCAGCTGGCGGTGTTCGCCAACCAGTGGCTTGGGATGAGGTGAATCTTGTCGACATCCTCATCCACCAACTTCTCCCGTCCTCGCAGCCACAGGTCCCAATCGAGTCGTACGAGCGGAACCCAGAGCCCTGTGAGAATGAAGGCGGAGGCGACTCCCAACCCAGCCTCGGTGCCAAATGAGCGGAGAGCGGGAATGTCGGAGACGAGATTCGCCGAGAAGGCGGCGATTGTCGTCAGCGAGGTGAGCATTATGGCCCTTCCCACGCGGGAGAGGGAGAGGCGGCAGGCGGCTTCGGGAGAGTCACCCTTCCTGCGCTCCTCCTTGTAGCGATGCAGAGCGTGCAGACTGTCATCGATTCCAAGTGCCAGAATCAGGATTGGCAGCAGATTGCTGAACTGACTCCTCTCTATCACCGGATAGCCGATGCCAGTCGAGAACTGGCCTACCCAGCCGATGAGCCCATGCATCCAGAGCAGGCTGAGACCGAGTCCGGCCGATACGATGACGACGTCGGACCAGCGGCGAAGACTTCCCCAGAGAAGGACCATGACGATGAGAATCATGACTACGAGCAGGATGATACTCTCCTGCAACTCCCGATTAACCTCGACGTTGATTCCCTCGGCCACCGCCATCGTCACCGTCAGGTCGTCCGACTCACGCATGGTATGCTCGAGAGATATCAGTGACCACTCCCAAGAGCAGGGCCCCTCCCCAGACTCAACAGATGAGGTGCAGAACTCGGAATCACGTGACGGGGGGGTTGTCACCAACCGCAGCCCTTGCCAATCGTAACCGGCCTCCGCCCTCGCCTCAGCCCACTCGAAGGTCCAACCCGCCGCCTCGGCCGCACCTCTGTCGAACTGGATGATGATCCAGGTGGAACTCGCGGACCACCGCCCCCTCTCCCAACTGGAATTCTCCCATGTGCCTCCCTCCGACAGGGTACCGCCGACAGGTCCAATCGCACCCCCATCGGCAGCAGGAAGGAAGGCTCTGTCGCGCGACAGCCAGCGGAGAAAGGTCCCCTCACTCGCCGTAGCCAATCTCTGTGTGGCTAGGTCGATGTGCGCTTGGGTGAGGTTCTCGTCCTCGAACATCAAGCATTCGAGGGCACCACAGTCGCTCCAATTGGAGCGTGGTGGAAGCGGTACTCCCATTGGCGAGAGACTGGGCCGTGTCTGCAGAGATTCGTTCGCCATGAAGACGCGCAGCAAATCGGAGAGAGTCAGAACGCCATGGTGTTGCACGAGAGTGACATCAGAGATGATCGGCCGGTAGAATTCGGATAGAGGATCTGCCCTCGCAGCCTCCGCCTTGGTGCTGATTTCCCGCAGAACGGACAGATTGAGAATGCCACCGACAGGCTCTGCGACACCTACTCCATCGCCGCCGTATTCGGCAAACTCATCGGCGTAGACCCAGTGCGGCTCGGTTCCGACCTTGGACTGCTCGCGGATTATTACCGCGTATCCCGAAGTCACCTCGTTAGCTGGATATTCCTTAAGAATGACCTCACGGGCATCCAACTCAGGAGACTCCATGTTGTAGGATTCCATGTCGATTGGAGAAAGTGCAAGTATCATTCCGGGGACCATCAACAGTGATATGACAAGCACCACGATGTGGACAATCCTTCGATGAGGAATGAGAAAGTCCGCCACTCGCTCGAAGTCCCGCACGGCCAGTCCTCATGTTGGGCGCGGAGTCATCCGCATTCAATCAATTCGGCTCGTTGGATAGGCACTCATGTTCGGCAATACCCTCAAAACGGAGAGGTTGACCCTACCTAGACATGCAGGAGACTTTGGAGTTCAATCCGAGTTACAGTATGCTGACCTTGACGCTTGGCGCAGGTGAGGCAGTGAAAGCGGAGCCCGGAGCAATGGTGGCACAGTCGGGCGTTGAAATGACGACTGGCATGGGCGGTGGCGGCTTCTTCAAGAATGTCATGAAGAGCATGGTCGGAGGAGAGTCATTCTTCCTCAACACCTTCACCGCGAGTGGGGCTGGCGGCTGGGTCAGTCTAGCACCCTCGGCACCAGGAGACATCGCATGGTTCGACCTCAATCCGGGCCAGAACCTGTTCATTCAGGGAGGTTCGTTCCTCGCCTGCACAACCAACGTCGAGACCGACACCAAGTTTCAGGGATTCAAGGGGCTGTTCAGTGGAGAGAGTGCCTTCTTCATCCGCGCCTTTTCCGAAGCGGGCGCCGGCCGAGTCTACTACAACTCATTCGGTGCGGTCAAGGAAGTGCCCATCCAAGCCGGGCAGACAATCACTGTAGACACAGGGCATGTGGTCGCGTTCACTGACAATGTCCAGTATCAGGTCGGAAAGGTTGGTGGCCTGAAGTCGCTCGCCTTCGGTGGCGAGGGGTTGGTCATGCACTTCTCCGGAGAGGGCAGCGTCTGGATTCAGACAAGGAACATGGGCGCTCTAGCCGCTTCGCTGAGTCCATTCTTCTCATCTTCATCATGAAGAATAGGTGAAATCCGAGCCCTCACCAAATTGGGGGTCAAAGACCGCTGTCACGCAGCGATTCGAGTGCCGCGAGTTGTTCAGTGGTGAGTTCACCGATGTCGGCGAGTTCAAACTCGACGTCGAGCGGCCCACCGTTGTAGCCCTGGCCTCTCAATCGGCGTCGGTCGCCCGCCTGAGAGTTGGGTGGCACTTCGATCTCGACCAACTTGCCGGTCGGTGTTGTGATGCGAATCTTGCCTCCGAGCAACATGGTGCTGTAGGATATCGCCACAGTCTGGACTAGACGGCCCCCCTCCCAGTGCCGTCCTTCATCAGCGTCGATTCTCACAGTCAGCAGCAGGTCACCCGCCGGCCCACCTCTCGCCTCGTGGCCCATCCCCTTGAGACGCATCACCGAGGCGTGCTCGGCAGCGGGTGGCACCGTCACCGTGATCTGGCTGGTCTTTCTGAGAATCCCCGCGCCTGCGCACTCCCCGCAACCTCCGCCGCCGCACGGTTTGCACCTCTTCTGGCGAGAGATTGTGAACGGTTTCTTCACTCCCGAGGCCGCCTCTTCGAGAGAGAGGTCGAGGGTCGCCTCGATGTGCGCACCTCGCTCCTGCTTTCGCTGTCCTCTTGGGCCTGAATGTAGCCCTTGTTGGTCGAAGATGGTTCCACCACCCTGACTGGGGATTGGCCTACCTCCACCTCCGCTGAAGAATGAGGCGATGATGTCCTCAAAGCCACCCCCACCGCCCTCGAAGTTGGATTCAACATTTGAGAAGTCGCCGCCTCTACCGCCGCGGCCACCGAACATCGATGCCATCCGCTGCTGCTCGTCGAACTTCTTCCTCTTCTCTGCGCTCCCGACCGTGTCGTAGGCGGACTGAATCGCCTTGAAGCGCTCCTCGGCAGCGGCATCGTCAGGATTTCTGTCAGGATGGTGCTGACGAGCCAACTTACGGTAGGTCCGCTTGATCTCAGCATCGGTCGCATCGGGCGATACGCCGAGCACGCGATAGGGGTCGTCGGACATGGACAGCAGCCGTTCGAGACGCCCATGCCTCTTGAATCCGAGCGCATTCTGGCGTTAGTTCAGCCGTTAATGCCCGTGGGAACCCTCATCCCCGAAGCCGCATTGAGCCGAACTCGGAGGCGGGCAGAATGAGCGACGACAGCGCCAAAACCGTTCGCTACACAAAAACAAGGCTGCTCGACCACGATTGTAGCCTCCAAAAAGGGGATTTCCTGCTCCACCCCGACGGTACTTGGACTACCTCGACCGGTGACGAGGATGTCACCACAACCATCGACGGCTCGAACCGACTGCTCACCCGCTCGCTACAGAACTGGCACACCCATCTGGGCATGGTCCTCAACCGCGGTATGGGAGAGGGACTCTCACTTGACAGATGGCTCAATGAGAACATCTTCGTCGTTGAGAAGCGGCTGACCGCAGACTATGTGGCAGTCGGCACGCGGGCAGCAGCCTGCGAGTTGATTGCGACTGGAACCACCTTCGCCTGTGACATGTACTACCATCCCGATGTCGTCGCTGAAGCGCTCATCGAGGCTGGAGTGAGGGGGGTGGCGTGTGGCCCCATCACCGATTTCCCAACCCCTTCCTATCCTTCGGGAGGCTCGGAAGCCCTGCAGAAAATGGATGCCCTGTTACGCGGCTCACCCCCATCTGAGCGAGTCGGGTACGGAATTGGAACACACGCCATCTACACCTGCAGCGAGGAGACTCTTCTCAAAGCGGCAGAAATGGCAAAGGAGCACGGTTGCCGACTCCACATTCACACCAGTGAGACTCGAAAGGAGGTCGCCGACTGCCATGCAAAACATGGCATGTATCCCATCGAATACCTCGACTCAATAGACTACTTCTCCGAAGGGACGGTCTGCGCCCACTGCGGCTGGGTGACCAAGCGAGAGATGCGAATTCTCGCAGGCCACAAGGCCCACGCGGTGCACTGCCCGAATAGCAACCAAAAGTTGGGAATCGGTGGAACGATGTCCTATCCGGCGATGAAGGAGGCCGGGGTCGACATCCGTCTCGGAACGGATGGGGCCGCCTCCAACAACAGCCTCGACATGCGGGCAGAAGCGAAGGCAGCCTCACTGATCCAGCGCCACGACCACTGGGACCCGACCATCCTGCCTCCCGCCGAGACCTGGCAACTCGCCACCAAGGGTTCCACCGATTGGGTCGCATGGTCGCTCGACGATATACGCATGCGCCCGCGAGGCATCGGTGACCGCCGCCTACTCGCAAACCTGCTCTATTCGGCCGCCGAGTGTCTCGATGTCTGGGTCGGCGGCGACTGCCTACGCCGCGACGGAGCCACAATCACTCTCGACGAAGCCGCCATCTCAAGCCAACTTGATGAGGTGGTTGCAGAATACTACGATGGTGTAAATCCACCACAGGGGTGATGTGGTGAAAGGACAGGAAAAACTCCCCTGGCTGCCATGGTCGTGGCCTTGGTGCACGCTCGAGGGAAGACCCATGAGACCGTTGGAACTCTTCATGTCGCGCAAGTTCTCTTACGGCTATATTGCCATCATCTGGGCTATCTGGCTCGGCCATGGCGTCGGGCCCCTAGACAACTGCGTCGAGCTTGGTGGTGGGCTCTCCTGCACAGGCGGAATCTGGCCAAAGGACATCCTCCGCTCTCCTCTTCGATTCATCTCGGCAATTCTCATCGGTCCGATTTTTCACAACAGCACCGAGCACATCCTCTTCATCACTGGCACCTTCCTTTGGTTAGTTCAGTCGTTCGAGGTTCGTGTCGGAGCAATCCGCACATTCATCCTCTTCCTCATCTGCACCGCAATCGCCGCCACGCTGGTCTCCGCCGGCATGGTCATCGCAGGTCACTTCTGGCCTAAGGACCCGAACCTCATCAGTGGGTTCTCGCGCACCTGGATGGGCGGCTCGGCGGGGCTGTTCGGAATCATCGGGGCTTCGTCTCACCAAAGTAGGAGAATCTGGGTGGTTCCGGCCATCGCCATCACATTCGAGACGTGGAACCACTTTCTGCACGGCACCTCCATGTTCACCTCCATCGGACACATGGTCGCAATGACAGCCGGCTTCCTCATTTGGGGCTGGTGGATTGGCAACCTTCGCAAGTCGGTTGATTCAAGTTGAACTCGCCTTTCAGGCCGTGCGGCGAACCCTGTCGAGCATGATGCTCAGTTGCCTGATTCTTGCGACCTCCTTTGCAGGCTGCATTCTGTTTGACGAGGAAGAAAGCGTTGAGGAGCAGCCGCCACCTGAGTTGAGGATGAACGAGATTCAGTTCAAGGGAACTCACAACTCGTATCATCTGCGTCCACTCGGTAGTGAGTTTCTCTCGGATTACAACTACTCTCACGCCCCACTTAGCACTCAGGCGGAGGACTTCGGAGTCCGACAATTTGAGCTCGACGTCTGGTATCTTCCAGGGTTAGGACTGCGGGTCTACCACAACCCGTATGACTCGGGCACAACCTGCTTCGTGTTCACGGACTGCCTCCAAGAACTCAGAAACTGGTCCCTCTCAAACCCCTCACATGTACCACTCTGGGTGATGGTCGAGCCGAAGGACCTCGAGTGGGTGGTGGACGGAATAGACCTTTTCGAGGCGATTGAGGCTGACATCGACTCGGTCTGGCCACGCGAGGTGCGAGTCGAGCCCGATGATGTCAGAAACAACCGGGCCACTCTGCGAAGGGCTGTGCTCGAGGAGGGCTGGCCGCTTTTGGACGAGGTGCGCGGTAAAGCGGCCTTCGCGCTGCTCGACAAGTCGGGAATCAGGGATGCCTACATTGAGCGACACCCCGGTCTCATCAATGCGACGATGTTTGCCATCGTCGACGAGGACGACCCCGCTGCCGCACTCATATCCTGGACTCAACCCGATTCGAAGTTCGATGTTCTCACCGCTGCGGTGGACGCCGGATTCATCGTGCGTACAAGGCCGGATTCGGCAACTGTAGAGGCCGAAGAGGGGAATTACACCCGGCAGCAACTCGCCATCGAGAGCGGTGCCCACATTCTGTCAACGGATTTTCCCGGCAACGACGACAAGGTATCCTACTCACTCTGGCCCTCGGGCGAGCCGGCCATCCGCTGCAATCCGAGAACCGCCCCACCCGATTGTGGTGACATCAGCGGATGAGAATACCCGATTTGCCTCTCGGCCCACGCCCACGAGGTTCAGTAGAGGAAGAAAGCGCAACCTAGTATGACGTAGGTCCCAAGCAACATCGCCCCTTCCAGCCAATTCGATTTGCCGTCGGCCGCTATCGCATTGGTTATCAGAACGGCGAGGAAGGTGGCGACCGTCTCAAAGAGGCCGAACTGAAAGGTGAGGGGGACTCCGACCGCCCATGCGATGATGACCATCAGCGGAGCGACGAACACTGCAATCTGGGTGCTTGAGCCAACAGCGATTGAGAATGAAAGATCCATCTTGTCCTTAGCTGCGACAGTGACCGCGGTGAAGTGTTCTGCCGCGTTGCCGAACAGAGGCAGCAGAATCACGCCGATGAAGAGGTGGGGGATTCCCCACTCGACCGCAGCCTCCTCGATTGAGAAGACCAAAATCTCGGCCATCCACGCCACAAAGGCGGTGGAGACGAGCAGCAGTACCATCGCTTCCTTCTGAGACATTGTCGGCTCCTCGTCCTGATGAGTACCATCTGTGGCGAACAGTTCCGTATGGGTACGCAACTGGAAGAGCATGAATAGCCCGTAGAGCAGCAACAGCACGAGTGCAGTGACATGAGAGAGGGTTTCAACTGCCTCGCCTGGAGAAGGGTGGGTAAAGTCGTAGGCGGTGGGCAGGATCAGAGCGATGACGGCGAGGAGGAGGAGTGACCCATTGGCGCCGACCTGCGCGCCGCTGAAAGTCTGCACTTTGTGATGGACGCCACCCCAGACGAATGCTAGTCCCAATACGAGTAACAAATTGCCGAGAATCGAGCCAATCAACGACGCCTGAACCAAGTGAATCATGGTTTCGGCTCGTTCCGAATCTCCTTCCTTCAGAGCCGTTGCTGCTGCAAGAACTGCGATTAGCGCGATAATCATCTCCGCTGCGTTACCGAAAGTCGCATTCAGCAGACCGCCAATTGACTGTGATGTCTTGAGCGCTATCTCCTCTGTCGCCCTACCCATCAGATAGGCAAGCGGCATGATGGCAGCCATCGAGGTTGCGAAAGCGAGAGGACCGTTGTGGGCGAACACTCCGAAGTAGATGGCGAGAGGCACGAAGAGCAGCATCAGATTGAGTTTTGACTGGCGGGGGTCCAACGCCCGAGTGAGCCCCGACCAGCCGTTGTCTCCGCCCTCTGAGACTGCCGGCTCACTCTCCATGGGGTTGCGCCAACCGAGGAAGTAAGTGAAACCACCGCCGACAGCAGGTGTTTAGAGCAACGGAGCAGCGGTGAGAGTCTTGGTGGAATCAACACCCTCGATGGCGCGGATACTATTGATCACCACACTTCCCAGTAGTCCGAAATCCTCGCAGACTATCTTCGCATAGAGGTCATACTCTCCAAAAAGAAGCATCTGCTCCTTCACCTCGGGTATTCCTCTCAACGCCTCATAGACCTCGCTCTCCATTCCCGGTTCCGCCACTATCAACACGATTGCCGTCGCTTCATTGCTGTGTCTCACTACAGTTCCCCCTCAATGACACCATCCTCGCTCACCTGTATAACGATTGACCCAAAGCGCCACTTTCATGGCCCTGCGCGTCCGCCCACGCACGATGGCTGAGGCCTCCCACGCCCGTATCGCGGTCACCGGCACGCCGGGAACTGGCAAGACGAGCATCTGCCGACTCTCCGAATCGACGGTGAGTGTCGCCG
>Ga0208879_1003622_pt1 | contig 12546 bp, 9 predicted proteins | sample Knorr_S15_td_Bot_FD_185605 | JGI IMG/M metagenome (GOLD analysis project Ga0208879, IMG submission 185605) | Marine microbial communities from Southern Atlantic Ocean transect - Knorr_S15_td_Bottom_ad_5009_LV_A (SPAdes) (version 2) | ecosystem: Environmental > Aquatic > Marine > Oceanic | place...
TTATTAGCTAAACATCTTTTATAGCCATTATCTGCAATTTCTTTTAATGTATTTTTATCTTGAAAAAGGTTATCAAGTTTTGAGCTTAATTCTTTAGAGCTATCAAAAAATATTGCTTCACTATCTTCATTATAAAGAGTTTCAATAAAGTTATTTCTTTTCACAATTAAAACAGTTTTTTGTGCAGGTATTTCCAGCACTCTTCCTGAATAGATATTTCGATTCCATGATGAGTATAAACCTAAACTGGCCCAAGAATTAGCTACAATTTCTGGACATATTTTTTCATTATGACGGGTAAAAGCAATTTTTGATTTTTGGATTTCAGAAGAACCCCAGCCTTCTCCACCAAGAAAGAAGTTTATTTCTTTCTTAGCTGCTACTGAAACATACTTTTCATATTCGGGTTCATGATGACCAATAAAACATAAATCATACTTTTTATCTCCATTATTTGGATAAAAAATATTATGATCATATCCAAGTGCATTATAGAAAAAATGAGATTTAGAGATTTTCTTGAGATAATCAATATTAAATTTATTAGATGTGAAGTGAGCATCATATAAATCTAAACTATTTAAATAATTATTGAATTTATGTATACCTGCTTCAATATCATCTGTACAGTGATGAATGATTTGAATTTTTTTAGTCAAATTTTTTATTTTTTTTAATGTTTCTGGATAAACATATGTTCCTTTATCAATCCATAGTAGATCAGGAGCGATTTTTTCGGTCATTTTTAATAATCGATGGTTAAGCCTTTTTAAATTTAGGCTATTTAACGATTTTTGTTCTAGGAATTGAAACCATTTTTGATTTGTTAGTATATTTTCTTCTAATCTAAAATCAAAAACATTATAACCCATATTGATAAGTCCATTTTTTCTGGACTCACATGTGCCGTCCTTAGGTCCACAATATAAAATTTTCATATTCCACCTTTCATATTCCACTAATGTTATTATTAATTTTTTTTCAATGTTTTTAATGAATTATCTTTCCAATTTAAATGAAAATATTAATAATAACAGAAAATTTTTATCCAGAAGGAAATGCTCCTGCTAGAAGACTTTATGAGCACTCAAAGGAATGGGTTAAAACTGGAAATCAAATTACAGTATTAACGGGTGTACCTAATTTTCCTAATGGTAAAATTTATTCAGGATATAAAAATAAAATATATCAATCTGAAAGAATTGATGGGATTAATATTAAAAGGGTTTGGACTTATTTTACAAAAAATAAAGGTATTATATATCGAACTGTAGATTTTATTAGTTTTATGCTTTCTTCTTTTATTTCTGGTTTATTTATAAAAAAACATGATAGAATTTTAGTATCTTCTCCTCAATTTTTTCAAGTAATATCCGGTTTTCTCATATCTAGAATAAGACGTATACCATTTATTCTTGAAGTAAGAGATTTATGGCCAGAATCAATTGTCTCTCTTGGAGCTTTAAAAGAAAATAATTTTATTATTAAAATTTTAAATTTAATTGCAAAATATATATATCGTAAATCTATGCTTATTTTTGTTGTTACAGATTCATTTAAAGATTATTTAGTTAACATTGGAATTAAGGAAGAAAAAATATTTGTTATAAAGAATGGATTTAATTTTGATAGAACACTAGAACCTAATAAAGATGTCAATACTATTATCAAAGAGTATAAAATTAAAAATGATAAATTTATAGTAAGTTATATAGGAACAATTGGGATGGCTCATGGTGTAGGAACTATATTAAAAACTGCAAAACTAATAAAAAATGTTACATTTCTTATAATAGGTGAAGGCGCAAATAAAAAAAAATTGGTGAAGAGAGCTAAAAATCAAAAATTAACCAATGTAATTTTTATAGATAATATAGATTGGCAAGAAATAGTAAATATCAATCAAATAGTATCTGCTAATATAATACATCTTAAAAAGCTAAAATTATTTGAATCTGTTATTCCTTCAAAAATGTTTGAATCAATGGCATTAAAAAAACCAATTTTAGCTGGATTAATAGGTGAAAGTTTGTCAATTATTAAAGAATCCAATTCTGGAATTCAGGTTGAACCTGAAGATGAATTATCTCTTTTGAATCAAATATTATTTTTAAAAAAATATCCTGAAAAATTAAAAGAATTCGGAGAAAATGGTTTTATTTATGTGAATAAAAAACATAATAGAAAAATATTAGCTAGACAAATGATGGAGATAATAGAATTATAAAATCTAGAATTAAAGTTTGTAATTCAATTGTAAATTAAAAAAATAATTAATTCGTTATTAAATGAAAGTATTAACTCAAAATTTAAAGACAGGACAAACTGATATATTAGAAGTCCCTTCTCCAGAGATCAACTCAGATAAAATAAGAGTATTAAACGAATATTCACTTATTAGCACTGGAACTGAATCTTCAATAGTCAATTTTGGAAAAGCTAGCTGGATTAATAAAGCCAGACAGCAGCCAGATAGAGTTAAGGATGTTATTAATAAGATAAAATCTAGTGGTATATCTGATACTTATAGAGCAATTAAAAATAAATTAGATTATCCGATGGTAATGGGTTATTCAGCGGTTGGAACTGTTTCTCATACAAACGAAAATTATAATTTACCAAAAGGAACAAGAGTTTTTACAAATTCATTTCATCAAGAAGAAGCTCTAGTGGGCTATAATATGTGTGTTAAAATTCCCGACAACCTTGATAACAAATCTGCGAGTTTTGGAGCTATAGGTGGTATTGCAATGCAGAGCATCAAATGTGTTCCAGAAGGATCAAAAATTATTGCGTTAATTGGACTAGGTTTGCTTGGCCAAGTAACGCTAAGGATACTAAATGCACTAGGATATCAATGTATAGTTTATGACCTAGATTTAAAAAAAGTTGAACTTGCAGAAAAATATGGTGCAATAGGAATCCGAAAAAATAATATTACAGAAATGGTTTTAAATCATACTAAAGGCAAAGGTTCAGATTGTACAATAATAGCTGCTGCTTCTTTATCAAGTGGTATCGTGAATGAAGCAACATCTTATACCAAAAGAAAAGGTAAAATCATATCATCCGGCGCAATAGGATTAAATTTAATTAGAGATAAATTCTTTAAAAAACAAATTGAATTCGTTGTTTCAAATTCAAGTGGTAATAAAAATCATAGAGGTGAAGGCAGCTCTTATAAAAATATAAGTTATTTTTTTGAACTACTTTCTTCAAAAAAAATTGAAATACTTGATTTAATTTCTGAAGAAATTTCACTTAATAATTCAAGTAATATTTATTCTTTTCCAAATAACTCTATATTTTTTTCTAAGTTAATTAAGTATGAAACCAATAATATCAATCCCATTCATACATTTTCAGATTTGGAGAATAAAAAACATATACATAAGCTTAGAGTTGGATTAATTGGGGCAGGAAATTTTGCTATATCTACCCTCATGCCCACTATAAATAATAATAAAGAAGGTTATTTATCTGCGTTATTGGGTAGAGAAGGTTTATCATTATATGTAGCTAAAAAAAGATTTAATATCGATACAATAACTACCAATGAATTAGACTTTTATAAAAATATTGATATAGTTTGTATTACAACCCCCCATGAAACTCATTTTAATTTTCTAAAGAAAGCGATAGAATTATCATTACCAGTATGGGTAGAGAAACCATTAGTGATTTCAAATGAAGAATTAGTAGATATACAAAAAAAAATGTTATCTAATAAACTGGTTTATGCTATTGGATATAATAGGTCTTCAGCTCCTTGGACAAATTTCATGAAAAATAAAATTAATTCTAGAAAAACAAATATTACGATGACAATTAATGGAGGGGAACTTCCTGTAGAGCATTGGCTTTTAAATGAAAATGTTTGTGGCGGAAGAATTATTGGTGAATTTTGTCACTTTGTAGACCTTGCCCTAACTTTATTAAGTCATACTAAATTAATTCATGTAGAATGCATAAATCGAGACAGATATTACCAAGATACTGGTAATTATATTTTTAATTTTGAAGATGGATCAAAAGTTAATATAAATTACAGACATGATTTGCCTGCAAGTGTTCCTAAAGAAAAAATTGTAATAAAGGTATCTAACTCAACATATATTAACAACAACTGGAAAAAATTCTCTAAAGGAAAAATTCTTAACTGTAGTTTAGTAAAAAAAGGAAAAGGACATAATGAGGCTATTGCTTCTTTTTTTCGCAATGTAAAAAATAATAACTTTTCAACAAAAAATGAAATTTATGAGATGTGTTTTTCAACATACACTTCCATTAAATTACAAAAAATGTCAAAAGGAGATGTTTTAAATATTTTAGATTGTTATAGAGATGAAATTTTATCTAAAGTTTGAAAGTTGTATGATTAAATGATTAATAGACTCATATATTGGAAAAGAATTTTTTCAACATATATTTTTAGGGGGAAAAACAATCTTTCTTTTTGGCATGGAGAACCTCTTTTAAATGAGTCGTCAAATTATAATGAATTAGATGAATATTATATGCGATTTCATTACAAAGCTGAATATAAAGGTGATTATGATGAAACAGGTATTCCTCTATTAAATTATAAAGGTGACATTGGTACACAATATAATCCTATTGCTATTGCTCAATGGTCATTAGGAAACTATAATTTATGGAAACAAAATAATTCTCAAGAATGTTATGAGAAATTTATTAAAGGCTCAGATTGGTTGCACAAGAATCTTAATCCTAATCATAAAAAAGTATATGTTTGGGAACATCATTTTGACTGGGTTTATAAAGAAAATTTAATTAACCCTTGGTACTCTGGGCTAGCGCAAGGACAAGGTCTATCTGTTCTTTGTAGAGCATATAAAATTACTGGCGATAATAAATATTTAGATAGTATAGAAAAAGTGTATCAATCTTTTTTTGTTGATATAAAAAATGGAGGTGTAACATTTACAGATAAGAAAGGTGATATATGGATTGAAGAATATATTATGAAGAATAAGCCTACTCATATACTAAATGGTTTTATATGGGGGTTATGGGGTGTTTATGACTATTGGTTACTGACAAAAAATCAAGGGGTTAAAGATAGGTTTGATAAATATATAAAAACACTTAAGTATAATATTGATAAATATGATATAGGATATTGGTCTTTGTATGAATTGTCAAATCTAAAAATTAAAATGAGATCAAGTATTTTTTATCATAAACTACATATAGTGCAACTAAAAATATTGTTTAAAATGACAAACAATAAGAAATTTGAAAATATATCTAGTCGTTGGGCAGAGTATCTAAACAAAAAATCTAATATTATAAAAGCAACCTGTATGAAAATTTTATTTAAAATTTGTTATTACTAATTAAATATGAAACTATTATTAAAATCAATTTTTAAATTATTACTATGAAAAATATTGCTATAGTTGTTGGTGCAAGACCTAATTTTATGAAAGTTGCTCCTTTTTTGAGGATTCTTAAAAAAAATACTTCTTTTAAATCAACATTAATACATACAGGACAACATTATGATGATCGAATGTCTAATGTTTTTTTTAAGGAATTAGATATTCCTTCTCCTGAATATAATTTAAATATAAGATCTGGATCTCATGCTAATCAAACTGCTGAAATAATGATTTCATTTGAGAAAGTATGTAATAAAATCAATCCAGATTTAGTAATTGTAGTTGGTGATGTTAATTCAACGATGGCATGTTCTATTGTGGCAAAAAAATTACAGATAAAATTAGCTCATATAGAGGCAGGATTAAGAAGTAATGATAAAAATATGCCTGAAGAAATTAACAGAATTATAACTGATTCAATATCAGATTATTTTTTTATTACTGAAGAGAGCGGAAAAGAAAATTTGTTAAAAGAAGGACATAATAATAATATTTTTTTTATAGGAAATTTAATGATTGATAGTTTGCACTATGGATTAAGAAAAATTGAATCAAAAGAAAGATATTTTAAAAAGGAATATGGTTTAATAACTCTTCATAGACCTTCAAATGTAGATAATATTAAAAAATTTAAAAGTATATTGGGTGCTCTTTCTGATATTTCAAATGAAATAGAATTATTTTTTTCTGTTCATCCTAGAACAAATAATATTATTAAAAAAAATAAAATAACATTAAACAAAAATATTAACATACTAAATCCCTTGCCTTATTTAACATTTTTACATTTAATGAGAGATAGTAAGGTAATATTTACAGATAGTGGAGGAATCCAAGAAGAATCTACTGTTCTAAAAATTCCATGTTATACATTAAGAGACAATACTGAAAGACCTATTACATTAGAACAAGGAACAAATCATTTAGTAGGAACAGATAAAGAAAATATTTTAAGTATTTTTAGAAAAAATCAATATTCTATAAATCCTAATTATAAATTGCCTTATAGGTGGGATGGATTAGCTTCAGATAGAATAATAAAAACTCTAGAAGATATTTTATAAAATCATTCTAGTATATCTACAAAATGAGGAACATCACTATCATTTAATAGCCAGTTATAAAGGATATGATAATCTTTTCCCAGCAATTCCCAAGAAAAATAATTTTTAATATAATCTCTCCCATTGCTTCCCATTTTTTTAAGATTATTTATATCTAGATTTATTGCTGACAATATTGCTGAATATATTTCATCATTATTTAAATTAATAATCCATCCATAATTATTCTTTTTTATAATTTCCCATGGCGTATTATTGGTTGTTATGATGGGTAATCCATAAGACATTGCTTCTGCAATTACTATTCCAAAATTTTCTGATTTTGAAGGAAGAATGAAGATATCATTTTCTAAGTATTTATCTCTTTTTTCTCGTCCAGAAACTGCTTTAGAGAAAAATACATTTTTTAAATCTAATTTTTTAACCATTTTTATTAAATGGTTATAATATCTAATATCATTATAATAGCCACATATTTCAAGCGAGCAATTTTGGTTATTTAATTCAATATCAGACCATGAATTAATTAATATATCAAGTCCCTTTATTGGATGTATTCTTCCTAAATACAAAAATTTTGTATTATTTTTATGTCTAAAATTTGTTTTTTTCTGTGAAGGGATTTTAACACCATTAGGTATTATAGCAATTGGTTGCTTATAGCCTAACGATCTAATTTCATTTTTTTCTTTTATAGATGTTGCATGAAAAACATCACAGTTTAATAATGCTTTTTTGTGTTTAAAAAATAAATTAAAAATCATTTTTTTATATTTTGATACATTTAATGCTTCTTTTGAAAGACTTCCTCTTGGTGATATAATTATTTTAACTTTTTTATGTTTTTTCATATATAATGAGTAAATATTGTGCATTCTCCATAAACCATGGTTATGAATTATATCTCCGTTTTTTAATATTTGTTTTAATTTAGATTTGAATTTTTTTGATGATAAAATTGAATTCAAAAAAGGGTTAGCTTTATAGTTATGAATTTCAAACGATGGATTAAAAAGCAAGTTGCTTTGTGATGTTATATGAAGGTGGATATCTGCATTCTTAGATAAAGTTTCACATAAAGCTGGAACTGAATAAGAATGACCACTCATTTGATTTTTAACTATATAAGAACAAGTATGATGTATGGATTGGAATTTATTCATTAAGCTCTATTTTTTTGGTAATTAAGATTGCTTCTATACTTTTATAAAAGATTAAACTAAATATATATATTATGACTATGAATAAAATAAAAGATACGTATCTCCCAGTAAACCAGTCATCAATACCACGGCCTATATAAATAGCATTAACTGCTAACATTAGTATAAGATAGTTTTTTTGTTTGAGATTTTTAATTATGATTTTAGAAAAATAAAATACAAGAAAAGTAAAATAAATAATTGTAGCTATTAAGTATGACCATCCTCCATTCCAGTATGCTTCGAGAAAGAATCCAGGCCCTGTACTATTTGGTGTTCTTTCATTAAAGGTATTTTGAATGAGACTATTATATAGTTTACCAGAATTTAAGTTTGGCTTCTCTGGATAAATAACTCTTGGTATAAACGCATATTTAATGTTTTCAAATGTTTTTCCTGGAGATCCCATTTCATACGCTTCTACAGCATAAGCTTGATAATTCACATAAGACAACCTAGTCCACCAAGCTTGATAGCTTTGTACACCACCACTTACCCCGTCTTTAGTAAGGATACGAGCGGTATCGACTGCCTCTGTTAATTCTGTGACAGATGTCAAACCAAAATTCCCTTCATCAGAACTTCTAAGCAAGATAAATAAATTTTGTATTAAAACAATATATAAAAAAGCAGATACTAATCCAGTAACAAACATAGTTCTTACATTTTTTTTATAAAAAAATACAGTAAATGCAGCGAACAAAATAGTCATATATAAGTATTCTTTTGATAATGTTAAGAGAGAAGTTCCCATTTCACTTAGAACAAGAATATAAAATACTATTCTATAAAAAATATTATTTTTACCCATACCATATGAAAGAAAAATTGAGACATATGTAAATTTTGAAAACATTATGACAATTGCGGGAAAGCCTACCCCAAAATAGAACGCAGGAATCATTATAAAAAATTTGCAAGATATCCCTATTATTAATGTATAAAAAAATAATAATTTTTTATTTACATGTTTAAATAAAGCTTGAGATGGCAATGGAGATATATGATTTAATACCAATAATATCAAATCAGTTAAAAAAATAACGGTAATATATATCAGTGCAATTTTAGATAATGTTTCATGTGAAGTAAAATAATATAAATGCATTACTTCAATAGTAATTTTGTTACCAAAATAGTAGGAGAGAGGCCCTATGCCATAGAATAAAATAGAGATAAATTTATACCAAAATAAAGGAGAGAAAAGAAGGTATGGTAGATTTTTATCATTAAACATGACAATACCATAGAGCATATTATAAATAATAATACTTAAAAATATTCCAATATTAAAAGATTGATAGTTTGGGACTAACGAGTAGTAAAAGCTTAAAAGGAGCATACATATAAACAATAACCAAACTAAAAGTAAGCCTAATAATAAAGTAGAATTTTTTTGTTCAATTAATCTGTTCATTTTTTTAATAATTTTTTTGTCAATATAAATCCAGACATAAAATGGATGATATAAGTACATAATAAGGCAATTGGAATCCCCTTAATTCCAAAATTATAAATTATAATCGGTAGTATGATAATACCTGTAGTTGCTGCAATGCTTTCAATCATAAATACATTCCATGTTTTTTTATATGCAAGACAAATAGTTTCAAAAAGATAACCAAAAACCAAGAATGAAAATCCTATAGATAGCATTGGAAGGATAAAGTAGTATTCGCGAAAATTTTCTCCCAATATAAGAGATACAATTTGTTGATTAAAGAATGTAAACAAACCTATAAAAATTATTGACATAAAAAATAATAATAGAGCGTATATTTTTAATATTTTTTTACTAGCCCTTCTTTTATTTGTAGCAATATATCCAAAATAATAAGGTCTCAAAATGATATTAATTGCTTCAGAAACTGTAAGATATAACATAGACACTAAGCTTACAATAGGAGCATATTTACCTGCAGTAGCTGTACCTAAGAAAAAAACAACTATATATTTATCTGCATTGTTTAGACTCCATCCAAAAATTTTTTGTAATACTAGAGGTTTAGAAAAATCAAAGAATTCAGAAAAATCATTCCAATAAAATTTTTGTCCAAATGATTTTATTAAATCTTGTATAATATTTTTTCCAAAAAATATAAAACTCGTTAATAAATTAGCTAAGGAAAATCCATATAAAATACTTGTAAAGTTATCTTGGTAATATATATAGAGTAATACCGAAAATAATGGCCTCATAACTGAACGAAAAATTTGAAAAAAAGCATATTTTTTTTGCTCTTTTTTAATATTCATTAGAACTTTAAATAATCCTATAAAATGTTCTGATATTACATAGATAAAGAAAATGAAAACTAAAAATAAAAAATATGATTTTAATAAAAAGCTCATTAATAAGAAAAACAATCCAAAAAAGCCAAAAAGAGAGACTAATTTTGATGATAGCAAGATTGCTTTATCATCATCCTTTTCTGGAATAATTCTCAGAAATGCTTGAAAGATTGATCCGCTAATAACATTAGAGAACAATAGGGCTATACCAGAAAATACTACATATTGTCCGTAATGTATTGGAGTGACATACTCGGTAATTACTCTAATTCCTGCTACAATTGCAATGATACTAAGAAATTGACCAAAAAAAGCCCATAAACTTTCTTTTAATATGTTATTATTTTTCAAATTTTTTGTAAAAAATTAAATTAATTGTAAAGTATTTTTTTTATTAAAATAATAAAAGTCGTGTTTAAAATTTTTTAGGTAATTTTTATTTACAATTAGATAATTTGATTCATAAAATTGTTCTAATTCAGGATTCCATCGCTCAATTAGTTTAATTTTTTTTGAAGTAATTTTACCAATTAGGTAGTCAGTATTTTCAAAACGATTGAATACATTTTTAAGGTATGAACTAGAATTAATCCATCTCCAATTATATTCAAATTGTAATGCAACAATGCTGTTATTTTTGAACATTTCTTCGCATCCTAGAATTACATTAAAGTCATTACCTTCAGTATCGCATTTTAAATAATCAATTGTATTAATATTATTTTCCTTACAAAATATATCAATAGTTGTAGTAGAAATTTTTTCTATTTTTGGAATATTTTGTTCAGAGTCTTTATATAAAACTTCATTAAGAAAGAAAGAATTTGTTCCCTCATTTTCTCCAAAATTATATATATTAAATTTACCTATTTCATTTGAAACAGCTTTATTAATAATCTTTATGTTTTCACTATTTTGGCTAAAATTTTGCTTTAGATTTATATAAGTTTTTTTAATAGCTTCAAAAGCAAAAATAGAAATATTTTGATCATATTCTAATGCTAATTTAGACCAACTCCCAATATTTGCTCCGACATCAAAAAGAATTTTTTCTTCCTTGTGGTATGTTTTTAGAAAATGTTTAAGAATATTTTTTTCACTAACATAGGGATCAGCTACTGCTTTAACTGATCGTGCTGAAGGAGATTCATTACGAATAGCTAGAAAAACTTTTCTTGATATTCTCCATACAATTTCAGTATAAATATTTTTAATAGCCCTAATCATGGCCAATTTTTATTCTAATTCTTTGATATCGGAAATAGTTTTTTTCATTTCTTTGCCTAAGTCACTTGCTAGTAAAAGAGTTGCATAGACATAAAAAAGGATAATAAATAAGAATGTAAATACTAAACCTAATAGCATATACCTAAGTCTAGGGGCACTTTTTCTTAATGGAAGATTTGGTGAATCAATTACTTGCAAAACATTAGCTTCTTCAAAATATTTTACTTTTGTTAATTCTAATTCCACTCTTAATGAACTATAAGTATTGCTAAGTACTAAGATATCCCTAAGTTTACTTGATTCTTGCATTCTTAATGTAGGAGATTGAAGAATACTAGAATTATTTACGCGGAAGTCTCTTAAGTCTTCTTCTAGGATCGTAAGTTCTCCCAAAGATGATTCAATTTGATTTGTAATAACTGCTATCCTTTTTTCAATTCTCTCTAATTGAAAATTTGTTAATTCTACTTCTAGTTGTTCTAATATTGCATTAGCTATATCAAATGAAAGTTGTTTATTGTTTGAAGAGATGTTTATACCAATAACAGGATTGTTTAAGCTTTTTGTAACGAAAATATTTGTTGAAAGTTTTTTTCTTCCATTTAATTTTAATAACGGCACATTTGGATTATCTAATGATCTGTTTTTGGAATATATTAAGTAAAGTTTTTCTATTTTTTTATTGTAGTAAAATTCTTTTTCGAGAATTTTATTTAAAAATTTTCTACTAGATAATACTTCTGGTATCATATCAAAATTAGTTATTGAAGATCCAACAGAACTTACATTTCCGGAAGAAAAAGATGAAACAATTCTACTTAAGCCGGATGAATCCGTTGCTCCACCTTGAGCGTTGTGTGCTAATTTGATACTAGATATATAAACTCTATCTGTTAGGGTGTAACGAAGGATAAATACAGATGAAAGTAAAAGAAATAGATAGAATAACTGTTTCTTTTTTGTTTTTACAATATAAAATGCTGCTTTTATAATTTCCATAGTATAATAGAAAGTAAACGATATGAGTCTATTTAAAAAAAGATTTTTTATAAATATTTAAAAAATTATATATTTTTTTTAATCCATTTTTTTAGTATAAAAAGCGTCCACAATTTGTACCATTCGTTGTGATTGTCAATTATTAGGGAAGTTTCATTTTTGATTTCATCACCCAAGCTCTTTTTTAACCATTCTTGAAAAGGGAAGACAAAACCCTGTTTTTTTTTGTTCATAATATGTTTTGGTAATTGTAAAGCTTCTACTAGTATTTGTTTATTTTTCTTAAAAATATATTTTTCTGGCAGTGATTTAATTATAGAAACAAAATTCCAGTCAATAAAAGGAGTTCTAATTTCA
>Ga0208879_1003623_pt1 | contig 12545 bp, 10 predicted proteins | sample Knorr_S15_td_Bot_FD_185605 | JGI IMG/M metagenome (GOLD analysis project Ga0208879, IMG submission 185605) | Marine microbial communities from Southern Atlantic Ocean transect - Knorr_S15_td_Bottom_ad_5009_LV_A (SPAdes) (version 2) | ecosystem: Environmental > Aquatic > Marine > Oceanic | place...
CTGCTAACCAGGATAACCGAAGCCCGAGATCGGTCACAGGCATTCAAGATTTTCCCCAAAGATTCCTCAACGAGCGAGTCCAGAACGTCACCAGGCTCATCCTCGTGCTGTTGCAGCAGGTTGCCCACCCAGGAATCGAGGCTATCTATCAGCATTACCGCCGGCGGGGTTTTACCTTCTAGAGCGTTCTGCAAGCAACCCGCCAGATCCGTTGGCGCCTCCAACGTCTCCCAGCTATCCGGCCGGGATTCCCGGTGGCGTTGAATGCGGCGCTCCATCTCCGGGTCGCTGGCAAGGCCGGTGGCAAGGTATACGACCGGCTTGTCCTCTTGTTTGGCCAGATTCTCCGCGAACTCGCTTTTACCTGACCGCACTCCGCCCAGAACCAACGAGAGCCGGTTATTCATCAGCGGCCGGACCCCACGCTGTCGAAGTCCCGAGCCAGACCGGACATTTGGTAGATCAAGTCCATGTTCAGGCTACCCCGCACCCAGTCGGCCAGCTTGTCGAATTCTCCGTCGATCCCTGCCACATCATCGGCAGGTGGCAGAGTGACTCCTTTGCGCCGGGCCAGCGCTTGAAGCATCGCTCGCCGCAAACCGCCATTGTGGAACAGTCCGTGGATGTAGGTGCCCAAAACCCAACCGGAGGAGTCCAACGAGCCATCCAGTGCGTTGTCCTGGGTAACCGGCAGGTCCGAGCGGTCGTCGATGGCGAAGGGCACGCCCACCCCTTCAACAGCCGTCCTACCCATGTGAATCTCATATCCCTGAACCGGAAGTCCTTTCGCACCGGCCAAAAGTCCGGAGTTCAAGGCAACCTTCCCGGTTACTCGATGAGTCTCCTTAGAGCCGGCGAAAATAGTCGTCATGGGCAACAGTCTCAGGCCCGAAATCTGGGCCTGGGTGGATTCCACACCGTCGGGATCGAGGACCTCTTTTCCCAACATCTGATAGCCGCCGCAGATGCCGATCAGGGCGCTCCCATTGCCATGGGCTTCGATGACGGCCTGGGTCAGCCCTTGCCGGTCCATCCATGCCAGGTCCGGAATGGTGGTCTTGGTGCCGGGCAGGATAATCAAGTCGGGGCGGCCTAGATCTGTTGGCGCGTCCACGTACCTGAGGGTCACGCCGCTTTCCTGGGCCAAGGGGTCGAAGTCGTCGAAGTTGGAGATGTGGGGAATCTGGATCACCGCAATGTCCAATACCGCGTTCCCCTTGACCCTCACGGGTAGGTCCAAAGCAACCGAATCTTCTTCCGGGATGTGGATGTCGTGGTAATGCCTCACCACACCGACAACCGGGATTCCGGTACGGTCTTCCAGCCAGGTCAGGCCGTCGGTCAGCAGATTGATGTCGCCCCGGAATTTATTGATGACGAAGCCCTTGATTATCTCCCGTTCTTCAGGCTCCAACAACTCCAAAGTTCCCACCAGAGAGGCAAAGACGCCGCCACGGTCGATGTCGCCGCAGAGCAGCACGGGAGCATTGGCGTAGAGGGCAACCCGCATGTTGACGATCTCGGTGGCTTTAAGGTTAATCTCCGCCGGGCTGCCCGCGCCTTCGATCACCACGATTTCGTATTGATCTCTCAGAATGTCCAGCGAGGTATGAACCGATTCCCACAGCTGGGATTTCAACTCGATGTAGTCCATGGTCCGGGCCGAGGTGTAGGGCCGGCCCATCAAGACCACCTGAGACCGTTGGTCTGATTCCGGCTTGAGGAGAATCGGATTCATCTCCACTTGGGTTTCAACGCCGGCGGCCTGGGCTTGGACCGCCTGGGCCCGGCCGATCTCGCCGCCGTCAGGGGTGACGTAAGAGTTATTGGACATGTTCTGGGCCTTGAACGGCGCTACCCGGAACCCGTCCTGACGAAAGATGCGGCACAGGGCTGATACCAGCACGCTTTTGCCCACATGGGAGGCGGTACCCTGGACCATTAGCACACGACCGGGCATATCCAGTCCTTATCCGCGATTAACGCGATTACGATTCCGGCTCGAAGCCGCCCAAATGAGAGATATCGTTAAAAAGACGCAATACTGCGTTGTCGGCGTAGGTGTCAATAATGGACAGGCCGCAGTTGGACAGCATGAACCGCCAGGTTGATTCGTCGGGAAATCCCATCCAGGCGATGATTGCCCCTCTCAGGGACCCGCCATGGCCTACTACCAACACCGTCTCCTTCAGGTGATTTTGGAGAAAATCGTGTGCCCACCCGGCCATACGGCGGTTGGTACCACGAAAGGTTTCGCCCCCATCCGGAGCGAAATCCAGGTTTTTGACCAACGAATCGGCGAACATCTCCGGGTACCGGTCCTTCCTCTCACGGACGGTAAGCCCCTCAAACACTCCGTGGCTACGCTCTCGCAGCTCTGGAATGGGGTTCAAGACCACGTCCCGGCCCTCCAGGATATGTTGGGCGGTTTCACGGGCCCGGCTTTGATCGCTGCTAAAGGCCACATCTATAGACGTATCCGCCAGGCGGACCCCGATCAACCGGGCTTGCTGACGGCCTTCTTCCGACAAACCGATGTCTTCGCTACCCTGGAGCCGCCCTTCTGCGTTCCAAGCAGTCTCCCCATGCCTAACCAAAAGCAGTCTACCCATGATTCATTCAAGCCGCTCCAAAATATTCTGTACCAAGAAGTGTTCGATCGGTTGGTGTCAGCCTGTGCAGGGCATTTTAACAGAGTAGGGGCGCGTCTGTACCTGACGAAGAGTGGCTTCTATTCCAGGCGTTGCAGTCCGGCCGGACTCATTATGGATTCGCGCTTCATAAAGATGGTGGGCCGGCAGCGGACCAAACTTCGTGTAGTTGCATACCACATTTTGTAGTAAAAAACGGATTTATACTACATCTTGACAATTTGGCATCTACCCTATACAGTATATGGACTTATCAGGAGGGAGGATTGTGATGGAAGCCTATTGCGTCAAGTGTCGAAGTAAGCGCGAGATTTCTAACCCCCAGGCTATCACCATGAAGAACGGCAAGCCTGCGACATCGGGCACGTGCCCCTCTTGTGGAACCAAGGTCTTCCGAATCGGCGCCAGCCGCTAAGAAACCTAGTTCCCCGCTCCTAGAATACTTCAAGGTAAATCGCGTTCCGGGCTACCAGGCTCGGGGTGCTGGAGTATCCACCGACGCACGGGAGATGCGCTTCCGTGTATCGGTGAACATCACTTAGTCGTTGCGCCCCTTGAGGGTCTTGATTTGAGATTGTTCAGTTGAGACTCAATCAGGGTAAAGATTAGAGTTATTCTGCACCGGGCGCATCCACTTTTTATGTTTCTTGTTGTTAGCCCGCCCCTAACGGGTGCGGGCATCTTTGTATGGTCTCCCGCCGCCCCGGCTCTCCACCCGGCTAACTCCCCAATACGCAGATGCCCTCGTTCCCGTTGGCGAACTTCCTCACCTGCTAGTATTATGGTACTTTGCTAGACTGTGGCCCAGGACTAACGCTGTCTAGAACAGTGTCCGGCCCGATATGCGGTACTACTTAAATAAATATTAGAGGTGCAGAGATGGCTGAACCCCAAGCGGCGCCATGGCAGACCATGTTGGAAGAGAACGCCCCAGCCTTGTTGAAGAACGTCGCCGGCGTAAGAGAGGCGGTGTTGCAGGAAGGCGCCCTTTCACTAAAAGTCAAAACCATGATGACCATGCTGTGTGACGCATTGTTGGGACACGCGGATGGCGTGGCCACCATAGCCAACCGGGCCAGAGCAGCCGGCGCAACCGAAGACGAGATTGCCGAAACCGTTGGTGTCGCCTTTCTCTTTGGCGGGATGCCAGCCCTGGTCACCGGGGCAAATGCCTTCCGCAAGTAACGGCAGCGCCTGTCGTGATAGCTCCCCTACCCAGATCGGGCCGAGTATGGAGATCGAGGTTATAACATGACGCCGACGGAAAATATCGCTTACTTCAATGGTGAACTGAAACCGGAAAGCCAGGTTAGCATATCCATCCGCGACCGGGGATACCTGTATGGCGACGCCGTTTTCGACGCTACCCGAACATTTAACGGCGCACCTTTCAAGCTGATCCAGCACATCCACCGGTTGTACGATTCCCTCCGGTACCTGCGCATCGACGTGGGCATGGAGATGGACGAGATGGAGCGTTGGTCCAGAGAGGTGGTCCAGCATAACCATCCATTGCTCCCGCCCAACCAGGACCTGTGGGTGATGCAGAGGATCAGCCGCGGTCTGGATTCGACCGGTCCCAACGACCGCCAGGGCCCCACCGTGTTGATCGAAACCCACGCCATTCCCTTTGCCCGCCGGGCCCCCTTATATATGGATGGGGCGCGGGTGATCACCCCGTCAGTTCCCCGGATCCCACCCCGGTTCGTCAGCCCAAGAGCCAAGACCCACAACTACTTGAACCTGATCCTGGGAGACCTGGAAGCCCAAGCAACCGAACCCGACTCTTGGGCAGTTCTGCTGGACGAAAACGGCAACTTGACCGAAGGCCGGGGCTCCAACATATTCTTGGTTAAAGACGGTGTGTTGGCCACTCCTCAAGGACAGTTCGTTCTTGAGGGCATCACCAGAGACACGGTGATAGACCTAGCCAGGGGCTTGGACATGCCGGTGGAGGAGAAGGATATAGACCTGTTCGACGCGTATACTGCCGACGAAGCCTTTCTGACCTCCACCAGCCTATGTATCTGCCCGATATCGGCGGTCAACGGCGCGCCCATCCGAGATGGCAAAGTTCCGGGACCCATCACCCAACGTCTGATGTCCGCCTTCAGCGACTTGGCGGGCATGGACTACGTGGACCAATATCTGTCCCACCTGTCCTGACGATAAAGATGCATCTAAGAGGACGATATGCCTAATGATCTAGACCAGATATTGGAATCGCGTGAGGCCCAGCGCCTCGCGACCGATTTCGTGTTTACGGAAGGACCGGTTTGGCATCCCGGCGGCCATTGGCTGTTCGTGGATGTCCGCCGAAGCTTGATGTTCCGCGTCTCCCTCAGCGGCGAACTCGAGACATTCCGGGAGAACACGAACGGGGCGAATGGACTGACCTTCGACCTGCAAGGCCGACTGATCATGTGCGAGGGTGACGGCCGGAGAATCTCCCGACAGGAACCGGACGGCTCGATGACAACCTTGACCCAAACCAGCGAAGGCAAGTGGATAAACCGCCCCAACGATCTGGTCACCCGCGCCGACGGCAGCGTCTACTTCACCAACCCGGGCGGACATATCCCTCCGTCGGAACGGGAGATAGACTTCAGCGGGGTACACCGTATCGCCCCCGATGGCTCGGTAACCGCCGTGACCGGCGAACTGAACTTCCCCAACGGGCTGGCCTTCTCTCCCGACGAAACCATCCTTTACGTGGCGATCACCCGCCGGGATGACGGTTGTATCCAGGAGAAGGAGCGGGGAGAGGATTGCACTCACCAGCTGATACGGGCCTTTGACGTGGCCGCCGACGGTTCCCTGAGTAACGGCCGGGTGTTCGCCAACATGTTCTCACCCCAGGATGGCGTGCCCGACGGCATGAAAGTAGATAGCGAGGGCAGAGTCTACTGCACGGGCTCTGAGGGATGCTGGGTATTCGACGCTTCCGGAGCACACCTGGGAATCATCCGGCTGCCGGAGATACCGGCCAATTGCGCCTGGGGCGGGCCGGACCACCGAACCATGTTCTTCACCGCCCGCACCTCGGCCTACACCATGCGCATGACCACCCCTGGAACCCGGATTCCCAGGGGCTAATGATTCGATCCAGAAGACAGCAGTTTCCGATATCGGGATTCCGGTAAGTACGTCCCGGTCAGGATTTTTTGATTGGCCTACTCTATCAATGAATACGACGCCATCGTTATCGGCGTGGGTGGTATGGGCAGCGCCGCCCTTTACCACTTGGCCCGCCGAGGACTCCGTGCCCTGGGCATTGAGCGCTACGATGTTCCCAACGATATGGGCTCATCCGGCGGCCTATCCAGGATGATTCGCCTTGCCTATCACGAGCATCCTTCCTATGTCCCCTTGGTCCGCCGGGCCTACGAACTATGGCAACAACTTGAGAACGGCTTTGGACAACGCCTGCTGGTGACCACCGGATCCTTGCGTGGAGGCGATGAAGGCAGCGCATTGTTCCAAGGCTCCAAGCTAGCTTGTGACATTAACCACCTTCCTTATCAGATCCTGGCAGGGCCGGAGATAAACCAGCGGTTCCCGGGTTACCAGCTTCCTGAAGATGTGGTAGCGGTATACCAAGCCGAAGGTGGCTTCCTGAACGCCGAGCGTTGCATCATCGCCCACGTTACCGCCGCCCTGGAATTGGGCGCCCAGGTGCACGGCCGTGAACAAGTCCTGGACTGGGAGCCGTCAGGCGACGGCGTGCGGGTGGAGACTGACCGGGGCAGTTACACCGCTCGAAATCTAGTGGTTTGCGCCGGAGCTTGGGCCGCCAAGTTGGTCCCAGAGCTGACTCAATGGGCTGTTCCGGAACGGCAGGTGCTGGCCTGGTTCCTACCTTCGCGCCCTGAATTGTATCGCCCGGAGGCATTTCCGGTCTTCGGCCTAGAGGTTGAAGAAGGCCGGTACTACGGATTCCCCAGCTACGAGATACCCGGTTTCAAAGTTGGCCGATACCACCATCTGTCTCAGGACGTTGACCCGGACACCATGGATCGTGACGTGCATCCCGAGGATGAAGAGACGCTCCGGTCGTTCACCAGCCGTTATTTCCCTCTGGCCGCCGGACCCACCCTGGCCTTGAAAACCTGCATGTTCACCAACAGCCCCGACGGTCACTTCATCATCGACCGCCATCCCAAATACTCACAGGTCAGCATCGCCGCCGGGTTTTCCGGACATGGGTTCAAGTTTTGCAGCGTGGTGGGTGAGATCATGGCCGATCTGGTGCAGGATGGCGAAACTACCCACGACTTGAGCCTGTTCCGGCTGGACCGGCTAGGAATGTTATGATGGCCCACGCAGGCTGGCCGATTCAACCCGGCCATTAATCCTGAGGAGAGCCATGAAAATAACCGACATAGAAGCCATAGCGGTGGTGTGGCCGCCGCCGGAGAAACAGTTTTGGACCGCATTCCGGCCCATCGGACGGGTTAGCGAGTTAGTGGTGCGGGTACACACCGACGACGGTCTCGTAGGCATCGGCGAAGCCCACGGCGCCGGTGCGCCCTTCCCAGGTATCTACCAACAGAAAGAGGACGGCACCATAGAGGCTTCCGGCGCCTCCCGTATCGTGGTCGATGTTCTCAAGCCCCTTTTGGTGGGCGAAGACCCCCTGGACACAGAAAGGCTTTGGGAGATGATGTTCCGCCTTAACCATCACGTGGGTTGGGCCAGCAAAGGATGGGGCCGCCCTCAGATCATGACCGCCATCGCCGGTGTGGATATCGCCCTGTGGGACATCAAGGGCAAGGCGGCGGGGATGCCTGTCTACAAGCTCTTGGGCGGCGCCCGAAACACGGTGCCTTGCTATATCACCGGAGGCTACTACCAAGAAGGTAAAACCACCGAGGACCTAACCCAAGAATGCGCCTCCTACGTTGGGATGGGATACAACGCCATAAAGCTAAAGATCGGCGGCGTTTCCGTGGAAGAAGATGTGGAGCGCGTCGGAGCGGTGCGTCAGACCGTAGGTCCAGACGTGGACCTGATGCTGGACGTGAACGAAGGCTATGATGTTCCCACCGCCATCCGGGCGGCCCACTTGATGGAACCCTTCAACATCCGGTGGCTGGAAGAGCCGGTCCACTGGTACGACCGGGTCACTGGGCTGGGACAGGTCGCGGCCTCCACCTCGATCCCCATCGCTTCCGGGGAGAACGCCGCCCACCGGTGGGACGCCAGAGACCTGATCATCCACGGCGGAATAAAGGTCATGCAGTTCGACTGCACGCGCTCATCGGGAATCACGGAGTGCTTAAAGGTAGCGTCGTTGTGCGCCATGCAGAACGTGCGCTTGGCGCCCCATCACGACCCGCAGATCCACGGCCACCTGGTGGCGGCGCTGCCGGTGGGAGAGATTCTTGAAACATTTCCCACCGCCGACCGGGACCCGGTGTGGGCCGAGCTATTTACCGTGCGCCCGGAGATCCACAACAGCGAAATGACTCTGCTGGGCGGGCCGGGTTGGGGCATCGAGTTGAACGAGGACACTCTCCAGGCCAGAGGTGCGTGGGCATAGCGGCATTGTGGGCAATTTCAGCGGGTGCTAAACTGGTTGAGTACAATGAATTACCTGAACATCTTCGAAAAACCGGACATCAAGTTAAAGTATCTAATCATGGCTTTCGCCGGGTGGGCCGACGCCGGTGAAGCCGCCACCAACACGGTCAAGTACATCCAGCGAAGTCTATCGGCCAAGAAATTCGCTGAGATCGACCCCGAAGAGTTCTACGACTTCACCCAGACACGTCCCTATTCCGTCCGCACCAAGGATGGTCTACGGCGTGTGAATTGGCCCGCCAACGAATTCGCCTGGGCAGTATTGCCCGGGACCAACGATGGAATCATGTTTTACCTTGGAGTAGAGCCCAACCTACGATGGCGGACCTTCTCCAAAAGTATCGCCGGTTTGGCCAAGGACCAAGGAGTTGAAACAGTGGTGCATCTTGGGGCACTTCTAGACGCGGTCCCCCACTCCAGAAGCGTCAGGTTAACGGGTACCGCCACCGGTCCCGAGACACGTGAATTATTCGAGAGTTTCAGCATTAAGGGGTCCAACTACCAAGGGCCGACCGGCATCAGTTCCGCCGTGCTGGAAGCCTGCTCCGATAAGAAAATGGAGTACGCCTCATTGTGGGGGCATACGTCTCACTATCTGCAAGCAGCGCCCAATTACCGGGTTAGCTACACCTTGACCGAGACCCTTGCCAAGCTCCTCAAGTTGCCTTTAGACCTGGACGAACTCCGTTCCGCCGCCGAGATATTCGACGAGGAAGTCGCAAAGGCGATCGCGGATGACGAGCAGATCAGCTCTTACGTCAGCAAGCTGGAAACCCAGTACGACGAGGCGGCCCCGGCCGGAGAGATTCCTGAGCCTTCGGAAATGGTTAAGGATCTTGAGCAATTCCTCCGGACCCGGCAACGCCGCCGCCCCGGAGACCCCCAACCCTAACCGTATTTCATCCTTTTCCTCACCCTTCTCGCCCCCCCAATCCTCTGCCGCCTGCTGACCATCACACCACCGGAGTTAGCCAGGTGTATTTTCACAATCAAATCGCTATTGACATAGCGGGCGTTAATTGTATAAATCTAGTTGACGTTTTTCTTAGGCGGTGTATTGCGGGACTACGGTTTGTCGATTCTAGCCGCAGACGAATATTGCAATTCCCCAAAGTTTCCGGATTTTTGAAGGGTGGAGTGCGGAATTCGTGGGGTGTTTTAGCGCCCAAGGCACTGTCGAGGATATCTGGATAAATCTGGAGGAAATTTCACGTCGTACCGCTGGCTAACTAATCCTAAGTTCTTCATTCATACGCCTTTGGTCCTGCTTCTTCTGGCCCTGGCGGCCTGCGAAGGCACTGCGGCCGAACCCATCGTGGTGGAGAAAGAAGTGATTAAAGAGATCATCAAAGAGGTACCCCTAACCAAGATCGTGAAAAACGAGGTCATTAAGACGGTAGAAAGATCCTTCGGGGTGACGCGCGCCGCGCCGACCCAGGCGCCCAATCAGGCTCGGACCGACAAGTTAGTCACCGACAAGCTGATAGCGGTTCTGGCGGTGCCCACAAAACAATCAGCTCTTGACTGCCAAGTGACCGACAGCGCCACAGTGAACCACCGGCCTTCGGTGGAGTATCTGCTGGGTGTCGATCACGCCACCGGTGAGATCGTCCCAATGCTGGCGGAAGAATGGGAAGCCGCTGACGACCTGCAGTCATTCAAGGTGAAGCTGCGTAAGGGCGTGCAGTTCCACGACGCCTTCGGCGAATTTACCGCCGATGACGTGGTCCATTCCTGGGCCTACTACACCAACGACGGATGTAAAGCTTCCTACTCCGACTATTTCCGGAACGACCCGGGCACGGAGATTGACGTCATCGGCGACCATGAGCTAGTCATCAAGACTGTCGAGCGACCGGCTTTATTGTACGACTACTGGCTGTCCGAGTACCGGGGCGTTCCCATATCCAGCAGGGCCCAGTTCGACCAGGGCTGTCCCCAGGGCTCGGCCCAATACGAGCAGGGATACTGCGCATTGGGCGCCAAAGGCGTGGAAGCTAACCCCGCTCGCACCGGCCCTTACGAGTATGTCAACTTTGAAAAGGGCGTAAGTTGGGAGTACGACCGGGTACCCTATGACCATTGGCGGGTCAACCCGGACTTCGCCCAGTTGGAAATCAAAATGATCAAGGAACCCGCCACCCGGCTAGCCATCCTGCTGGCACGCGGAGGCAATGTCGGCTCGGTGCCTAGGGCCCTTAACCAGGAAGCCCTGGACGGGGGCCTGGATATCGTAGACTCGTCGGTGGAAGGGCTTACCACCTTCATACTATTCGGAGGCGCTTACTTCGACAAGTCACTCGAGGCAGCCTACGATCCCATGCCTTGGGCTTTACGAGGCGAGGTCGGCAAGAAAGTCCGAATGGCCATGAACAAGGCATTGGACCGGGACAAGATCAACGATGATATCTTCGACGGCCAGGGATCCAATCAGTGGGTTGCTACTCTTCACCCGGAATTTGACGGCTACTCCCCGGATTGGGACGCAAAATGGGACGAACTCTATGGCTACGACCCCGAGCGGGCCAAGGAGCTGCTGGCCGAAGCCGGCTTCCCCAACGGGTGCGAAGTCCGGGAAAAGCTATTCACCTTGAGCGATGTGCCCGAGCAGCCAGACTTTATGGAAGCTGCCGCCGGATTTTGGGAAGCCATCGGCCTCAAGCCCAAACTTGAGGAGATTGAGTTCTCCCGTTGGCGGGAGCATTACCGCGGCCTGGAAACCCAATGCTGCGTGTACCCATTCCGCGGACCGGCGGCGCCCATCGCCACCAGGGTTCACTTATACTTCAGTCCAGAGCGCCTTTTCCGCTCCCCGGCTACCGACACCATAACCGAAAACAAGAACAATGCGCTCAATACAACGGATCCGGCAGAAGCAGCTCGCTTGTGGAAGGCAGTGGCCGACGAGTTGTTCTTCGATGTCCACACCATGCCGTTGTTCATCCTGCCGGTGCAGGCTGTCGTCGATCCAGAGGTAATCTCGGAGTACGTGTTCCTCGGGTCTCCCGACGGTAATTATACCAATCTGGAGGGCATCAAAGGAGTACGCAAATAGCCTGCTCTCTTAGTTGAATGAGGCTTAAATGAGCTGTAGGGGCGACCTGATTCCATCGGGCCCTACCCCAGCCATAGCGCCGGGGAAAGAATTTCCGGCTCGATGTGATATTCGGCACCATTCGAAATGAATCCGAATCGTTTACTCCGGATTCTCGTCAGAGCAAACTGTTAATATTTAATATCGGTACGGAAGATTCCACATGCAACCGTATCACCTCCGTCGTTCAGTTCACGGTTTTTGGCGATCGTCATCATCAGCATAATGGTCTTCGCCCTGGCGCGCGTTACCGGCGACCCCACTCAAGTCCTGTTACCCGACGAATCCTCTAAAGAGCAGATCCTGGCGACTCAGAGGAGAGCGGGGGCTGGACAAACCATTCCGCATACAGTATTCGATCTACATCAAGCGGTTGAACCGGGACGATTTGAACAACTCGTTCAATTGGTACGGCGTTCCCGCTTCCCAACTGACTGAGTAACGGCTCCCCGCCACTATCCAACTTCCATTTTCGCTCTTGTGATTAGCACGGTCATCGCATTCCCCGTGGGTGTCACGGTGGGAGTCCAGAAGGATCCAGGATTCGACTATGCCGGCAAGATGATTGCCATATTGGGCCAGCCGGCGCCTTCATTCGCTCCGGGCCTGATTCTCATGTGGGTGTACGCGGTCCAATTGGGCTGGCTCGCCACCTCGGGTAAGGGCGGCTTAAGCCACATGACCCTTCCCTGGGTGGCCCTGGCTTACTAAAACGTGGCAGCTTTGATGCGGTTCCCGTTCCTACGCGCTTGAAGTGCTGGACACTGAGTACGTTAAGCTGGCGCATATCAAAGGGGTTTCCGAACACCTCGTGATCTGGAAGTATTGCTTCCACAACGCCTTGATAGTTTCGCTAACCCACTTTGGCCTCATCGGCGCCGTGTTGATAACCGGTTCGGTGGTCACTGAAACGGTATTGGCTTGGCCTGGACTTGGGCAATGGGTATCGAGGCCATTCTCGCCGGGACTTTACGGTAGTCCAGGCTGTGGTACTCCTGTTTGCTTTCGCATTCATCTTGATCAACATTTTGGTGGACATTCTGTTCGCCTACATCACCTGCAGATCCGTTACGCTTAACCTAGGCCCATCTAAGGTTTTTGGTGGATCTTCTTCTTCCCTTGCGTGGCAATAGTACTTACTGTACTCTCTATGAACCTGATGGGTGACTGGTTGCGAGACAAGCTAGACCCCAAACTAAGGAACATATAGCTCTATG
>Ga0208879_1003625_pt1 | contig 12541 bp, 15 predicted proteins | sample Knorr_S15_td_Bot_FD_185605 | JGI IMG/M metagenome (GOLD analysis project Ga0208879, IMG submission 185605) | Marine microbial communities from Southern Atlantic Ocean transect - Knorr_S15_td_Bottom_ad_5009_LV_A (SPAdes) (version 2) | ecosystem: Environmental > Aquatic > Marine > Oceanic | place...
CCGAAAAAGTGAATCATGGAAATCAGAAAATAATTGATGAAAGGCAGTTTTATCCGATTCCTTGATCTTTTGAAGTAGTATTTTTTCCTGTTCAGCCATAGTAAAAAGAGCAGGAATTTACTTGGACTTTATTGGGATAAACAGAATTGGATGAAAGATCCAAGTCCCCGGATTGACAAGGAGGATAAGAAGGTAGAAGGTCTATCTTGGGATAAGAATCCGGGGACTTGTTAAGATCAGAGTAATAACGTTCTCAATTATAGAACGGTTCCATCTTTTTCAATATTCATGTATCTTTACAATTAAACTTTGTTGCTAAAAAAGCCAATCTGATTCATTAAGGATCCTTTTAGAAATAAAAAATATGATACAATCAAAATATTCTCATGATGGAATGTTCATTTTGGAGCATTCGTTTGAATTGCCTGTGGACCATTCCCAACCTGATTCTAATCTGATTTCGCTATTTATTAGAGAAATTCGAGCGGATCCAAAGAAGAAAAAACCATATCTTGTCTTTTTACAAGGGGGTCCCGGATTTGAATCTCCCAGACCTGTAACCCATTCCGGTTGGATAAAATATGCCTTGAATCATTACAATATTTTATTACTAGACCAAAGGGGGACAGGACGAAGCACACCGGTGAATTTCCAAACAATGGGTGGCTGGTCTCCAGAAAACCAGGCTAATTATTTACAATACTTCCGCGCTGATAATATTGTGCGGGATGCAGAAGCCATTCGAAAAGAATTGATTGGGGATGAACCCTGGTCCATTCTCGGACAGAGTTTTGGCGGGTTTTGTTCATTAAATTATTTGTCCTTTCATTCCCGAGGATTAAGAGAAGTTTTTATTACAGGAGGTATTCCACCACTAAGGGCGCATCCTGATGATATTTACAAACGTACTTATGGTCGAGTGAAAAATAAGAATGAAGAATTTTATAGGATTTTCCCCCATGCCCATGATCGAGCATGCCAGATCGCTGATTTGATCCAAAAAACAAATCCTACCCTGCCAAGTGGAGAGAGATTAACCATTGAAAGATTCCAACTTCTTGGACTTCAACTCGGATTTAATGATGGTTATGCAACTTTAAATTATCTTTTTGAACATGCTATTTCTAATGGAGAATTATCATATTCATTCACCAAAGGGCTTTTTGGGCTCCAGGCTTTTGATACGAATCCTTTTTTTACCGTGCTGCACGAAGCGTGTTATGCCCAGCAATTTTCTACAGATTGGTCAGCCGAAAAGATTCGTCATGCGTTTCCTGAATTCGATTCTTCTGCTCGTGATCCTTTCCTATTTACGGGTGAAATGCTATATCCCTGGATGATGGACCAATTTAAGGCACTGGTACCACTGAGGGATGCTGCCCACATTTTAGCTGGAAAAAGTGACTGGCCAATGCTTTATGACCCCACCGCCTTAATGAAGAATAATGTTCCCATTGCTGCAGCTGTTTACACAAACGATATGTACGTAGATAAAGATTATTCTATGGAATCTGCAAGATCGATCAAGGGGATTCGGTGCTGGGAAACAGACGAATTTGAACACAATGGTCTCCGTAGTCATGGCGAAAAGATCCTGGCCAAACTTTTTGAATTGCTGGACTGACAAATTCAAAATACTGGCATAAATTACAGGATATGCTGAAACGTCCAATTTTTGTTTTTTTTCTGATTGGAGTATGCAGTCTTTTGATTGTGTCCCAGTCCGGATGTGCTATGTTCAAGGGACCGGAATACCCTGAGACCATATACAATCATCGTCATCCATTGATATCCGTGACCTACGAGTATGGAGAAATTGAGATTCACCTACCCCTAAGATACCCAGGAGCCCGACCTGAAAATATTGCATTCCATGTATTTTCCAGGGGAGATACATCCAGGACCTTGATCTCCGTCCTGCAGGAAGCATCAAATCAGTTTATCGTATATTTACCGCAAGGTGTGTTGGATACGGAAAGGGCATCAAATTTGATCAAAATATTTCCCCAAGACCCTGATTTCATTCCAGTAGATGTACACTTTAAGGGAATTCAATTTGGGAAGCTTATCCTTCCACCAGCGAATATTGTAATGATACCTCTTTTAGTGGATGGGTCCATTTATCTCAATAAAAATGACAGCAGTCTTGCTGGTGTGGAAGTTTCGCTACAGAATTATGATAAATCAATTACTCAGGGTAAATCTGACAGTACGGGTTACTTTAAACTTACCATCCCTGGTGAATATAAACGGGCAAAATATGTTCAACTGGTTGCAGGCACAAATATGATCTTTAAACCTGTTAAACATAAACTGGATTTTTCATAATCCTATAACTTAACAGTAAATGTTGGATTGGGTCCCAGCATGTCACTTGAAGAACCCCTTTATCTAACGAATAAATCAAATGTCCATTTTAGGAATAAGCCGGACATTGGATCAAAAACCCTATTCCTTTTGGAAAATGGAGAAACAATTTCTGTTCAGAGAGTCACACCCGGTGAGTATTTTGGCTCAATTGAAGTTGATGTAGGCAAAGAGAATAATGTATTACTGGAGGGTTGGGTTTATCGAAGTGATATTGATTTACTGAAATTTGATGATTTATTTAAAAAGGAGGTTAAAGATGACCCATCGTTATAAAAAGATCATTTTATTTCAATTCATTCTTTGTGGTTTAGTTGGTCAAATTAAATTATCAGTCAATGCAATTCCAAAAAGGGCAGAGGTTCAATTAGATGGAAAATCAATTGGAAAAACGACCATTAAAGATGGTATGATCACCACGGGCGAACATCAATTTAAAATTAATAAAGATGGATATGCACCCGTAACCTATGATCTGATTGTAAATCCATCGGAAGCAGTTCATCTTGACTTTTTCTTGAACTCCATCTATAAAGTCAAATTTAAAACGGATGAAAACGGATTGATTTTTGAATTAAATGGAGAACATCGCTGGGATAATGACCGTATCCGATTAAAGCTGGAAGCCGGGGATCATTTGCTGCGGGTATTCAAACTTGGAAACATTATCGACGAACAAACAATTCTGGTTGATGAACCGAAAACTTTCAGGTATTTTTTAAAGAAACCTATTTCTGAAGAATAAAATTGAATAAAGCTCTCATCATAAGTATTTGGCTCCTGATAATAGGAAAAACATATAGTTCAGATCTAGAATCAATAATTCTTGTCCTGAATCAATTTGATCGCCAATTACCGAAAATTGGATCCTCCACCATCGGCAGAATCAGGATGATCCATGAAAAACCTTCATGGATTATATCTCATCTTTGCCCTTTGGCTGGTTGTTGATTCCTGCACAATCCACAAAAAGGAATTTGACAACCCTGTAGATTTTGAGGCTAACGAAGAACAGAGGGATCGGTGCCCCCACCCTTGTCTTCTACCCCAAGGGTCAAAAGCAAAAATCACTATTCCGAAAGAAACAGCCATGGCAGAGATCCTGATCGGGGAAACGAACTTGGATATTGAGAAAATGAGCTTAATTAATCCATCCGGGTCTGCATTCATGTTTACTGTTTTGGATACAGCACATGGATTAAAACAATTTTCCTTAGCGGACTATCGGGGCTTTGATACTTTATTCGTATTGAATCTTCCAGAAACAGATCAGGAATATTTCCAGGCACAAATACAGTACAAATTCATGAACCGGGAAGGTATCGTTCTATCTGCGGGTGTTTCATCAATTGATATTGATATTCTGCCGGACAAATTCACTGTTTATAATAATTACCCGAATCCGTTTAACCCGGTCACAACAATTCGGTATGATCTACCCGAGGTGAGAAATGTAGATATTATTATTTATGATCTGTTGGGGAGGACCGTTCATCATATGGATCTAAAAAAGGTTCAGGCCGGTCGGCATAAATTTGCCTGGCATGGAACCAATGATAATGGAAAACGGGTCAGTACAGGGATTTATTTTTTACAAATAACAGCTGGTCAGGATACTCGGATCCAGAAAATGCTGTTGCTAAAGTGATGAGGAGATCAACGGACTCACAACAGACATGACACCATTGATTACGAACTGAACTGCAATCACCATCAATACCAACCCCATTAATCTTTGAATAACCCTCATGCCGGTATGGCCCAAAGTATTCATTAGAAGGTCACCATTTCTTAAGATAAGATACACCACCGACAGGACGAGGAAAATAGACATGCCCAAAGTAGCATAGCTGTAAAGTTGGGGCGTTTTACTGGATAGGAGCATAGAGGCTGTAATGGCGCCCGGTCCTGCAATCAGGGGGATTCCGATCGGGCTGATGGCTATATCATCGCTTTCCAGCGATTCTTCCTGCTCCTTGGGTGTGGTCCTGGATCGCCCAACTTTTACTTCCAGCATCCGCAGTCCGTTCCTGAAAAACAGGATGCCACCCATGATCTGAAATGCTTCGAGTGTAATCCCAAAAAAGTTGAAGATCACGGAGCCTAAGATTGAAAAAATGATCAGGGTTAAAAATGCAGTCAAGGATCCTTTCCAGGCAATGTTGATCCTTTCTTCCTTTGAGAATCGCTCGGTCATCACCAATAAAAGCGGTGCGATCCCGATCGGGTTGATCAGCGTGAAAAATGTCGTGAGACAAAGTATAAAGAACTGAAGTTCGGAATGAATGAAATCGATCATTACATGCGTTCGGGCGCTGAGACCCCCAGGATCTTTAGGCCGTTACCCATAATGATCTTTACCGCTGTGATGAGTGCCAAACGGGCATTTGAAAGTGCTCGATCTTCTGTGATCACATGACATTGGCCATAAAATTTATGGAATCGTGTGGCCAATTCCTGGAGCATGTTGGCAATGATCTGTGGTTCCAGGTTTTCGTAAGCAAGGTCCATGATCTCCGGGAATCGTACCATGTAGCGAATCAGATTAATTTCATCCGGATGAGATAAAAGCGAGGAATCGAAATCCTGCGCTAATTCCAATTCGGACTTTTGCCCATGTTTGATAATATTACAGATCCGTGCATGGGCATATTGAAGATAAAAGACCGGATTATTGGCTGATTGATCTGTCGCCAGTTCCAGGTCAAAATCCAGGTGCGTGTTCATACTCCGCATGATGAAAAAGTATCGGACCACATCGGGACCCACTTCATTTATTAATTCATCCATGGTAACAAAATTGGCTTTCCGGGTGGACATTTTTATTTTTTCGCCATCCCGGAGTAATGTGACAAATTGGTAAACCAGAACCCTGATATGATCTGTTTTCAATCCCAGTGATTCCAGGGCCAAAAGCACGTCCGGATAGCTGTCAGTGTGGTCAGCGCCAAAAATATCAACAATGAGATCAAATCCCCGGTTGATCTTATCGCGGTGGTATGCCGTATCCGGCACGCGATAGGTGGGTTCACCCGTGCTTTTGATATAGACCCGATCTTGGTCCTTGCCAAGGGCGGTTGCCTTGAACCACGTGGCTCCATCCTTTTCGTAGATCAGGTCCTTGTCTTGGAGTTCACCAAGGAATTTGTCAATTTCACCATTATCGTAGAATGTTTTTTCATTGGTGAATTGATCAAAATGAATTCCGAGATTGAGAAGACTTTTTTTAATATCTTCAAAAATGGATTCTTCAGCTTTTTCTTTAAAACTTGGATCACTTGTGGGAAGATCGCTCCCTTGTTCATCCATAATGGATTGGGCAATATCCTTGATATAACTGCCCTGGTAACCTTCTTGAGGGAATTCAACATCTTGGTCTAAGATCTCAAAATACCGTGCTTCAACCGATTGGCCCAGGATCCGCATTTGCCGCCCCGCATCATTAAAATAATATTCCCGCGTCACCTCAAATCCATGCCATTCCAATATACTTGAGACCGTATCGCCCAAAACGGCATTTCGACCATGGCCCACCGTGAGTGGACCGGTTGGATTGGCACTGACAAATTCTACATTGGCTGTTTTTCCATCCCCATGTGACCCTTTGCCAAAAGAATCCCCTGCATCTAAAATGGTTTTTACCTTTGATTGATAAAAGGATTCGGTCACTTTAAAATTGATAAATCCTGGGGGTGTAACCGATATCTCTGAAATATGATGGGGTAATTCTTTATTTAATTCGTCGGCGATGGATTGAGCAATCTCTAAAGGTGGCTTCTTGAGATCCCGCGTGAGTAAAAGAGAAACGTTTGTGGATAGATCCCCGAATTCCGGATTTTTTGGCGGTGCCAGTGAGAAATCCTTTTCCGGGAAGGAAAGAGAGGTAAGAGAAGCGGAGACTGCGTCAGTGATCTGTTGTTTCAGGTGTTTCATCGCTGAATTCACTCATGGGCGCATCGGCCCACAATTTTTCAATATTATAATAATCCCTGTCGTTTTTTCCAAATACGTGGACCACTACATCGAAATAATCCAAAAGCACCCAATTCAAATTTTCATATCCTTCAAGGTGGCGGGGTTTATGGAGCGTGCCCTTCCTGATATTATCGGTAATGGCTTTTACCTGGGGCTCTGAATCGCCGGAACAAATTACAAAATAATCTGTCACCGAGGAAAGACCCCGGACGTCCATTGCTAACAATTCTACTGCTTTTTTCTCAAGGGCGAGGTTGACAATCTCTTTTAGAAGGGGTTGTTCGGAAACAAAATCCGGAGCTGGGTCGGGCATCTACTGGTCGGGTCGGATCAACCCTGATAATTCAGGAAAATCGTAAATATCCTTCCCCAGGATCACCGTCACATCCACACCCAGGGATTCATCGGGGTCGATCAGGATATGGGTTTTATCATCCAAGGCAATGCCAAAGGATCTTGAAACGGCTTTCAGGCTTTCTATATTTTCATTCCGGCTGATGATAATTGTATTGGGGTAATTATGATTATCCGCATTATCGGAGCGAACCACATCCACATGGTTGGCACGCAGGAAATCTGCCGTCCGTGCCGCAATGCCTTTGATGCCGCATCCATTCAGCACTTCAACCTTGATATCCTGGATAGTGTTTTCCATGTAGACATCTACGGCCAGGGTCTGGACAGCAATTTTTGGAAATGTGACTTCGATGGGGATACCGATATGGGATACGTTACGGGAGAAGGAGTAAATAAATCCCAGCAGAAGGACACCCACAATGCCAATGGCAGCGTTGAGTGTTAAGCTCTGGGATTGGGTATTCTTTTTGGGGCGGGGGCCTTTTTTTCGTGCCACTTATTTAATGAACCTCGGGTTGAAGGGTGAATAGGTTTGGTATCTTTGGTTGTATGGAATGTTCTGCAACCGAAATTGCAGGAACGAATTTTTTGTGGGTTGGTAAGTAATGCTCGCATCATAAGCCACATCCAGTTGGTCCATGAGTGCACCCTGTTGCTGGAATGGATGTTGTGTTTTATAAAGTATTACATTGGCATCAAATCTCAAATTGTCCAGGGCCATATAGGTGATGCGATTGGTAAACCCGGCCATGGAAACGGATTGCCCGCCAATGGACATCATGGACATGGTAAAGCCGTGACTCATATCAAATCGTGCAGGATCGAAGAGGGAAAGGGACGGCTGGGCATCTAATTCACCATTCAGATTGGTGGGCAAGGTCTTGGTCGGAACATCCATGCGGAACTGGGCCAGGATGATTCCCGATAGAAAAATTACTGTTATAAGTGGTTTAAAAATATGTCTCATGGAACAATGAATTTAATACAGATATATTTGTTCCAAAATAGGGAGAGTTGATTTTTTCAAGAAAATATTGTTTTAATCCCAACAATTCACTTGATATGATGAATCAAAGTCATCCCATTGCGGATTCACCACACAAAAGCGGTGACCTGTGGGCGCTTCCATCACCACCCATTTTTCTTTTTTTCAAATACAGTTGCCCCAAGTTTTTTCAATCGATCTACTTCTGCATCAATATTATCGGTCTCAATATCCAAATGGATACGGCTTGGGTGATCCACTTTATGAAACCAAATATGGGGTTGATCATCCGGCGTGTTGATGGGTGAAAAATTGATGCTGTCATAATCTTTATAGTCTTGGCCAAAAGCTTTTGGCCAAAATTGTTTGGCTTGATTCAAGTCATCTCCATGTGTGTCGATGACAAATGCTGCTAATCTACTTTTGTGCATTTAGATTCCTTTTAATTAAACGCCTTGTCAATCACAGCTCCGCCCAGGCAAACATCGCCCTCATAAAATACTACCGATTGTCCCGGTGCGATGGCGAATCGTGGTTCTTCAAATTCAACGGATATTTCGGTATTATTCAACTTGGTGATCCGGCAGGTTGCATCTTGCGCCCGGTAGCGGATCTTCGCCTTCAGGTTTTCACTATTCGGAGCTTCACCGGAGATCCAATGAAGATCAGATGCCGTAAGGCGTTTTTGATAAAGTCCCGCATGGTCGTGACCTTGCCCCACGATCAATTCATTATTCTCAAGATCTTTGTCCAGGACGTACCAGGCACCCTCACCATCGCTGTGTCCACCACCTATCCCTAATCCTTTCCGTTGACCCAGGGTGTAATACATGAGTCCGTCGTGGTCACCCACTTTAGTTCCGCTGGATGTAACTATGATGCCCGGTTGGGCCGGAATGTATTGCTGGAGAAATTCCTTAAAGTCCCGTTCCCCAATAAAGCAAATTCCCGTACTGTCTTTTTTATCAAAAATGTCGAATCCCAGTTTTTCCGCCCTGTCACGGACATTTTGTTTTTCCAGGTCACCAATGGGGAAAAGCGCGCTACAGATCTGTTCCTGGTTCAAACCATAGAGAAAATAACTTTGGTCTTTTCCCGGATCAAGCCCTTTCAAGAGTTGCACTTTCCCAGCTATTTCTTTACTTCTGACATAATGCCCGGTGGCGATTTTGTCAGCACCCAGGTCTTGAGCGTAGTGCAGGAATTCCTTGAATTTGATCTCTGTGTTGCAGAGAATATCCGGATTGGGAGTTCGCCCTGATCTGTATTCATCTAAAAAATTCTGGAAGACACGTTCCCAATATTCTTTCGCAAAATTCACTGCCCGGAGTGGGATCCCTAATGTATCACAAACCTGGAGCGCGTCTTTATAATCTTCTTCAGCATTGCAGTATTCAGAATCTTCTTCCCAGTTTTTCATGAAAAGTCCTTCTACATCATAACCTTTTTCAATAAGGATGGATGCGGCCACGGCGCTATCTACGCCACCGCTCATACCCACAGCAATATGTTCCATCAGTCCGTGAGAATGGTTTTGAGTTCGGAAAGAAGCAGGTCAACCTGTCCGGATGTATTGGAGGCGCCAAAGCTGAAACGAAGGGTAGAAATGTTGATCTCATCATCCACACCCATTTCGGAGAGTACACCAGAGGGTTTAACATCTCCGGCACCACAAGCGGATCCACTGGAAACTGCCATGCCAGCACGATCCAATTTTGCCAGGAGAATGTCGGATCGATAGCTCAAAAATGAAACATTCACCAGTCCGGGAAGTTTGTTGTCAACGTCGCCATTAAAGTTGGTATTTGGGAAAAAGGAATGAAGTCCTGACTTGAATTGGGCTTCGAATGATCTTAATTCTTCAATATGGTGATCCAATCGGGTTGCTGCCAGTTCTGCCGCTAATCCCATGCCGGCAATGGATGCAATATTTTCAGTCCCGGCACGGAGTCCACCCTCCTGCCCGCCTCCCATCATGAGAGACGAAAGGGATTCCCTATTTTTGAAATAAAGGATGCCGATCCCTTTCGGTCCATAAAATTTATGGGCAGAGAGACTCAAGAAATCCACACCGAGATCATTCACATCAATGGGCATTTTTCCCAGGCATTGGACCGCATCGGTATGTACAAGGATATTTTTTTCATGCGCCAATTCTGTTATCTCTTTCACGGGCTGTATGGTTCCCACTTCGTTATTGGCCAGCATAATAGAAATGAGTCTGGTATTTTCTTGAATGGCGGATTCAACACCTGGAATGGACACTCGACCTTTTTCACTCACGGTTACAAGATCATGATCAATTCCAAGAGTTGCTAACTGAGTTAACGTTTTCAGGACAGCAGGATGTTCGATAGTATCGGAGACCACATGTTTCTTATTCTGGTTCAACAGTGACCAAAAAACCTGGTTATTGGCTTCAGTGCCGCCGCTGGTAAAAATGACCTGGTTGGACGCAGCGCCAATAGAATTTGCTACCTGTTTTCTCGCTTTTTCTATAATAGACTTTGCCTGCCGTCCCTGGGAGTGGAGGCTGGAGGGGTTCCCATACACATCTTTTTGGATTGAATGCATAAGATCCAAAACATCAGGGTGGACGGGTGTGGTTGCGCTGTGGTCGAAATAAGTCATTATAGTTGAAAATTCAGTAGAGAAAATTACGACTGGATGAGGGTAAAATCCGGCCTAAAGGTCGTTGCGGATAGATGCGAATTTGATCGTATTTTGCAGGTTATTAAAGAAGGGCGGCTTCCGATCGGCCAAGCGGTTTATGGTTGATTCTCTGTCATATTCATATCGATTCACATCCCAAATGATATCAGTATCATTCACAGTTAGAAATGCCACCGCCCCACGCTGATCCCGATCGAACGGCAGGCCGGTCGCACCTTGGCAAAGGATGGTCAGGTTTTCTATGATCTGGTGCCTGGGGACGTGAACATGACCATGAATAAAAACAACTTTCTCGATCTCAGGATTGGCTTCGATCACATGGTTTCGCCAGTTCATTGCTTCTGTTACAGAAGGAGGCTTATCATCTCGTTTATACCAAGCATGGGTGAACTCGATCAGGGTTGTTCCAATAATTTCCCGATGGGCAATTTTCATGGCTTTGGCAAATTCAACCCCTTCTTCCCCCAGCATATCAGCAGTCCATTTTTCATTCTGGACAATGGCCTGGCAAATAGGATCGTAAGGGTCCATGCCTTCCAGGGATGGCAATTCGTCTTCCCAGAGTTTTTCAACCAAATAACGATCATGATTTCCCCGGATAAAAATACAATCTGGGATAGATTTCAACATCTCCAGGGTCTTTTCCGGTTCCGGTCCCAGGGAAAAACAGTCCCCCAGGCAGATGATCTGATCGATATCGTCTCTTTCATCAATGAGAGAGAGGGCATGGGTCAATGATGCCAAATTGGAATGAATATCGGTGATGATAGCAAAGGTTTTAGAAACCATGGTTCCTAAATATACATTTTCTTGATTTTTAGGGGCAAGATTTTAAATAATAAAATGTGACAAGTTTCACATTGGGGTGATTTCGGAAAAAACGTAAACTTGTTAGTTATGATAGGCGAATTTTTATAGGTCAGATCCAAGTTGTGAAAAAAATCATAAAGATCCAAGAAATACTTCATAACGATCCCAAAATATTCATTATTAACCACATCTTTAATCAATGAAAACACGCCCACTTTCCATTTATGGCATCGGAAACCCATTAATCGATATTGTCATTCAAGCCATGGACGATGACCTTAAAGCACTGAATCTTGATAAGGGCGTGATGCACCTTGTTGATGAAATCCGTCAAAAAGAAATTATCAATTATTTTAAAAATTGTAATACTAAATATTTTCCGGGTGGTTCTGCACCCAATACAATGTTAGCCTGTGCAGGACTTGGTACAACTTCCCTGATTGCCGGGAAAATTGGACAGGATGAATTTGGTGATATTTATCTCCGCCAAGCTGAGAAATTTGGCGTTTTATCTGGCTTGGTACAAGGATGCGGCCCCACTGGATCCAGTATTATTTTAGTGACTTCAGATGGTGAACGTACCATGAATACCCATTTGGGCATGTGCAGAGAATTTTCCGAAAATGATGTGGATGCTGGAAAATTATCCCAATCAACCTTTTTTTATTTTACAGGATATATGTGGGACACCGAATCTCAAAAGGCAGCCATTAAAAAAGCCATTTCCATTGCAAAGGAAAATAATGTTCAAATTGTTTTCGATGTGGCGGACCCATTTGCAGTTGATAGAAACAAAGATGAATTTTTAATAATGATTGAAAAGGATGTGGATATTGTTTTTGCAAATTACGCCGAACTTGCCATTTTGTTTGATTCGGAAAATGTTGATTCATCTGTAGACGAATTGATGAAAATTGTACATCGTGCAGGAATTAAACTTGGGGAAAAAGGATCCTTAGTATTGGATGATGGGAAAAAGCATCACCTGCCACCGCAACCCATTTCAGCAATTGATTCCACTGGTGCAGGTGATATGTATGCAGCCGGATTTTTAACAGCACTAGCCAAAGGATATTCTACTAAAAGAGCCGGTGAGATTGGAGGATTATTAGCTGAAGAAATTATTCAGCAATCGGGTGCGCAATTTGGCATTGATAAAATAAATTTCTTAAGAATAAAGTTTTTCAAATAAAAAAATACAACTGCTAGTTAATATACATCCCCTAATAACCCTATTTACACAATCCCTTGGAAGCATAATCCGAATTCAGGTAGATTTGAAGGCTTTAATCGTTTATTTATTGAGGAAAATATGCTAACTAAAAAATCAATATTTCTGGCAATACTTTTCACGCTTTCCATGATAATGGTAGC
>Ga0208879_1003629_pt1 | contig 12524 bp, 12 predicted proteins | sample Knorr_S15_td_Bot_FD_185605 | JGI IMG/M metagenome (GOLD analysis project Ga0208879, IMG submission 185605) | Marine microbial communities from Southern Atlantic Ocean transect - Knorr_S15_td_Bottom_ad_5009_LV_A (SPAdes) (version 2) | ecosystem: Environmental > Aquatic > Marine > Oceanic | place...
AAATATGCCTGTAAATATGATAATACCTGTAAGTAAAATCATTAGAACTGAGATTCCATCCACTCCAACAGCATACTGAATATTGATGCTTTCAAACCACTGATAAGATTTTTTCAATATCATTTCTGAATCATTACCAGATGCCCTTTCAGCCATATAAATAAATACCAAGCGGATAGCTTGCAAGAGTTGAATTGTCATTCCAACAGCAGCAATCACCCTTATATTTTTCAATTCTTTGCAAAACAATAATGCTAAAACTGTTAAAACTGGAATGAGTATAAATGAGGTTAAGATATCCATTTAGACAGAAATTAGGTAAATAAAAATAACAATTAGAAGCAGCACTCCTGACACAAAGACAGAAGCGTATTGTTGCAGTTGCCCGGATTGTAATCCTTTTATTTTAAGGGCGATATAATTTGTAATAGTAGCGACTCCATCCATTGTAGCGTCAATAATATGCCTATCGAACCAAGCAATAGGGGAAGAAAATCTTTTGAAAATTACTTTTTTGGCAACAAACAAATACAACTCATCAAAGTAGAACTTGTTAAGTGCATATTTATAGAAAGAGCCGAAAGAAGCGACTGCTCTATTTGGCAAATCACTTTCTTTTTTATAAAAAACAAATGCAACAATTATTCCAAAAATCGCAATCCCAATAGAAGGGAGTGCAATTTCCCAATGCATTTGGATATCAAATGGTAATCCATCAGAAGTTACAAAATTACTGAATGGAATAAAACCAACTATTGCAGATGCAATTGCTAAAAATATAAGCGGAAATGTCATGCTAAAAGGAGCTTCATGCGGAGTATGTTCATACTTTTTTTCCTTTCCCCAAAAAATCCCAAAATAAAGACGAAACATATAAAAAGCAGTAAGCCCAGCCACAATCCATTCTACCCAAAAGTAGATTTGATTATGATTGTAAGCAGCAACTAAAATTTCGTCCTTACTGAAAAATCCAGCAAAAGGTGGAATTCCTGAAATAGCCAAACAAGCAATTAGAAAAGTAATATGCGTAATGGGCATGTATTTTCGTAAATTCCCCATCTCGCTTAAATTATTGGTATGAATGGCGTGAATAATTGCACCCGCACCTAAAAACAATAAAGCCTTAAACATGGCGTGAGTAAACAAATGAAACATGGAAGCCATAAAGCCAAGACCCGCTTCTGCTCCATAGCCAGATACGCCCAACGCCAACATCATATAGCCAATTTGTGACATGGTGGAAAAGGCAAGTATTCTTTTTATATCGGTTTGTGTGCAGGCAATAACTGCTGCAAAAATGGAGGAAAATCCTCCAATAACTGCTACCACTTCCAATGCATTTGGGGCGACAATTGCAAAAATTGGAAATAGTCGTGCTATTAAAAACACTCCTGCTACAACCATGGTTGCAGCATGGATTAATGCAGACACGGGAGTTGGCCCCTCCATTGCATCTGGCAGCCAAATATGAAATGGGAACATGGCTGATTTTCCAGCACCTCCCATAAAAATTAGAATTAGCGCCCAACCCATTGTCGATAATCCTAAAAAGACAGCTGATGAACTTTGCATAAATGCAGGCCCTTCCGGATTGCAAAGAATGTTAAAATCGAAAGTTCCTGTTAAATAGGATAGAATTAAAATGCCAATCAAAAATCCTAAATCAGCAAAACGCGTAACAATAAAGGCCTTTTTGGATGCAGCAACTGCTGAAGGTTTTTGATAATAATGAGCAATCAAAAGATAAGAGGAAAGCCCCACCAATTCCCAAAACATATACATCTGGAAAATATTGGTAGCTACCACCAAACCTAGCATTGAAAAAGTAAATAGGGAAAGGAAAGCAAAAAATCGGCTATACCCCTTATCTCCTTTCATATATCCTAAACTATATATATGCACCATTAAGGATATGGTAGTAATCACAACTAGCATCATAACAGAAATAGGGTCCAAAAGCACCCCAATATCAATATGCAAACTTTCTGTAAATCGTAACCATTCCATATTAAAGCCAATAACTTTTTGATACGCCCCATCTACTGCTTTCCCTACTTTAAAGAAATAGTGATATGCAGTAAAATAAGAAAGATAAGTAGCGACAACCATTCCAGCAACTCCTAAATAGCCAGTAAAACTTTCTTTTATTTTAGATCCAAACAGGCCGTTTATTACAAAAACAGCAAATGGAATTAAGGCAATATAGATGGTATAAGAGAATTCCATTATTAATATTTCATTTGTTCAATATCTTCCACATCAATACTGTGAATGTTTCGGTATATATTAATAATTATAGCAATAGCAACAGCTGCCTCAGCAGCTGCAATCCCAATTATAAACATGCTAAAAAAGTGTCCTTGCATATTTTCAGGATATAAATACTTATTAAAAGCAACAAAATTAATGTTCACCGCATTTAAAACAAGCTCAATAGACATCAACATGGTGATTAAATTTTTACGCGTAAGGAAGCCATAAGCACCAATAAAAAACATGATTGTGGTTACTGTTAAAATATGATGTATACTTATTCCTTCTATCATTCTTCTACTTTTTTAGCAATGATAATTGCACCAATCATTGTGGCTAATAATAATACAGAAATCACCTCAAATGGCAATATATATCCATTATCAGAATAAGAAAGTAATGCCCTACCAATTCCGTGAATAGTACTGTCAGTCGCCTGTTTATTTGATGCTTCAAAATGGTGATTATTTAAAGTGCTTAATACTAAAAAGATTCCCAATCCTGAACTGATAATTCCTAATGCAATTTTTTTAATATTTATTTTATCCAAGTCCGTATTAATTTGATGTGTAAGTAAAATCGAGAAAATGATTAACACCACAATTCCTCCAGCGTAAACCGTTAATTGCACGGCAGCTAAAAAATTATAGTTAAACATAAAATAAATTCCAGCAGTGGCACCAAGAACAAAAAGTAAATAAACGGCTGCTCTTAATATTTTTTTAGTGGTAACAGTAAGAACCGAAAACACTAAAATAACAAGCGATAATATGTAAAATATAATCGTTTCCATTAGTCTTCCACTCCTGGAGCTAATTTAGACCCTGGTCTGTTTAATACTGATGTCAACAAACTTCTATCAAATACGGCATGTTCGAAATTCCTTCCCATTTTTATGGCATCTGTTGGGCAAGATTCTATACATAAATTACACATGGTACACATAGATAAATGATAGATAAATTTATCTATTTCTTTCTTTTTCTTTCCAGTTTCCGGATTTAAAACCCTTTCGCTAATAATCTCTATTGAACCATTAGGGCAGGCCACTTCACATGCCGTACATCCCGTACATCTATGTTCGTTATTTTCATCATGCAACAAAATCACCTCTCCTCTAAATCTATCAAACATTTTAAGGGTATCCTTATTTTCAGGATATTGTTGTGTAATTATCTCTTTTGGATGAGAAATATAATAACCAGTTACTCTCATTCCTTTCAATAAGGATTTCAGACCTCCCAACACTTCTTTTATATATTGTATTATACTTTTTATCATAGCTTAAAAATACCAACCCATTAGTACAAAAAAGGCCATTACAAGAATATTAACTAAATTAATTGGCAACAAATATTTCCATTCTAATGTAAGCAATTGGTCAATTCTCAATCTTGGAAAAGTCCACTTGAACCACATCATTAAAAAGATAATGAAAGCAGTTTTGCCGAAAAACCAAAACAGTGGAGGAATAAAGTCCATGATGGCATTAAAACTTTCTAATGCGCCAAAATGAAGTGGCATCCAACCGCCCAAAAATACAGTTGCTCCAATAGCTGCCACAATAAACATATTGATAAATTCTGCCAAAAAGAAAAATGCAAATTTCATTCCAGAATATTCTGTATGGAAGCCTGCTGTAAGTTCTGATTCTGCTTCTGCTAAATCAAAAGGACCTCTATTGGTTTCAGCAGTACTTGCAATAAGGAAAATAATAAAAGCAATAAGGGCAGGAATATGACCTCTGAAAATCCACCATCCTTCCCTTTGGCTTTCAATAATTTCAGAAAATTGTAAACTTCCTGTCAGTACAATAATAGTAAGTAGGGAAAGCCCAACTGAGAGTTCATAACTGATAATCTGAGCGCCACTCCGCATTGCTCCAATCAAGGAATATTTGTTGTTAGATGCCCATCCGGCCAATAAAACTCCAACTACGCCAATGGAAGAAATAGCGGTTATATAAAATACACCAATATCAATATCAAAAGCGTGTAATCCTTTTGCAAAAGGGATAGCGGCCATTGCCATAAAGGATGCAATAATCAGTACAAATGGAGCAAGGTTAAACAAAAATTTATCCGCATTTTTAGTAATAAGCGGTTCTTTCAATAAGAGTTTTATTAGATCCGCAAGGGTTTGTGCTGTTCCCCAAAAGCCAACACGCATAGGTCCTAATCTTTGCTGAAAAAAAGCACAAATTTTTCTTTCTACATAAACCAAAATTAAACCCAATACTGCAAATAATGTAAGGAAAATAATGCCAACAATTACCATTTCAGAAATCATAACGGCAGTTTCTCCCATCATAGAATTCAATGATTCATGTATGGATTTAGTCAGCACAGAAAAGTCGTAAATGTCAAATTTCATTATCTATCAATATCTGGTATTACTAAATCAATGGTTGACATTATGGCAACTAAATCAGCAATTTTGCTACCTTTTGCCATGGTATTTAATGCATTTAAAGTAGAAAATCCTGGCGAGCGAAATTTTAATCGATAAGGACTTTTTTTACCATCACTAATAATGTATACTCCAAACTCTCCTCTTGCTGTTTCTACCTTTTGGTAAAATTCCCCTTTTGGTAATTTTATAACTGCCCTTGTAGTTTCTCTTGCACTTCCTTCTGGAATATTATCAATTAATTGTTCAATAATGAACATAGATTCCCACATTTCATCAATACGCGCTTTATATCTTGCAAAACAATCACCTTCTGAATACAAAATTTCTTTAAAATCAACTCTGTCATAAGCACTGTAAGGATGCTGTTTTCTAATATCACAGGAAAAACCTGATGCCCTTCCGGAAGGGCCTGTTACACCATAGGAAATAGCATCTTCTTTACTAAGAATACCAACTCCTTCTGTCCTTGCCTTGAAAATTACATTATTAGAAAGTAAATCGTCATATTCTGGTAATTTCTTTTTAAAATATATGATGAACTCCTTTACTCTTTTTTGGAAATTATTAGGAATATCAAACATCACTCCTCCAGGAACATTGTAGTTCATAGTCAATCTGGCTCCACAAGTTTCTTCAAAAATATCGATAATCATTTCTCGATCACGGAAACCGTAAAGGAAAGAAGTAATAGCTCCTAAATCCATTCCCATAACCCCCCACCAAAGCTGATGTGAAGAAAGCCGAGTAAGTTCGGACATAATGGTTCTGATGACTTTTACTCTATCCGATACCTCTAACTCTATTCCTTTTTCGACAGCCAAACAAACAGCTTCATTATTCATATGGCAAGATAGATAATCCATTCTGTCAGTGAGATGAACAATCATTTTGTAAGTATCTTTCTCACACATTTTCTCGATAGAACGGTGGATATATCCAAGATGTGGCTCTACATTTTTAATGATTTCTCCATCTAAGGATAAAAGCAAACGCAAAACGCCATGAGTAGATGGGTGCTGAGGCCCCATATTGATAAAATACTCCTGTTCTTTTATTTCATTTACCACCTCAGTACTCATTACAATTCCACAATATTAATTTCATCTACATAATCCTTTCTTAAAGGATATCCTTCCCAATCATCATCCAAAAATATTCTTCTTAAATCAGGATGATTATTAAATCTTACTCCAAGCAAATCAAAAATTTCTCTTTCATGAAAATCAGCTGTTTTCCAAAGATCATAAACCGAATCCACTGTCGGATTTTCTCTATCGGTTATTTGTGTTCTTACAACAACTTCATGCCCGTGAGATGTAGACCTTAAATGGTAAACTATTTCCATATTTTCTAGCCAATCAATCCCAGTTTGACAAAACATATAGTCAAAAGAAGTACTTGTATCTTCTTTTAGTTGTTTGGCTAATTGATGTAAATGAGTCGGATTTACGCTAAGTGTAAGAAATGGAGTTTCATCTTCTTTTGGAAAAGAAATTTCTATACCAAACGAAATGATTTTATTTTTTAATTCCTCCCTTATCATTATATAAAATCTCCCATAGGGTCTCTTGGGTTAGAGATAGATTCTGTTTTAATTTTCTTTTGTAACTCCATAATACCATAAAGTAATGCTTCTGGTCTTGGCGGGCAGCCCGGCACATAAACATCAACAGGAATAACATGATCAGCACCTTTAATGACAGAATAAGAATTATAATAGAAAGGTCCTCCAGATATTGCACAAGCACCCATAGCAATAACGTATTTTGGTTCTGCCATTTGATCATACAATCGTTTAAGTACTGGCCCCATTTTATTTACTATTGTACCAGCAATCACAATTAAGTCAGCCTGCCTAGGGGTGGCTCTTACTACTTCAGTTCCAAATCGAGCCCAATCGTGTTTGGATGCACCAGTTGCCATCATCTCTATAGCACAACAAGAAGTACCAAAAACAAGTGGCCATAGCGAATTAGCTCTTGACCAATTAATAATTGTATCAATAGAAGTAACAACAATATTTCCTCCATTTCCGGCAGCAATTACTTCCCCTGGAAAATCTTTTGGAAGTTCTGGGTTTTGCTCAGGGGTTGGTAAGTTTGGATTATCTATTCCCATTTTAGTGCGTTTTTCTTCCAAGCATAAATAAGGCCAAGCCCTAAAATGAAAAAGAAGATTAATATTTCAATAAATGCAACCATTCCTAATTCCTTCATTACTACTGCCCATGGAAAAACAAAAACCGTTTCCACATCAAAAATTAAGAATAAAATAGCAAACAAATAATAGCCTACTTTGAACTGCATCCATGAAGGGCCTTCTGTTGGAATACCACATTCATAAGCCTCTTCTTTTACAGCATTCTTTCTTTTTGGCGCTAATAAATCGGAAGCAAGCATGCCTGCGCCAACCATTATAATTCCTGCAATAAAAAATAAGATTAAAGCTTCTGAATTCATTTGATTTATTTATTCTTTAACTTCCCAGGTATCTCCACTTGTTAGCAATTCATCCACACTATGAAATTTTGCATTCTCTTTTTCATATTCAAGTTGTGCAATTACTCCATCATCATAAGTCATATCCTTCACTTGTCTAATAACACCTACCGCAACTGGAAATTCAGGCAAAGACATTGTAGTTAACATATTATGTAGAGTAGAGTCTTCAGTATACGCATCATGTATTAAAACATCATTTTCTGTTGTTCCATTTTCTCCAATAGTTACTACCTCTAGTTTTAACCCATTAAGGATGATGCCTTTATTATTTTCTTTTCCAAATATCATAGGTTTTCCATGTTCAAGATGTAGTTGAGCATCCTGTTTTACATCTTTTCCAGTTACATCACTATGACAGTTGTCATTAAAGATAACACAATTTTGCAAGATCTCTATCATTGATGTCCCCCTGTGTTGTTCGGCTAACAAGAATATTGATTGCATCATTTTTGGATTCGTATCACTTACCCTAGCAAAGAAAGTGCCATTCGCTCCAAGTGTTAATTTCCCTGGATGAAAAGGTTTATCAGTTATACCATGAGGATTTGATTGTGTTTTTATTCCTTTTTTTGATGTTGGAGAAAACTGACCTTTCGTTAGACCATAAATTTCATTATTGAAAAGCAAAATATTAATATCGATATTTCTTCTGATCGCATGAATAAAATGATTACCTCCAATTGCCAGAGCGTCACCATCTCCTGTTATTTCCCATACACTAAGCTTAGGATTTGCAAGTTTAATACCTGTGGCAAAAGCAGGAGCTCTACCATGAATAGTATGAAATCCATATGTATTCATATAGTAAGGGAATCTAGCAGCACAACCAATTCCTCCTACAAAAACATAATCTTCTTTTTTATGTTCTAGTTGCGGAAGTGCTTTTTTCATAGCACTTAATATGGCATAATCACCACAGCCAGGACACCATCTGACATCTTGATCGCTAGTAAAATCTTTATGGGTTAAAGGAGGGGCTACTGTTTCTTCCATTTTATTTATTTAAAAGGTTATCAAAATGTTGAGCTAATTCTATAGTTGTAAAGGGCAGTCCTTGAGTCTTATTATATTGATTAAATTTGATATCAGGGAATTGTGCTCGTAGATAGTCTACGAATTGCCCTCTGTTTAGTTCACAAACAACTATCTTTTTAGCTTGACGAAATATATCAATTGTATTTTTTGGTAATGGATTAATATAATTAAATTGAGTTAAGGCAATCTTTTTACTTTCTTGAGTCATTTTAGAAACAGTAGAATACAAATGACCATAAGTACCTCCCCAACCAACCACCAATAAATCTGTATTTGCATCTCCAATTATCTCTTGTTCCGGAATAAAGTTTGCAACTTTTTCTACTTTTTCAGCTCTTAATCTACACATAAGCTCATGATTTTCAGGATCATAAGACACATTCCCAGTAAGATTTTCTTTTTCCAACCCTCCAATTCTATGTTCAAAATCTTTAGTTCCAGGAATAGCTAATTTCCTTGCCCCTGTATCTTCTTCTCTAGCATAAGGAAGGTAATCTTTTTCAGTTCCATCAATACGCAATGGTTTAATGTCGGGAAGATCTTTTAGTTTAGTCATTTTCCATGGCTCAGCACCATTACCTAAATATCCATCTGTTAATAGCACTACAGGCGTAGAGTGTTCTAAAGCTAATCTTGAAGCTTCAAATGCCCAATCAAAACAATTAGCAGGAGTACTTGCAGCAACTATTATTACTGGGCTTTCACCATTTCTGCCATATAGCGCTTGCATAAGATCAGACTGTTCAGTTTTTGTAGGTAATCCCGTAGAAGGGCCTCCTCTTTGAACATTTACTACTACTAGTGGAAGTTCAGTAATCATTGCTAGCCCAAGCGCCTCTCCTTTGAGGGCTAGTCCTGGTCCTGATGTTGTAGTAATGCCTAGAGCACCAGCAAAGCTAGCACCCATTGCTGAGCAAATTGCTGCCATTTCATCTTCTGCTTGAAAAGTTTTTATTCCTAGATTTTTATGTTTAGATAGTTCATGTAGGATGTCAGAAGCTGGCGTTATTGGATATGACCCTAGAAATAATTGAAGATTAGCTTTCTCAGCGGCAGCCATAAATCCCCAGGCAGTCGCTTGATTCCCCATAATATTTCTATAAGTGCCAGGTGGTACTTTAGCAGGTAAAATAGTATATGATGATGAAAAAGCTTGAATTGTTTCCGCATAATTATATCCGTCATGCAAGACTTTAATATTAGCGTTAATTATCTCAGGTTTTGATTTAAATTTCTTTTTAAGGAAATTTTCAGTTTGTTCCATTGGACGATTAAAAAGCCAATAAACAATACCAAGGGCAAACATATTTTTACTTCTTACTATACTTTTTCCATCAAGGCCAGAATCTTTCAATGATTCTCTTGTCAAAGAAGTGATAGGAGATTCAATAATATTGAATCCCTCAAAGGAGTTGTCTTCTAAAGGAGATGTTTCATATCCGGCTTTTTCTAAGTCCCTTTTTTCAAAACTATCAATGTTTACAATAATCGTTCCCCCCTTCTTTATAGAGTTCTTATTTGCTTTTAATGCCGCTGGATTCATAGCAACTAATACATCAGCAATATCTCCAGGGGTGTTAATTTCTGTATTTCCAATATGAACCTGGAAGCCTGAAACGCCAGGAACAGTTCCCTGAGGGGCTCTAATTTCAGCAGGGAAATCTGGGAAAGTTGCCAAATCATTACCTAATAGTGCTGATGTGTTAGTAAATTGTGTGCCTGTAAGTTGCATTCCGTCTCCGGAATCTCCTGCAAATTTAATAACGACCTTATCTAGTTCTACTGTTGCGTTTTTTGTACTCATTTTTTATGTTTAGGTTGAGTTAGAAATTGCATGCAAAAATACACACCTTATTAAAAACAAAGCATGTATTTTATCTTTTTTTACACATTATTTAGAATGTCTATTAATTTCAGATAAGTATATGATAAAACAAAAAAAAGGAATAGTTTTGCAACTTAGAAATTAAATAAATAAAATTATGGCTATTAGAATAACAGATGACTGTATAAATTGTGAAGCTTGTGAGCCGGAATGTCCGAATAATGCTATTTATGCCCCAGATGAAGCATGGAAATTTTCAGATGGAACGGGTTTGAGTGGTGCTATTACTCGGCCAAATGGGAGTGCTGCAAATGCAGATGATGAAAAAGAAGATGGCGGATTTTCTGATGAGTTCTTCTATATTGTAACGGATAAGTGTACTGAATGTAAGGGATTTCATGATGAACCACAATGTGCTGCTGTTTGTCCAGTAGATTGTTGTATACTTGATGATGATAATGAAGAAACAGAAGATGAATTGCTAGCAAAGAAAGACTGGATGCACTTATAAACACAGATTCTTGAATTAATAAAAGAAAAGCTTCCATTGGAAGCTTTTTTTATTTGAGGGTGTTTAATATTTTTATTTGCCAGTTAGCTAAATCTTTTTCAAATTCTTTATCAATCCAATTTTTTACTTCTTCATTTTTATACAATAATTGTAAATACTTTTTGGCAGGAGTTCTTAATCTTTTGTTAGGGTTGTATAAAGCATCCAACAAATTATTTATCAAAATTTCATCATAAAGGGTTTTGGATTTTAGCATATTTAGTGCATTTACTCTTGTCAGAAATTCATAGGAATTACTGGTATATTCAATCAATTGATCTACTGCCATTACAGAATCTTTACTAACGCCATAATCGATAAAAAGCGCTAATTTAGTAATGCTTAATTTTCTTCCGTAATCATTTTCCCCATTTATATTTCGTTCCATATCCTGATTCAAAATATCAGGATTGTGCACTACCAACTTTTTGTAGGCAACTTCTTTATTTCTGTAAGATAAATCATCCAAAGCTATTATAAAAAAATCAATTGTCTGCTCACTTACTTCCAGTTTGTTCAGGATAGCATTTTTTACTTTCACCTGATTTTGGCTTTTGTGTTTATCCGTAAAATCTACAATTAGTAATTCCACATCCTTTTTTTCTAACTGACTAATTACTTCCGTTTTTAGTAAATAAAATTTCTCTGCATTAAAAATTTCAAATAGCAATCCTTTCTTTTTGGAGTAAGAAATTTCTCTTAAAGCCACAAGTGCATCATATCTGTCCAAAATATTTTTAGCAGAAATAACTTGTGCTTTCAGCATGCTGAGTGATTTTTTGAAAGTAATATTTTTCAAAATTTTATTGTCCGAGTCAAATAAAACGAAAGCCACTTTCTTGCCCTTAGGAATAATGAAATTGATTTGCTGTTTCTCTTTTTCAATTACTTCTTTTCTGCTGATGGATGTGCCATCTGTAAAATGAATTTCAAAAACGATTGGCATTTTAAATAGGTGAACAAGTTCAGTGGTATCATGCACTTGCTCCACTATAAAAGTTACTTCCTGCTTAATTCTTTTGTAGCTTACTTCATAATTTGGTTCGCCACCTTTATAAACCCATTGCTCCCAAAACCAATCTAAAGAAAGGCCAAGTGATTCATGAAAAGCGATTAATAAATCTTCTGAATCTACATTTTCATAGGCATGTTTTTCCAAATAATGCTTGATGGCTTTTCGGTACTCATCCTCACCAACCACATATTTTAGCATATCCAAAATCATGGCGCCTTTGGGATATTTACGCACTCCACCGGCATAAGAACAAGCAATTGGGTTGTCATTTTTCAGAGCTTCTTTTAGGGATTTATCTTTTGCTTTTCTTCTGGTATTATCAAAATAATCTTTGCCGAAAAATTCTTTTTCTACCATATAACCATAGTAAGTTGCGAAACTCTCTTGTAGCCAATGGTGTGAGGAAGTTCTGGAAGTGATGCAATCTCCAAACCACTGATGTGCCAATTCATGGGCGTTTACATACACATAATTGATGTCGTTAAAACTTACAGAATCTACAAAATAAAAATCACCAAACAAAGTGGCGGTAGTATTTTCCATGGCGCCATACATAAAATCTTGCACAGGAATTTGAGCATAACTCTCCCAAGGATAAGGCACATCAATTTCCTTTTCCAGAAAGTCAAACATCTCTTTACTGAGATGATATGCAGAAGAGACTCTGTTTTCCCAATCCGGATAATAATACAAATTCAGGGGTGTTCCGCTTTTTGCTGTTTTTTCCAATATGTCATATTCGCCAATTCCTAGCATTATGAGATAAGAAGCTTGTGGCTTGCTTATTTTATAGTGCCACTTTATTGAATTTCCTTCTTCCTCTGTGTTTGCAATCAAATTTCCATTGGAAAGCACTTTATAGCCCTTTTTAAAATGAACAATAACTTCCGTAATAAGTTTGTCATTCATTTCATCATAATGCGGAATCCAATG
>Ga0208879_1003632_pt1 | contig 12513 bp, 9 predicted proteins | sample Knorr_S15_td_Bot_FD_185605 | JGI IMG/M metagenome (GOLD analysis project Ga0208879, IMG submission 185605) | Marine microbial communities from Southern Atlantic Ocean transect - Knorr_S15_td_Bottom_ad_5009_LV_A (SPAdes) (version 2) | ecosystem: Environmental > Aquatic > Marine > Oceanic | place...
TGGAAGGGCACGCAGGTAATAGGTTTCGAGTTTTCAGACCCGTTTCTCATAGAAATCTATGCAAACAACATCACCATGGTCGATAGCGATGGCTCAATCATCTCGAGCCACCCCTCCGGCAACCAGACTCCATCGGTCTGGATCGGTGGACTCTCAGGAGCAGATAATGGCTGGGAGTTGACCGTGATGGGGTGCGAGGTCGCCGGGATCGAATTTGTCTATCACCAGGAGTCAATCGGTGGATATGTCGATTCAATTGCCAATGCCGAGGATGGCAAGGATGACCGCTGGCTGTTGTACTGGGTCGACGGCATTCATGCTAACGTGGCGATTAATGCATATAGCATTGAAGAAGATACAATGCTCATATGGTATTATCTATGAGAGAACTCCTGTCACGATCCCGCGAATTCGAGATTTGTCCTACCAATTGGCGGGAATTACTGGCAATTTGCCGAGTTAGCACGGTTTGGTCGTCCCGAGTAGTGGAATTTGGGCAATGGTGAATAAGTGGCTGTTACTGTGCACCGTTAGGCGAAACAAATGCTGGCAACCCACGCGACAGTCCTCGGGCCTGCAAGTTTGATGATAATTGACTTGCTGATCCTCGTGGTTGCCCTGCGAGTGATGAGCAAGGGGGTTGTCGATGTTGTCACCCGTGAGAGGATGATGTTCCTCGCATTTGCAACTGCGGCGATATTGGGGCGGTGGGCGTTGGCCTCGGTACCCAATGTTCAACCGGTTACCATTCTGGTAATCATGGGTGGGGCACTGCTGGGCTGGAGGCGTGGTGTTGGTCTGGCTCTTTTGGTAACTTTGGTCACCAATCTGCAATTGGGTAGTGGCACATGGTCGGTTTTTCAGGCGCTCGGTTGGGCACTAGCCGCGCTGGCTGGGGCCAAATTATCGTCCACTCTACGCGATGAGGATGGCTATTTCCGCATTAGACCCCTGCTGATAACCGGGGTCATCGCAGCCTTTGCCTTCGATTGGATAGTCTCGCTCTCGGTATTGCCCACCCTGGCTGATGCAGGGGAGTTCTTCACCTATCTCGTGACCGGAATTCCTTACGATATTCTGCACGTTTTCGGTAATATCACCTTTGCCCTGTGGTTGGTTCCCAGTCTGAATCTACTACTGAATCGCTCTGGCTGGGAATTGCCTCAGCAACAGGTGTCGAGCGAAGTCATTGCTACTGACGTTGCGTGAGGGTATGGTGCGTGAAGTTCAATTGACCATGGCCATCATCACCCGTGCTGACCTCAAATTATCAAAGGGAAAATTGGCTGCTCAAGCCGCTCATGCCGCGGTTGATGCTGCTCTTACCTCATCGAAGGTGGCCGCTAAACAGTTGGCTGACTGGCGGGCTAACGGGGCGCGTAAAATCGTTGTCGTGGCTCGCAACCTCAAGCACTTGAAGCGAATTTACGGTGAGGCCAGAGCTGACGGGCTGGTGGCTGAGATGATCAGCGATGCCGGGCATACCGAGATACCGGCGGGTACCGTGACCGTGGTCGCCATCGGGCCTGCCGAGCGCGACGAGGTCGACGCCATCATCGGCTCATTGCCGTTGTTATCCTGAGCCCCGGACCGGGTGGCTGATATTACGCTTCACGCCGGGGGGGGGTGATGGAATTGGCGCTGATGTTCGACCAGTTGCTTGAAGGTGCTATGGCCGCTTTGGTGGGCTGGGCGGCTGAATCAGGGTAATTAAAGCCGTTTTCAGGCCACATCTAAACCACTCAAAGGGTCCCAGGTATACTCGAGTTGGAGGGTTCCCGAGACCATGCGGAAGATGTTGAAGTGACCCTTGCTCGGCATATCTCCGGTGTTGGCATCGACGGTCAGGTAGCCGGAGGCACCGGCATATTCGTCGGCGATTGCGGGAATGAACCAGTTGACGTATTCGCTATTTGTCTGTGCTGAAAGGCCGGAGTTATAGCCGAAGATGAAGGATACCGCGATAATCAAACCGCCATCAGCTGCCTCGGCGGAGAAAGCCGGTGGTGCGGTGCCATAATTCATCATGTAGGCAATACCGAAGGCATTGGATAGTGATGAGGAGAAACTCTCCTCGGAAAAACTGACGATGACCATATTATCGGTCGAGGTGGTTACCGCGGCATTGAATTCATCACTATCCATCGCCCCGTTGCCGATGATTTCTCCGGTGAAACCCTGCGCCGCAAGGTCATCGACAATCATCGCACTATCGCCGGCATCGGCAAAGATGACCACCGCATCACAACCGACCGCATCGGCGGTGGTGCCGAGCGAGCCTGGTGTGAAGGTGATGTCGGCGCACAAGGTGCCGCCGACCGCAGAGGTCAGGGATGAGGCCAAGGTGTCGCCATCCGCATCGGCGGTTCGATAAACCGCAATCGAGGAATGGCCATTCTCAGCGGCATAATCAGCCGCGGCATCGGCTGGCCATGCATCGCTGTGGGTGGTACGCCAGAGGTAGCCCCTCCCCTGTGTGTCGGTGCCATCGTCGTAATCTGTCAGCTCCGGTGATGTGCATGCATAGGAGATGATGGTGGTCTTTGCGGCTACGGCAACATCTGTGGCGGCCATCGTCTCGGCACAACCGGCAGGGCCGACTATGCCGATCACTCCGGCATCGATGAGTTCCTGCGCCGCCGCGGCCGCACCGGCTGTGGTTGCCTCGGTATCTGCAGAGATGACCATGAAACATATGTCTCGTTGTTGGACATTGATGAGCATAGCCGATAATTGAACTCCGTAGAGGAAACTCTCACTACCGGCGCTACCGGCTCCGGTAGCGGGATAAAGAACCCCGATCTGCACCTGCGGTGTACCACTGCGGCAATTCGCCCAGATTCCGGAATATGGGCTCCATGTGGCAACCACTTCGAAGGCCAGCAAGTTGCCGACACCGTCGTCATCACAGTCCTCACAGGTGAACTTCCAGAACTCGAAATATGCCCCGGGAACATCACCATTGTCTGAGAAGGAGAAATCCCCACTCGCTCCGGCGTACTCCTGACCAACCGTCATCAGAGCATCTCGGACTGATTCACCGTCGGTGCTCCCGGCTTGGCCGACAGCCAGCATCAACAGGGTGGTGGCATCGTAGACCTCAGGCGTATGTTCTCCCGGGTCGCTACCGTAGGCGCTCAGGTAGCGCTGGATGAATTGATACACTTCGAGGGTGCTCTCTGAGGAGGCGGCGCGCGAGCCGTAGATACCGTCTAGCAAGCCGGGGTTATCGAATTCATCGGTGAAGTCGGAATCGCCGATACCACCATGCCCGACCACGGTGATGCCATCCTCGCCGAGAAGTTCCTGAGCGGCGAGTTCCTCGATGATGGCACTGCCGTCGGTGAATTCAGAAACAAGGAAGACGCCGTCACACCCTGCGGCCTTAATGGCCGCTACATCGGAAGAGAAGTTGGTGGTATCATCGGAGTAGAATGAAGTGTAGCAGAGTTGTATTCCAGCCGCCGCTGCTGAGGCGATGAAAGCCTGGGCAATCGGCGCTTCGGCGGTGGAATTCCTGGCCATCACTGCAGGGTTGGTAATCTGTGCCAATTGCGCCCAGGTGGCGGCGGCGATTCCTTCGTATGCGATACTGGCGACGACCCGCCACATGTAGCCATCATCGACCGCGGTGCTGAGGGCCGGCGAGGAACTGGCATAGGAGATTAGAGGGATTTTCTCGCTCATCGCCACCTGCATGGCGCTCATGGCGGCGTTATCACAGGCCGGGCCGACGATGCCGCTGACCCCGGAATCGGCCAGAGATTGTGTCGCGGCTGCGGCGGTGGTCGCGTCACAGCCGGAATCTTCGACAATCAGGGTGAATTCGTAGACGTATTGTCCATCATTCATGCGGTTGACGGCGAGATTCGCGGCTCTTTCAATGCTCTCGGAAAGGTCGGATAATTCACCGCTCTGCGGGCTCAACAGACCGATTGAGACTTCGATTGCCACCGGCACCGGGCAACCGACGTCATCGACATCAGTGCCCACCGTAGTACTGGGGCATTCGTCGATGTCGTCGTCGACACCATCGCCATCGGTATCGGGGATGACGGTACAGCCATTGGCATCGACCACGTCGGTGGCCGGGGTGTACGGACAGGAATCATCGGAATCGATAACGCCGTCTCCGTCCGAGTCAGCGAAAGTGCATGAGCCATCGTCATCCGTGGCGTTGGCAGTGTAGTTCGAAGCGTTGGAGTCGGTGCATCCAGTAACCTCTAGGTGATCGTATATGCCGTCTCCGTCCGAGTCAGCGAACTCACACGAACCATCGTCGACGGTCGCGTCAGCGTTGTAGTTGGTTGCGATGGCATCCACGCATCCCTCTACATCGTCAGTCGGGTCAAGACAGCCGGCGGCGGTCGAAAAAATCATCATCAGTACAATCAGCAGTGCTCGTTTCATCTCAAATCGCATCGGATTACCCCTAAGGCCCTAGGCCTGACTGGTCCTATTTCTAAGTGGCTAAAAGGTTCTTCATCACTGGCATGGTGGGAAAACCGCTGTCCTAAAGTCACATCACCCCTCGCAGTGGCATGTCTCTGCGCTCGTGGATTCATCGTCTGACCGCCCCGCAAACGGTAAATTCGGCACTGGTGAGGGGGATGGGAGAGGTAAAATTGCTCTGTCTGGTCAACCATGGGCTGAAGATGGGCAAGGGGAAAATCGCCGCACAGGTCGGCCACGCCGCGGTCAAGGCGGCTCTCAATGCCGCCGAACATCATCCCAACCAGATGCAGGCCTGGCTATCCAGTGGTCAGCGCAAGGTGGTGGTCAAGGCGCAGGACGCCGAGGAAATCGAAAAACTGCTCGCTGCGGCCAAGCGCAAGGGATTACCGACCTGTACCGTGCACGACGCCGGGAGAACCCAGATTCCCGCCGGCTCGTTGACGGTTGGCTCAATCGGTCCTGACAGTTCAGAGGCAATCGATGGATTGACCGCACATCTGAAACTCCTCTGAGCACCTCACCGCCTGCTCATCGCCGACCTCGACGTTGATTTGCTCTGATGTTGGTGCGGTCGCTGGCCGCCATGGCGAGCAGAGGTAATAACTGACAGAGCCTAGCCTAGACGATGGCTGACCTGCGCAGTGATACGATAACCCGCCCCTGTGCGGCGATGCGGGAAGTGATTGGCTCGGCGGAAGTCGGTGATGATGTTCTCGGCGATGACCCGACCGTTCAAGCTCTCGAGGCCAGGATTGCAGAAATGTTGGGAAAGGAGGCGGCCTTATTCGTGCCCAGCGGAACGATGAGCAACGCCGTGGCACTACGCACGCTCACCCAGCCCGGCGATGAGATAATCGTCGATAGGAATGCCCACATCTATGTCTATGAGGGTGGGGGATATGCGGCTCTGTGCGGCGTTTCCATCGCTCTGGTTGACGGCATCAGTGGACAGATGACGCCGTCCCAGGTGAAGGCCGCGATTCGCAAGTCAGAAGGGTCGATGTCGCACTATCCCAACGGCTCATTGGTTTGTCTAGAGAATACCTGCAACCGCGGTGGTGGTGCCTGTTATGACCAAGCGGCGATCGATGAGATCTGCCGCATCGCTCACGACGCTGACTGCAAGGTGCACATGGACGGTGCCCGCCTGTTCAATGCGGTGATTGCCACAGGAGTTTCTCCGTCTCGCATGGTCAGGGATTGTGATACCATCTCCATCTGCCTCTCAAAGGGGCTGGGGGCGCCGGTTGGCTCGTTATTGGTCGGAACTGGTGAAACCATTACCCAGGCCCATCGCTGGCGCAAGATGTTCGGCGGCGGCATGCGTCAATCGGGTCATCTCGCTGCTGCTGGAATATATGCTTTGGAGAATAATATCGAGCGCCTGACAGATGACCATGCCCGGGCGTTACGTCTAGCTACTGCTGTGGATGAATTACCGGGTTTTTCGGTCAATTTCGATGAGGTACAGACGAATATGTGCTATATCCAGTGTGAGGCCACTGCCACCGAAGTCGTCGCTGCGCTCGCGGCTCATGATGTGCAACTCTTCGATACCGACGCCAATACCGTACGAGCGGTGACCCATCTCGATGTCGATGATGCGGATATCGAGGTCGCCATCGCTGCTTTTACCGTGATAAGTTAGTGCGTCCGAAACCCAGCATCATTATTCTGAGGACACACCGCGAGGAGCAAGCGAAGAGGAAACTGCGCTGGAAGCATTTCTGTATCCGGAATCAGCAGTATAGAACTGAGAGTTTCAGATGAGCGTTTGTGACTCGCTTGAACAAGTTGAATAGTGTCCGAATCAAAGTAATAGGATTCAAAGGACGTAACCTGAAAGCAACCGTGTATTTATTTCATCGAGCCACTTAGTGGCTCGATGATAATAATTCGTTATTCATATAGGGTGAATGAATAATGTTCTATGTGGAAAGGCGAGAAAAGCCCCAAACCCATATCGGTTTGAACCTTAACTGACCCCAACCAAAGATGTGTTAAAATGGCAATATGTACTCTGTGTAAAGAGAATCAAAGAAACTCGACAAATAAAAAACCGGGTGTTCAAGCCAATCAAACCGGTAATGGTAATCAGTCCAATCCGGTCAATCAGTCCAATCCGCCCGAACAGACGGGCCAAGCCAACCAAGCCGTCCTGCCCATTCATGTCACCCCGAGAAAGCGGGTCAACTGGAGTAATTGGTGCGATAGATGTAAAGTTGTGACCGAGGGAATTCTCGGTGAAATCGTCTGGAAAATGCCGAACCGGTGGGCAAATACCAGAATCTGTAATCTCTTTCAGCCACTGTATGACAAGCCAAAAAGTGCCAAAATACAGCGAATAATCGAAGAATTTTCCCCGACCAATGACCTGCACTGGGCGCTCCTCGATGATGGTGAGGCCGCCGGTACTTCCGGCACTGGCAAGTCTGACCGGCTCACGCCCGGTGCTTCCAGTGGTGCCGACAGGACCGGTGCTGACGGGAAAGCACCCCTGGGTGCCCCCGCCGATTCACGATTGGTCAGACCGGCACAGGCGAGGAGATTACTGGTGGAGTGGAAGCAGTATTTCGCTAACCTCCCACCTTCACGACCGGCCACCAAACATGAATTGCGAGTTCTGCAGAGAGGGGTGGAATTACACGATGGCACATTACTTTCCATCACTGGCAGAATGATTTTTCTCGATGGCCAGGCTTTGCCGGGAAATTTCCCGGTCGAAGCACTCAAACGAGCTATGACTCGCCGACCGAAAGGCGGTATTGCGCCGACCAGATTCGATTGGCCGAAACTGATTCCGACGATGTCGGTCTTGATCGATGATGAGAATTTGAAATTCTCCGAGCGCCAAGCGACGACGATGGCGCGCTTGATCAATGCCAGTCATACAACATTTCGCCACATCATGTTGACGAAAGCCCAGGGCTTTGATTTGTTGCTGAGTCGCAATCCGCTATCCGGGGTGATGCGCTGGTTGTCCTGGAGCCTACCCGACCTTCCAGAGGAGAAGATAAGGCCGATTTTACGACAGCCTTCGGACCTTCACCACCGCTATCACCATCTTCATGCCCACCGCTACGGCGGCTACTCGTCCATCACCGGCTTTCACATCCACGCGGAAGATTGGGAGGATGGTTTGACCGGGGATGAACCATGGGTTGAACGCTGGCGTAAAGTCGGCGAAGAAGGGGTCGAATTAATGGATGATTCCCGCTCATCATTCTGTACCAGAAGGGGGGCAATCTTACTGCGGGTGCTGAATCAGGATGGCCACTGGATTCGCACGACCTTGCCGCACGACCCCCGCCTGTGGGCACTGCTGACAAGTTGGGCTTTATCGCCCCCCGAAAGCCGCCACCATAACCTGTTCATGGCACTGCGCTGGAACTGGAAGAACACCCGCCCCGAACTGAGCTTGTCCGCTCCCGAGGTTCGCGCTTTAGGTCTACTGCGTGATATCTGTCACGCCAACCGTGACCGAGTGCGTATGCAGGATAGAAAGATCATGATTCGTGGCCGTAGTGGTTGTGCCTATGCAGTCGATGCCCGAGAAGGCGCGCATAATGCGCCATTCAGTATTCTAGGGTGGGCGCACCCGACCGACCAGAGCAATGGCAAGCGTGGCCGCAACCTCTGTATTCATACCGGTCAACAAGGGAAGCGAAAAATGCCGCTCGGTGATGTTATCGCCTCGGTCGTTCTCAGTCTGTTGGATGATATCGGCAGTGCGCAACGTATCGATTCATTGCAACAATTCCTGTTTGAAGCCGACAATCCCGAGTACGCTGAACGGCGTCACCGCCGTGGCCGACACGATCATGACCATCCTCTGCGCGGCAATCCAGAATGGCGGCAATACTATCGGCAACAGCGACAGAATCTCGGGCGAATCCGTGATTATTGGCGCGTCAATGCCGAGCGCTGGCCCGATTTCCAGATACGACTCGGCAATGCTGACGATGCTGGCGATGCTGGCGGCAATGCTGACGATGCCATCAGAAATATCGAAGTTCGACTGGACCATGCGATTCAGAACTACCTGGGCCCAGGGGAGAGGGATAGAGAGAGAAGACAGCAGGCGCAGAGACCCGAAGTTCGAGTTGATATTGAGATTGAAGATGATGCCGATGTCGAAATTGTCGTCGATGTCGTCGCTAACCCCCCCTATGGTGACCCGATTCCGGAATTTCAAGCGGTTGAACCCGCTGAACTGGGTGATCCGGCCGAATTAGGTGAACTGGATGAACTGGATGAACTGGGTGAACTGGGTGAACTGGGTGAACTGGGTGATCCGGCTGAACTCGCCGAGAGGGTTGAGCGGCTCGGCGAATTAGCCCGCAACGAGGAGGCGTTTCGAGAGTTGGAATTCGCCGGCAACCTGCAGGCTGGACCAGTCGGAATCAGGACGCCGCGCTGGACCACCCTCTTTCCTCTGCTCAGTCGCATCCTGCAAGCCCTACCGCTACAGGAAGAGATGACCATTCCTCGTCACCGAGGTGGGCTGTTGCAATTTGTCGGTTGTGGCTTCCAGATGAATATCCGCAATGATGGCGAAAAGGAATTCATCCGCCGATTAGCGACGGTTCTGGGATGGGAGAGAACCGATGGTGCCGATGATGATGCCGATGCGACTGAACCTGATGAACCTGCAGAACCCGATGGGGTTACCGAAGCTGATGAAGCCGATGAAGCCGCCGATGTCGAAGACGAAGTGGTCGCCGCCGGCAATGTGGGTGGTGAAGAAAATCAACTTGAGACCTGGGCTCGGGCGATGGCACCGGCCGAGGATGCCTTGGCACAGATTACCCGGCTACTCCGACCCATGCAAGAACACTTCGGCCGCCGCGGCGAAGCGCCGTGGTGGTGGGCATATCGGCGAATCCGGCCGGAACTGCCGCATGATTTGCAGATGACTTGGGATATGGAATTATCATATGCCGATGTCGGTGATGGCCACGCTGACCTCGTCGCCTAAGTCTCTAGGGCTCACTGCGCGAAGGCCGATAAATCGCCGCCATTGCGACCACTGAGAGGGCCGCCATCAAGGTGATTGAGGGTAGGAAACCCGATTCTTCCGAAGACCCCTCGGACTGTGCGGTGTCATTGTCCGTACTCGGTGGCAGGGGAATCAATTCATGGATGAGCATCAGGGTGATGTCGTCGCCATCATAGGCACTGGGCAGGGTGAGGTTGTACAAACCCTCAGATTCGGTGCCGAGGTCGATGACGTCGAGAACGACATTGGGATAGTCCTCAAGTCCATTACCGCCGTCGGGGAAGTAGGAACTATCCTCGAGCACGAATAGCCAGGATTGAATTCCGGCCGCCTCAGCGAATGTGGCGTGGGTCGAATCATATTGTAATGACCAGACAAATGCCCCGGTGGTGTTGTTATTCTCCAGTGCCCAGATGAACTGGCTGTCGCCGTTGCCGAGGTCGAAGTCCCGTACCACCTTGGCGGTGAACTCATCATCGAGGCTCTGCTCTCCGGGCAGTGAACCAGCGCGCAGATCATCACCATTGAATACCACCGTGGGAGGGATGCCTGAGCCGTACCGCCTCTGCCACCACGAATCGCCGCTATCACTGCCGAACGGGTCTTCGATGTCGTTATTGCGGTGGAAGTAGAGTACCTCGGTCCCGGTATCCTGTGAAACATTATGCAGAGCATGCTCGACATATACGCAGTTATCGCACCAGGTGGCGGTGAAATCCTCGGCTAGGCCGGGCAGGTCGGAAAACGGTATTTCGATCGCTCCCGAGGCGTTGGCAGAAATCTTGCCACCGCCGAAAATCCCTCCGCCGGTGATAGCGTCATTATCGGTGCTATGGCCGGCTGAAACCGCAGGTGAAGGGATGAATAGGAGCAGGGCGACTGCCAGACAGAGTAACCTACGCATGGCTCGGCGTCATCCCGGCCGCACTTGAAACCGTCGCCATCCAGTCTGTGACACCTCACTTCTGGTCCCGGGGCAACCCGCCAGGCCACCACCCCTAGTCGTGGCCGAGGTGGCGGTCGAACTCACGAGACAGCCGTCCGGCTCGCTGGGTCACTCCGCCCGCAGACAGCCCCAGGCCTTCTGCGGTGATGCTAAAGAAATTCCTTATGCGCTGGCCGGCCAAGGCGCGACGGATGAGAATCGCCACCAGCATGTCGGCGCGGACATTGGCGAATACGGCCTCACAGCCCGGTTCGCCCAATTGGAGAATCCAACCCGAGACCTGACGCATCAGGGCGCGAATGGTGAGGTAGTCGAGATCGGTATTGGTCAGGGTCTCACGCAATTGACAGACCTGTGCCGACAATTCACCGTCCCGGTGCATCTGGGTGCGGCGTCGTTGTTGTATTGCTTCGATACGACGGGCTTCGTCCTCATCACCATATTGTGCCACCATCATGCGCTTGATTCGGGAGATGAACTTCTTGGTCATGCGTCGGCAATCGCCAAGGTCAAGACCCCAAGTCTGGGCATACCGGGCTGAGAGGATTCCTTCGCATAGCCCGAAAGCCGCGGCGGCACGCAGGCCGGCGACGACACAGACGCGTTGGCGGTAAGCGGCGTCGCGGTCGGTCATGAAGCGCATTTCGTTGCGCGGCAGTGGCCCCACATCGGTCTCGTTTTCGGCCTCGTTTAGGCAGGCACGGAAAATCCCGATGAGGATGTTCTCTATCTCGCGACCCAGCCCCAGGCCGCGAATCTGGCCGATGCAATCGTCGGCGAAGGTCGGGCGAGTGCAATTCATCCGCACATGCTCGCGTAGTATTCGGTACAGTGAATCGCGGGTCGCTCGGCCGGCTTGGCCGTTGCGGCGAATGTCGTTACGGTCGATGTAGGTACCCGGCATTCGGTTACGGTTGCTCACCCGGTTATTTCCGGCGGCGTGCATGTGCGCCTCTTCACCCTGGGTATTTCCCGGATGGTGGATATCGAGTTCTTCTCCACAAGGCTGTAGGCCGCATTGCGGGCATTCAACCTCGTTATTTTCGTTCGCGGCACGGATATATCCGCACTCATCGCAGGCTTCTTCACTTTCTGTTCGGTCAGTATCTTTTTTATCACTCATGGTAACGGCTCCACCGGGGCGACAGAATATCTTGCTGAGATAGGTGGGTGAGCAAATGATGAAGAAAAAGTTACAATTGCAATCATTTGCCTAGTATCAGTCGTAGTTATTACCTTCAGTTATCCCTTCCTGTCGCCTTCCAGCTTTTCAATAGTGACTCCCGCCCCTTATCAAGGCGACGCTTCCAGGGCGGGGCGTATAATGAAAATACAAACATGAACTGTTCATATATTCACTCAAGCCAGTATTCACTTGCTGGCCTTCCGGGGCGCCGGGGTGGTCATCCACGCAGACTTTCGACCGGTAAATGGGCGGGTAATCCTATGCGGAGTATTACCGTGGCGAGAAAATTTCTCCAGCGCCGAAGGAGAAACAATGTCCGGGTGCGACCTACCCTGCGAATTTCTCCCCGGGGTGAAAAAGTGGGCAATCGCATTTCTTCCCCCTCCCGTGGTGAAGGGTTGAAGTACCCCTGCCGTCAAAGGGGAAACCTCGGTGGTGCAGGTGGCGATAGCGGCAACGAATGATGAGGACATTCCTCCCTCTGAGTCGGCTATTTCCATGGAACCATTCCCGCAGGGATAGGCCTGCCGCAATGGTTGTTCGACCACTTTACCCAGACCACCCAGACCACCCAGACCGCCCCAGAAGGTTCAGGCGCAGAAAAACCCCGCCTGCTGGTCATCCATGCCACCGATGCTGCCCGAAGACAGAGTGTTGCCGAGATTGGCCGGGCGCAACCTGCCGGGCTCGACCCGTCGCTGTTGGCGACCATCGACCGTTTGATCGAGGCCATCCATGTCGACCTGAGACTGCCGAGAATGTTGTCTGATGATGGCACTACCAGCCTCTTGGTACACGCTGCCTGTCAAAAGGCGGCGGCCGAGTTCGCCTTCCCGGTGATACATCCCATCGCCGACCGTGTCTGGCCACACTCAAAGAGCGAGAGATTATCGCAATTGCATTCGGCCCTGGCCGAGGAGAATCCCA
>Ga0208879_1003635_pt1 | contig 12502 bp, 10 predicted proteins | sample Knorr_S15_td_Bot_FD_185605 | JGI IMG/M metagenome (GOLD analysis project Ga0208879, IMG submission 185605) | Marine microbial communities from Southern Atlantic Ocean transect - Knorr_S15_td_Bottom_ad_5009_LV_A (SPAdes) (version 2) | ecosystem: Environmental > Aquatic > Marine > Oceanic | place...
GCCACCCATCCAGCATCTTACCAATCCTCTGCACCGGAATACCTACAGCCGCAGCCAGCCTCTGAGGATCCACCGGACAACCGGCCGCCAGCAGCCGATACAGCGCCACCGAAGCCACCTGCTCATCCCTCTCAAGATTCAGAAACTCCGTCGGGAAAGCACCCAGAAGCCCCCTGGCCCTACCAGTCAGATCGAGGTCTATCATATTCTATCAGTCTGTCCAATATTCCGTAGCTCTGCTGGAAGTTCCTCACTCAAATCACATTTGGGCAGGGCAGGGCGGGGGGCTTCCATTGTAGTTCGGCGGGGAAGGGAAGGGGTTTTAGGTATCTTTTGGCGGGGAAGGGGGTGTTCTTTTGCTTTTCCCACCCACCGCGCCCCGCTGCCATCCCGCCGTCAATCTCTCGTCAACTGTCGATACTTAATCCTCCGCGGCTGCTCCGCCTCCTCCCCCAGCTTCTCCCTCCTCATCTCCTCATACTCCGAGTAATTCCCCTCAAACCAAGCCACCTCACTCTCTCCCTCGAAAGCGAGAATATGCGTGGCAATACGATCGAGAAACCAGCGATCGTGGCTGATCACCACCGCGCATCCGGCGAAGTTCTCCAGACCCTCCTCCAGCGAACGCATCGTGTTCACATCCAGATCGTTGGTGGGCTCGTCGAGAAGCAGCACATTCGCGCCTTCCTTCAGAATCTTGGCCAGATGCAGCCGATTGCGCTCACCACCCGACAGATTGCTCACCAGCTTCTGCTGGTCCCCACCGTTGAAATTGAAACGCCCGGCATAAGCGCGAGAGTTGATACTCCGGTCCCCGAGGATCACCTCCTCCTCCCCACCTGAAATCTCCTCCCACACCGTCTTCTCTCCGGCCAGCGTGTCGCGACTCTGATCGACATGGGCGAGCTTTACCGTTTCGCCAACGCGCAGGGCGCCGCCATCGGGCTCCTCCTGACCGACGATCATCCGGAACAGGGTGGTCTTGCCAGCACCGTTGGGGCCGATAACTCCGACGATGCCACCGGCCGGGAGCGAGAAGGTCATATTCTCGAACAGGAGGCGTTCGTCGTACCCCTTGCTCGCTCCCTCCGCCTCGATGACGACGTCTCCGAGCCGCGGACCGGGCGGGATGTAGATTTCCAGATCGCGGTCGCGCTGCACCTTGTCCTCGTTGAGTCGTTCTTGGTACGCCCTGATGCGGGCCCTGCTCTTGGCGTGCCTCGCCCGGGGCGCCATGCGGATCCACTCCAGCTCCCGCGCCAGCGTCTTCTGCCGATCGCTCTCCGCCTTCTCCTCTCTTGCTAAACGCTCACCTTTCTGCTCGAGCCAGGAGGAGTAGTTCCCCTTCCACGGAATACCCTCTCCCTGGTCCAGCTCAAGGATCCATCCGGCGACGTTATCGAGGAAGTAGCGGTCGTGGGTGACGGCGATGACGGTTCCCTCGTATTGCTGCAGGTGGTGTTCGAGCCAGGCCACCGAGCCCGCGTCCAGGTGGTTGGTGGGCTCGTCCAGCAGCAGGATGTCCGGCTTGCGCAACAGCAGCCGGCACAGGGCGACCCGTCGACGCTCGCCGCCGGAGATCACGTCGATGCTCATCTCCTCGGGCGGACAGCGCAGCGCGTCCATCGCCATCTGCAGGCGACTGTCCAGGTCCCACGCATTGGACGCGTCGATCTTCTCCTGCACCGCCGACTGCCGTTCGATCAGGGTGTTCATTTCGTCGTCGGACATGGGCTCGGCGAATTTGGCGTTGATCTCCTCGTACTCCGCCAGCAACGACACCGTCTCCTGGACCCCTTGCTCGACGATTTCCCGCACCGTCTTTCCCGCTTCCAGCACGGGCTCCTGTTCCAGAAAACCCACCGTGTGACCAGGCGCCAGCCTGGTCTCCCCCTCGAATTCCGTGTCCACTCCCGCCAGAATGCGGAGCAGCGAACTCTTGCCCGACCCGTTCAACCCGAGTACGCCGATCTTGGCGCCGTAGAAATACGACAGGGAGATATCCTTGAGCACGGCCTTCTTGTTGTGAAATTTGCTCACCCCCATCATGGTGTAGATGATCTTGTTCGCTACTTCGCTCATTTATACGTTCCTTTCATTCATTCAACTGACGGTTAGCCCAATAAAGATAGTCCTTCTGCCAGCCAGCGGGACCATGGGCGGCACGACAACCCAGCTTCCCCGCCAGCATCAACAGAGGTGAAATCATGGAGCAACCGAACATCCTCTTCATCCTGGCCGACGACCTGGGATGGGGAGACCTGAGCATGCACGGCTCCCCCATACGCACCCCCAACATCGACCGCCTCGCCACCGAGGGTGTCGAGCTCCTGCAGCATTACGTCTGTCCCATGTGCACGCCGACCCGCACGTCCCTGCTGACCGGTCGCCATCCGGGCCGCTTTGGGGCCCACGCGACCGTTCCCAGCAACGCCCCGGTGCTGCCCGACGGCTACCAGACTATAGCGGGGCTCCTGCGCGACAGTGGCTACAAGACCGGTCTGTTCGGCAAGTGGCATCTGGGTTCGTCTCCACAGTTCGGACCCAATCAATTCGGCTTCGACACCGGATACGGCAGCCTGGCCGGCGGCGTCGATCCCTACAACCACCGCTACAAGCGCGGCGAGTTCTCCATGACCTGGCACCGAAATGGCGAGCTGGTCGAGGAGACCGGACACGTCACCGACCTCATCACCAGGGAGGCGACCGAGTGGTTGGAAAACCGGGATGGAAATCCCTGGTTCTGTTACGTCCCCTTCACCGCCGTGCACGTCCCCGTCAAACCCGTTCACACCTGGCTGGACGAGTATCAGTACGAGCACTTCGACGACGACCCGCTCAGGGAGGCTTCCTTCCGGAAATACGCCGCCTACACCAGCCACATGGACCAGGCCATAGGCCGGCTGCTGGAATCGCTGGAGCGCACCTGCCAGCGGGAGCGCACCATCGTCATCTTCACCTCCGACAACGGCGCCATCAACGACTGCCCCCTGCACGGCACCGACCAGTATCCCGGTTGGCAGGAGGACTACCCGCGGCTAGGTTCCAATGCGCCCTACCGTGGGGTGAAGGCGCAGCTGTACGAAGGCGGCATCCGCACTCCCTCGATCGTCAACTGGCGGAGCCAACTGACGCCGGGCACTATCGATCACCCTGTTCAGGTGGTGGACTGGATGCCCACTCTGAGCGGACTGGCGGGCGCGCAACCGCAGATCGACCCCCGGTGGGACGGCGTCGATATCTGGCCTCTTGTCTCAGGCGTGGAAGAGGAGCCCGCGGAGCGATGTATGTACTGGAATTTCAGGAAAGGCTCCCACCTGGGGGTCCGCAAGGGCGGATGGAAGCTGATCTCGACCAAGAGCGAAGGAGAGCGGACGACTCAGCTGTTCGACGTCGCCGCAGATCCGTATGAGCGCAATGAGCTCTCGGGTGACGCGCCAGATATCGTGGAGGAGCTGTCGGGTCTGATCCGCGAACAGCGAGCCTTGGACGACACCTCGAAACGCGACGACGTGGAGTCGTCGATGGTACCGTGACCGCTAGTGCAGCGGGGCGAAAGTCCGTTTCCATATGGCGACCGGTAACGGACTTCCGCTCCTCTGCATTAGGTGCGATAGATCACTGCGAAATGTCCTGTCCCCTCCCATAGAGTTCCAGGCGAGACCGGAGGATCCCCGCCTCGCTTGATGGCGCCAACTCGACGGCGCGAGCCTGCCACTTCACAGCCTCGTCGAATTGTGCGTCAGCAGCGGCCGCGGCGGCCAGTGTGGCCAGGTGTCCAAAGCGTTCGTATCGAGTCAGCTCTGCCGCCCGCCGAGCCAATCGCAATGCTTCTTCAGGATTGCGTAGTCGCGGCTCTGCGCTCGTGGCCAGCAACCAGGCGAGGTCGTTGAGCACCTCCAGGTTGTCCTCCTGCATGGCCAGTGCTCCAGCCTGCTCGAGATGAACCCCAGCCTTTTCGTAGTAACCCTGACGGAACAACAGTGCGCCCAGAGCGTATCTGGCTTCTGGAAAGGCGCCATAGCTGGCAAGGGCGCGCGCGTAGTGCTGGGCGGCTGTCGACTCCTCGCCACTTTTCTCGTCGATCAATCCGAGCTGGTAGTGCGCCATGGGATCGTGCGCCCGTAGCTGGAGAACCTGCTGGAAATGAATTCGCGCCTTGGTGAGATCCTGGCGACTCGCGTAGGCCATGCCGAGGTACAGCTGAAAGTTCGGATACTCGGGATACATCTGCACAAGAGCTTCCGCCATCGGCAACGCTTCTTCTGTCTTGCCTTGCTTGAGCAGAAGACTGACCAGATTTCCTAAAGCGCCGCCATGGGTCGGCAACAGCTCAACGGTCTGGCGAAACTTCTCTATGGCCTGATCATCCCGGCCCTGCACCCCCAGCACAATCCCCTGGTTGTAGAGCCAGCTTGGATTCGCCTGGCTGTCCGGTATACCGCGTTGCTCGACGACGGCGTCGAATTGCTGACGCCGCGCAGCAACTGCGTCGCCGATCCAGCCCGATCGCTCCAGCGCCGCCCAGAGATGCCAGGAGATCTCCACGTGGCCTTCGAGTGTCGGGTGGACGTAGTCCTCGATCAGATTGAAACCCACCAGTCCATACGGGCTCTGCGCAGTAAACAATTCGTCGATATCGACCAACAGCGCGCCTTCCTCGCGGGCGACATCGCGGATCGCCGTATTGACAGCAGACAGGGCCCGGGATGGCGAAGCGTCCTCGTCGCGGGCCCGCCGATAGAGCCGTCGGGCCTCCGACCACTGACCAAGACCTTCGTAGGACTGGGCCATTAGATAGAACGTCAGGGCATGATCCGGTGATAGTTCCAGAGCCCGCCCAAAGTCTTCGAGAGCCGCTTCGTAGTCACGGCTGGCGAGCCCGTCTTTGCCGGCGCGAAAGCATGCATCCCAGCGCTGGCGGCCTGTCTCTTCCAACGTGGAATCGACCACCGACTTGTCGGGGCGCCAATCGCGGAGATTGCTCGGCACGGTGCACATGACGACTCGGATGCCACGCTCGTGTGCCCTGCGTACGAGGCGTTGCAGCCGCCACCGGTACTCCTCGACCACTGCCTGCTTCGATTGCGGTGAATAAGTAACCGAGTCCCTGCGGCGGACCGTCTCGTCAAAAACCAGATCGTTGGGACGAGGCGTCTCGGCCACATTGCCAAGCAGCGCCTGCATGCCGGAGTACACGTGAGTATTCGCCAGGACGTATTCGAAGCGATTGCGGGCAGATCCACGGCGCTTCAGCGCGTTGAAGAACTCAGGCTCGATGAATTCGTTGTGACCACTGTAGATAACGAAAATGTCAGGTTCGTACCTGAACAGTTCGTCGGCCACGATGTTCAGGCGGTGCATGGCGTAGGAAACACCGCTCGCATTGACGGCTTCGATCGGTCGATCGGGGTGCGCGGCGGCCAGCACATCTCCGAGAATCGCCGTAAATGCCACCGGGGCGCTCCAGGGAAAGCCGTAAGAACTCGAGCCGCCGAGGGTGAAGATCCGTACGCCCCCGGTAGGCTTCCGCGCTCGGAATGACTGGTCGTTGAAAGTCCCACCCGGTTTCGGCAGGCGCGTTTGGTAGGTATCACCGCGGGACTCGAAGACGGTGATCAGGCCCGAGAAACCGCGAAACGGATCCTCCCGCTCCACCAGCAGCGAGACACCACTGGCCCAGAGGGCGAGCTCCAGGAGGACGAAGAATCCCAGCCACGAGAATGCCGCGATCAGCACCAGCCTCCACGCTGCCCGCTTCGTACGCGATGACGTGCCCTGTTCGACTCCCACTGCCGTCCCTGTTCGCCTCCCTTACTCCAGCGAGCGCAAGTGATCGCGCAGCAGATCGAGGGTGCGCTTGGGCGTGGTGGCGAATGAGCCGATGTGGGGCTCTATGGCGAAAACGATGCGATACGCTCGCGCCTCGGCGACACGCCAGGCGAGCTCCTCGGCGGCGCGAGCCGTGGAATCTCTGCGGCTTTCGCCGTTGAAGTGGACTCCGGGCAGGGCGGTGATGTGCCGGGCCTTGCACTCGGCGGCGTAATCCAGCGTGTGCTGGAAAGCGTCGCGCGCTTTGCGGCGAATCGCGGATCTCGGGTGGTTGAGCGCGCGGGACTCGTAGTCCAGCGCCAGCTGAAGGAACAGGTCCGCCGCCACCAGGCCGTTGTTATCCAGCTGCCGCTTCAGCCGGCGGGCACCTCGGGCGGCGCGCCGGGCACTGGCAAACTCGCTGGAGGGCTGCAAGTGCGAGCGGTCTTCGAACAGCCCGATGTCGACGCCCTTGATTCCCAGCATCGGGATCAGCTGCAACACCTGATCGTGAGGGAGGATGGGGAAGGTGAAATCGGCGCAGGCGAGCTTGATCTTCATGCGGCCTTGATCTTCATGGGTTCAGTGGGTGGGCGTGAAGCGGCAGACACCATCGAAGGAAACGCGCAGCCGGGGCGTATTCTCGTAGGGCCACGGGTTGAACGAACGCGGGATGTAGTGGCCGACCCAGCTGTGGCGGAAAGAGCCGGTCTCCAGGATAGGACCGCCGCGATGAATCAGACGGCCGTCGAAAAAGACGATATCGCCTTTGACTGCTTCGACGGCGATCTCGGGCAGATCGTTGCGCTCGAACAGGGCCTCGAAGGCATCTTCGTGGTCCCAGCCGTACCAGCAGCCGCGTTCGCCGTGCTCATCCTCCCTGAAGTCCTTCTTCTCGATAAACGGTCCTTTGTGTGATCCCACCTGGACGTGGATGCTGCCGTTGTGGGCACCGACTTTCTGGAGGGCGACCCACGCCGACATGCAGCCCGGAAGGTGGTAGACATCCTGGTGGTGACGCTGCTGGGAGCCCTTGAACAGATACATGCTCTGCACCCCGTCGGGCTCCTCCCCCAGGAAAGTGCACAAGGGTGCGCGCAGCCGCGGGTCGATCATCCAGGAAAGCCCGAGCGGGTGGTGGAGGGCGCGGCTGATGAGGCGATCCCAGTCGTCGGGACCGCGCGGCGCGTACCCCTCGATGGTTGTGCGGCCGGCTTGGAGGTCCATCATGTAATTGATGAAGTGGTCGCACTCATCGGGGGCGAACCCGCCTTCGACTACAGTATAGCCGTCGCGGGCGAACTGATCTTTGTGGGCCTGGGTGATTGCGAGAGTCATGGCGTCAAAGCACTTCCACGTCCACCTTCACGCCCTCCGCCGCCGATCGCCGCGCTGCATCCGCCACAGCCTGTACGACGAATCCGGTCGCCGCGTCGCACACCGGCTCCCGGTCTTCGCCAACGGCGGCCACCAGGTCATCGATCATAGGCAGATCGAAAAAGGGAGCCTCCAGTGGCGTCACCGCGTGCTCCTCGCTCCCGTCAGCTCCCTCAATGGCGATCGCCCCCACGTGGAACTCGAGGGGATCGATGAGGATGCGCCCCTCGGTGCCGTCCACCTGGGCCACATCGTGACGCGGGGGAGAGGTGAGGATGGTGGAGTGGATGCCGATCTTGCCATCGTCGAACTGCAGCAGCAGCCCGTTCGAGTCGTCCACCTCCCAGTCCTGACTGACCGTTTCCACCAGCGCACTGACCGTTGTCGGCCGTCCGGCGAAGTTGAGCAGGACCTCGATGCGGTGCACGGCCATCTCCATCAGCGCGCCGCCAATCCCCGGCTCCTGCTGCCACGAGCCGGACGACAGACCGCTGAGCCCGCTGTAGTGCGTGCGCACGCATACGATCCGACCGATGCGACCGAGATGGATCAGCTCCTTCGCCGCCACCACCTGCGGGAAGAGCCGGCGCCGGTACGCGACGGCCAGCTTGACCCCCGCCTGCTGACAGGCCTCGATCATCGCGCGGCACTCGGCGGCATCCCGCCCCATCGGCTTCTCGCACAGCACGTGCTTGCCGTGATCGGCGGCGAGAATGGTGTAGTCGCGGTGCGTGTCGGTGGGCGTCGATACGATCACGGCGTCTACCTTGTCGTCAGCCACCAGTTCGGCGGCTGAGGTATACACCGCGCATCCACCGAAGCGACCGGCGAACTCCTCCGCCTTCGCCCGGTCCCGCCGGCACACCGCGGTCAGCTCCGCTTCGGTCGATTTCATCAGACTGGGCGCGAAGGAGTTGGCGGCGATCGAGCCGCACCCTATGATTCCGAATCTCAAAGCCATGCTCTGACCTCCTGTTGAGTTCAATCTTCCTCTGGATGATGACTCGTTGGCGACCATATAAACTTTGGGCAGTAACCCAGCACGCTCTCGGCGCGGGCACAGGTCATGGGTGAGCGCCTCGCGGCGAGCTGCTCTCGAACACCTGCCCCGCATCGGTCAGATCGACGGTCAAGGAGCGGCATCCTGCCGTAACACTGGGCACCACATCCACGCTCGTGACCTCGTGTCCTGCCTCGACCAGCTCTCGGACGACGTAGCGGCCGATGCGCCCACTGCCGCCCGTTACCAATACCTTCACCGCTGTCTCCATTTGGCGCAGCTCCTCGAGGTCGAATATATTTGCGCGCTATCAGACGGTCCTGATATTATCCCAGAGATCAGACGGCCCAAACATCCGAAAGGATATCGGTTCTTCATCCGGAACCGACAACCGCTATGACCAGTTTCCCCGCACCAGCACATCTGTTGATGATTCCACTTCTGTTCGCCCTCGGCTCCGCGGCTGCGTCAGACGAATCGTCGGCCCCCGCCGGCCCGGCCCAACGATGGGACCAGCGCTACGACCGGGAGACCTATGTCTACGGCGAGGAGCCGGTGGTCTTCCTGGCCGAACAGATCGAACGACTCCGAAAAGGGAAGGCCCTGGTCCTGGCCGCCGGCGAGGGGCGCAACGCCGTGTACCTGGCCCAGCAGGGATTCCAGGTGGTTGCGGTGGACATATCGGCGAAGGGGCTGGAGAAGGGCCGCGCACTGGCCCAAAGCCGCGGCGTTGTAACCGCTTCGGACCCCGAAACCCCGACTATCTCGTCAGCCCCAACCAGCTGCTGGCCGCCTTCGCCGGCTTCCGCATCCGCCACTACGAGGATACCGTGGTAGAGTTGACCGAAGGTATGCACCGAGGGCCAGGGGCCGTAGTGCGACTTCTGGTTCAGAAGGAGGAGGTACCGCTCACGCCCGGGGCGATCGACCGCCACCACTGACCCGGCCTTACCGTGGCGCGCTTCCGCCGCCCGCGGGCGATGGCCAACTCGGGTGACCTCACCCCGAGTACGTTGCCATCCCCACCGCCTGTGCATTGACGATGCTCGGCGCCGCCTCGGGTGGGTCGTCCCCCAGAAACGCCTCGACCCCCTGATTCTCCTCCCACGCCGCAAATCCGTTCAGGACCGCCGCTACATTGCTGGCCGCCAGGATGGCCATCCCCTCGCGGGTCCAGCTCGTAGCCGAGGCGATGTGCGGCACCATGACGATGTTGGCGAGCTGTGCCAGCCCCGGCTTCATCTCCGGCTCATCTTCGAATACGTCAAGACCGACGCGGAAATCGGGATGCCGGCGACAGTGCTCGACCAGCGCCGCCTCGTCGACGACCGGGCCGCGGCTGGCGTTCACCAGGATCGCGTTCTCCTTCATCAGGGAAAGCCGCTCGGCATTCATCAGGTGGTGGGTGGTCTCGTCCAGCGCCGGATGCAGGCTCACTACGTCCGCCGTCTTTAGAACTTCATCGACACTATCGGCCCGCCTGCAGGTCACCGGTCCTTCGCCCCGCCCTTGCAGGAAGGCGCTGTACGCGGCGATGAATTCCTCCAGCGCCTGATTCGGGAATGGATCGAAGTAGACCAGATTCATCTTCAACCCCTCCACCATCATGCGAGCGTAGGCAGCGCCTATCCGTCCGGCCCCCACTACCCCAACAATCCGCCCCGTCAGCCGCTCACCTAGGAAGAGCTTCGGCAGCCAACCGCGGTACTCGCCGCTCCGCATGAAGACGTCCGCCTCGGCCACGCGACGCGCCGCCGCAAAGGTCAGGGCCACCGCCATCTCCGCCGTCGTTTCGGTCAGCACGCCAGGCGTGTTGCCTACGGAGATGCCATGTTTCGAAGCCACTTCTACATCGACGTTGTTGTAGCCCACCGCATAGTTGCTGTAGGCCTTGCCGCCGGCCGCCTTCAGGGCGGCGAACAACTCCTCGCCCCACGGCTCCGTCAGCTGGCCGATGACGCCCGCACAGCGGTCGCCGATTGCCTTGCGAATCTCGTCCGCACTCAGAATCTGTGTCGAGGTACACACCGCCACCTCGCAGTCAGCCTGGGTCAGGATCTGCAGCCAGCGCTCTCCCGGCAGCTGTTTGGTAACCACCACCCGTCTGCTCCCAGCCGGATTGTGCGTTTGCCACTCACTGTCGCTCAATGCTCTACCTCCTTCGTTATTCGGCCGGAGCCGCAGTGGACTGCGGCTGTCGCTGTTTCAACTCCCGGTCGAGCATAAAGAGCCCGTCGTTGCTGTCGCCAATGCGCTTCAGATCCTTGACGATATCGCGGATAACATCCTCTTCCTCCACCTGCTCGGTGACAAACCACTGGAGGAAGGTGTGGGTGCCGTGATCGCGCTCGTCATGGGAGAGATCGACGAGGTCGTAAATCTGACCGGTCAAAGCCTGCTCGCCATCGAGAGCCAGCTCGAAGGCGGCGAGGGGCGATCCGGGGTCGCACTCGGGCGCCGGCACCGTGCTCAGACTCACCTCGCCATCGCGGTCGTGTATGTAGTCGTAGATCTTGGCCGCGTGCATGAGCTCCTCCTCGTACTGGATCCTCATCCAGTACGCACACCCCCTCAGTTCCTCCGACTCGAAGTACGCCGACAGCGCCAGATAGGTGAAAGCCGACTGAAATTCCTGGTTGATCTGGTGATTGAGCGCCTTCTGCATCTTGCCGCTGATCATCTTCTCACTCCTCCGTGTGGCGTGTCCACTGTACCTGGACTTCTCACCTGTTTTCCGCCGCCTGCCGCATGTCTCTGCTGCGCTGATAGAATTCGGTCAGAGTGAGCTCTTTCAGGTACACCAGTCCCCGCGTCGCCCGGATGAGGGGACTGGGGTGTTCCTGAAACCACTCTCGCCCGAGACAGATCTTGATCTTCTGGTACTGCTCCACCTGGACTCGCTGCGCCAGTTCAGAAAACGGGCCGTCGTGCTCGGGGCTGGGGAAGGACGCATCCTTCTGCGAAATAAAGGTGTTGACGAATGAGTTCTGCATAATGGCGAGCATATTGAGGGAGACGGGCACGAAAATGTTCGCCTCGCTTGGATGGAAGCGGTACCACACATTCCGGTATCCCCAGACTCTGATGTCGGAACGGCCGCTCTGCTGCTCGTAGCGCCTCAGCGCCTCCGTAATCGCCTGCAGTACCTTGTAGTGCGTGTCGGGTCCGCTCGCCTCCGGATCGAGGGCCACGCCGACGACATCGGGCTGTGCTTCGGACAACAACTCCAGCACCGGCACGACATCCCCCTCCACCGTGGGCTCCTGAGTGAAGATATCTCCGGTGTAGAACCCGAGGCGCAGGTGCCGCACCCTCGAGCAGTCCCACCCGAAGTACCCCCAGAGGCACTCCGCCTCCCACTCGCGGCACATCCCCTTGAGCAGCTGGATCTCCTCCGAATCCTTCTGACCGGGATAGCGGCTGTCGAAATAGTGGTGCAGGAGCCGGAGCCGGTCGCGCAGACCCGCCATATCTCGATCGCCGTAAATCTCCACGAGGTTGCGCAGGAATCGGCGCGCCGCCCCCTCGTCGCGTATATGCTGGTCGGCGGCGGCCACGCCGTCCAGGGTCTGCCAGACGTCGCGGTTGCGGCCGTTGAGATTGTCCGGCTCGAAGTAACCCTCTTCCAGCAACTGGGCGAAATCCGCCGTTTCCAGAAACCGACTCAACCGCTCCACATGGCCGACGACGAACCGGTTCGTCACCGATGTGAAGCCGCCGGTCATGCAGGAAAAATAGTGCGTGTTGCTGGCATTGCGCACGTGGCGCACGATGTGCGGCAAGTACCCCAGCATGAGGTCGTCGTGGTGAGGCTCGGTATGCAGAAAACGCGTGTCGGACAGAGTCTGGGTGGCGCGCTCCACCTTCTGTACGAGGCGATCCCACACCATCGTGCTCAGCCGCTCAAGCCCCTCCGCACGCAGCTTCACCACGGCCGCCGCCGCCGCGTCGGCGGCCACGTCCGCGGCGCCCAGGTCGATCAGTCGCTTGTTGCGCTTCACCGCCAGATCTACCAGCACCCGCTCCACGAGCTCGTCATCGGGAGCTTCCCCGCGCTCGATGAGCGCCACCTGGCGCCGATCCAGAAGCTTAGCCGCCCCCGTGGTCAGATAGAAGCGGGCATTGGGCAACGAGTGGAGGGCCGATGCCGGCTGCCCGATGCCGGCCGGCTCCTGGATGGCGTCGGCTACAATCCGGGCCTTCGCTTCACCCGCGGCGATGATGATGGCGCACGCCGACTCGGCGCTGGTGATGGTGCCCAGACCGATGGTGATCACCAACCGCTGCCGCGCCACTTCGATGCCGCCGAGGTCG
>Ga0208879_1003641_pt1 | contig 12493 bp, 8 predicted proteins | sample Knorr_S15_td_Bot_FD_185605 | JGI IMG/M metagenome (GOLD analysis project Ga0208879, IMG submission 185605) | Marine microbial communities from Southern Atlantic Ocean transect - Knorr_S15_td_Bottom_ad_5009_LV_A (SPAdes) (version 2) | ecosystem: Environmental > Aquatic > Marine > Oceanic | place...
CTACGTGCAGGATTTGCTCAAAACAGGGCAAATTTAAATCCTTTATCAAATCTCCAGGGATCAAAGCCAGATATAGAAACAGAGAACTTTAGACCAAGTCGTTCTTTATCAGGCAAAATAACCAAAATTGAAAATGATCATTTAGAAATTGAAACAGAAATGGGAGTAATTCAAATTATTGTAAGTGATTCAACTTTAATTAAATCAACAAGTACAGTTGATAAATCAGATTTATCTATAAACACAACTATTTCAGTTAGTGGACAAAGAGAAGATACAGGATTCAAGGCAAAAGAAATAATTATTACAAACTAATTATGATCTTCTAGCTACCTTGCCTGCTCTAAGATCTGTTTGTTTTCCATCTTTAACAGCTAATTCACCATTAACAAAAATATGAATTATTCCTTCAGGATATACACGTGGTTTTTCATATGTAGCTTTGTCAATAATAGTATCTTCGTCAAATATTACTATATCTGCATTTAATCCTGGTCTGATAAATCCTCTATCATTTAAATTTACTTTTTCTGCTGATTGTCCTGTCATTTTATGTATAGCTTCTTGCATGCTTATCACACCTTCTTCTCTTGAATATTTACCTAATACTCTTGGAAAGCAACCATATAATCTTGGATGTGGATTACCCGGAAGAGGAACTCCGTCAGATCCTATCATTGTAGTTGGATGAGCTAAGATTCTGGCAACATCATCCTCGACCATACCTTCTGTAACAACAATGATTCCCGAATCTATTTTTAATAATTTTTCTGCAGCTTCTTGTTCAGGTAAATCATATTCATCACAAAGATCACCTAAAGTTTTACCTACCAATGATGGATCTTTAGCAGAACCTGCAATTAATATTTTATCTCCAGTCTGTGAGCCCATACCTCCATCTACAGATTTTTCATTAAATGCATTATTTTGAACAACAGCAAATAAGGAAGTGCTACCTGCATTATAGGGATATTGATCTGAATGAACATTTAATCCTCTACTTCTTGCTTCTTCTATTGAATTTAAAGATTCTACAGATTTACCCCAATTTTCCTGACCGGAAACTTTATGATGCGATATTTCAATAGAACATCCGGCTTCTTCACCAATTCGTATAGTTTCTTCAATGGATCTGATAAGATGCCCCGCCTCATTTCGCATATGGCTAAAATACACGCCATTATAGGATGATATAACTTTAGACAGTTCAATTAACTCTTCAGTGTTAGAATATCTACCCGGTTCATATATTAACCCAGTTGAGAAACCTACAGCTCCTTCTTCCATACCTTCTTTAATCCAAGCTTTCATAACATCAAATTCTGATTGGGTAGGCATACGCTTTTCGTTCCCGGTAGTAGCTTTGCGGATTGGCCCATGCCCTACAAGAAAAGCTGAATGAATACTTGTTTTGGATTTATCTACTAATTCCAAATATTCACCATAAGAGCTCCATTCAGGTATTCCATCAAAATTCGGATGCCAATTAATAATATCAGCGGAACTGTGGGGAATTACTCCAGAACCACAATTACCATTAACATTTGTTGTAACTCCCTGCATCAATTTAAAATCCATATCAGGATATACAAACATTGCGATGTCATCATGTGCATGCATATCAATAAATCCTGGTGAAAGAGCTTTGTTTTTTATATCAATAACTTCTGCATCTACATTATCAATATCCCCAATTTCTTCTATTTTTCCATTATTAATTAAAAGATTTCCTTTAAATGGATTTGACCCCGAGCCATCATATATCGTAGCATTTTTTAAAAGGTATTTTTTATCCATAAACTTAACTTCAAAATTTTTTTGTAAAAGGAGAAATAAAAATTGATTAAAAGATTAGGGTGTATTACCCCGTTAACTATTTATTCTTTTTTATTAATAATAGTTATTATAATTATTTAAATGATTAATATAGTACTAGTTAACCCTGAAATTCCTCCTAATACTGGAAATATAATTAGGCTTTGCTCAAATACTGGTTATTCTTTACATCTTATTAAGCCAATTGGATTTAACTTGAATGACACGCAGCTCAAAAGGGCCGGATTAGATTATCATGATACAGCAAAAGTTAAAATTCACGATAGTTTGGATCATTTTATTAAAACTGTTAATCCTACCAGAATACTAGCAGCTACTTCAAAGGTTAATAAAAGTTATACAACAATTAAATTTAAAAAAAGTGATGCTATTCTATTTGGGTCTGAATCAAATGGATTAAGTGAAGATATTATTAGAAAAATCCCAATAGAAAATGTATTTAGTATTCCAATGAAACCAAATAACAGGAGTCTAAATTTATCAAATGCTGTTTCAATTATTGTATATGAATCGTGGAGGCAGCATGATTTTGAAGGCAGTGTATAATTAAATCAAATATTTATTGAGAGGTTGAATAATGTCAGACTCAAATTTACTGAATAAATCCGCTGTTGAATTAAAAAACCTTATCCAAAATAAAAAAATTTCCTCAATTGAACTTACAAAACTTGCGCTTGAAAAAATTGAAGAAACTAATCACATAACAAATGCATTTTTAACTATTACTCATGACTTAGCTATCAATAGTGCTAAACTAGTTGATGAAAAAATAGCTAAAGGAGATCCTGTTGGGTTGTTAGGAGGTGTTCCAACATCAATCAAAGATTTAGAACCTGTTAAAGGATACCGAACTACTAAAGGTTCCTTGTTTTTAGAAAATAGTATTTCTGAAATAGATCAATTAGGTGTTGAAAGAATAAAAAATGAAGATGGAGTAATTCTTGGGAAAACCAATGTCCCTGAATTTGGTGCAAGCGGCGGAACAGAAAACAAGTTGGGAGATGATTGCAGAAATCCTTGGAATCTAGAGCATACCCCGGGAGGTTCAAGCGGGGGAACAGCAGCTGCTGTAGCGTCAGGAGTACATCCTTTTGGCCAAGGATCAGATGGCGGAGGATCAATTAGGATCCCTTCCTCATTTTCTGGAATTTATGGTATAAAAGGAACTCAGGGAAGGGTTCCAAGAAGACACGCCAGCAGAATGAGTTGGCATCCTGTAAATTACTCGTGCATGGGACCAATGAGTTGGTATGTTAAAGACAGCGCTCTTTTATTACAAGCAATGTCAGGTCCGCACGCTGAGGCTGAACCAGGTACAATCGCTACTCCTGCCCCAGATTTTTTAAAAAATATAGACAACGGTATAAAAGGCAAAAAAATTGCCTGGTCATCAAATTTAAATTGCCGTAGCGTTGACCCGGAAGTGATTAAAGTAAATAAACAAGCAATGAATATATTTGAAAAACATGGTGCTATTGTAGAAGATCTTGAGTTTAACATTGACCTTAATGAATATGAAGAACTTGACTCTGTTTTAAGCATCGCATTAAATTATGCAAATAACAAATCATATTATGAGCAAGATCCCTCTAAATTAATGCCACATGTTAGAAATACTATTGAAAGAGGAAAATTAATAACTTCTGAGCAATATATTCAGGCACTGACAAAATTATATGAGTTAAGGGATTACATATCATCTTTATTTATTAATTATGATTTTATTGCAACTCCTACTAGCGCGTTCACAGCAAACAGATGCGATGAAAAACATATTGTTGAAAACGGAAAACTAAAGATTGTTAAAATAACCAGAGAAGATAAATTCATTGAAAATGATCTCGATTATTCATCATGGAATTTTGCGTGTAAACAATTCACAGCTTTATTTAACTGGAGTGGTAATCCGGGAGCAAGTATTCCCAGTGGTTTTACAAAATATAATATGCCGGTAGGTCTACAAATTATTGGAGCAAAAGAAAATGAAGTAGGTGTATTACAGGCTTCGAGAGTATTTGAATTAGAAAAACCTTGGCAAAATAAAAGACCTATAATTTAAATATCAATGCTTTTGATCCATTGAATGCCTTAATTTAGGGTCCAAAAAATCTCTTAAAGTATCACCAAGTATATTAAAAGCTAGCACAACTCCAAAAATAGCAAACCCAGGAAATATCGGTATCCACCACGCAGCTCGAACATATTGCCTTCCTGATGCAACCAGAGCTCCCCATTCTGGCTCTGGAGGTTGAGCACCTGCACCAACAAAACTTAATCCTGATGCAAAAAGAATTGCTAATCCAAAATCAAAAGTTGCCTGAACAAGAGTAGCAGTGTAGCTATTAGGAAAGATATGCTTAAATATAATCCTCGAAGGATGTAATCCTAAAGCACGTGATGCCGTAATATAATCCTTTCCTTTTTCTGCAATAACACCACTTCTTATTAATCGGGCATACCCTGTCCATCTAACTAAAGTTATTCCAATTATTGCAGCATCTATACTTGCTCCTAATGAAGTTGCTATAACTAAAGCCATAACTAAATCAGGTACTGATAAAAAAATATCTGTAATCCTCATTATAGATTCATCTATCCATCCGCCAATATATCCACTTACCAATCCAACTAATGAACCAAAAGTACCAGCTATACCTACCACTAATACACCTATACGTAAACTTATAATACCCCCAGCTAACACTCTACTAAAAACATCTCTTCCAAATTCATCTGTGCCAAACAAATATTCCCAGCTAGGTTTTTGAAGAGGGATCCCTACCGCCATTTCATCGAATTCATAAGGGGCTAACATTGAACCAAACAAGCCTATAAACACATATATAAATAGTATAACCAAAGAGAATACAGCAGGGGGATTAATTTTCACAGCATTAATTAACTCAATAAAAGTATTTTTTTGTGGTCTTAATGTTATTTCCTGATCAACCATTTAATACCTAATCCTTGGATCTAAAAAAGCCACCACAATATCAACAATCATATTAGCAGTTGAAAATGCTACTCCAATTAAAATGGTAACATCTACTACAGCTAATCTATCCAAAAGCATAATAGATTGAACCGCAAATCTTCCAACACCTGGCCAAGCAAAAATCGTCTCAGTTAAAACAGCCCCGGAAAGCAAACCTCCTACTAGTAAACCTAATATAGTAATAGTTGGTATTAAGGCATTTCGCATAACATGCCGGCCTATTACTGTTTTTTCTTGTAATCCCTTAGATCTGGCTGTTCTTACATAATCCTGGCTGATAACTTCTAAAATACTTGCCCTGGTAACACGTGCTAATAATCCAACAACAGAAAAACCTAATATAAATGAGGGTAACATTAAATGATGGACAGCATTGAAAAATCCATCCCAATAACCTGTGATAATAGTATCTATTAAATAAAAACCTGTTATATGTTTTGGGATTTCCATGTCCAAATCAATTCTTTGAGAAGAAGGTACTATTCCTAAATAATAATAAAAAATAATAAGCATAATAATAGCAAGCCAAAAAATAGGCATTGAAACACCAAATAAGGAAACTGCTCTAATTGCATGATCAATCCAACTATTTCTCTTCAAGGCAGAAATAACTCCTAATGGGATTCCCATCACAGTTGCAAAAATAAATGAAACAAAAGCTAATTCAATTGTAGCGGGGAAATAAGCTCTCAGATTATCAATTATAGGAGCTCTTGTAACTAAGGAAGTTCCCATATCTCCTCTTATTAAATTACCAACAAAATTAAGATATTGTTTCCACATTGGTAAATCCAATCCCCATTTTGCCCGAAAAGCATGATATTCATCCATTCCGGCTGCGATGCCTCCAGCACTAAATAATAATGCTGCAGGATCTCCTGGTAATCCAAACATTAATATAAAAGTAAACATCGTCAATCCAAGCAATACAAATATTTGTAAAGACAATCTACGTAATATAAATTTACCGATGTTCATAACTTTTAGAGTTGATTATTTATATAAGAGATATGAGAGAAGGAGCAATTTCAATTGAAATTGCTCCTTCCATGAAATACTAAATTTATTTAATTTAGATTATTCAGCTTTTCTTAAATATCTGAAGTCCAAACTAAAAGCATGTGGCATAGCAATACCATTACTCATGTTTGTTCTAAGAGCAACAGTATCAGCTACCTGCAATACTGTAATTTCACCACAATTAGCGACCATAAGTGCATTAAGTTCTCTGTATATGGTATGTCTCTTATCGTTATCAGTTTCAGCTCTACCTTTAGCAACTAAATCTTTCAATTTATCTGCTACTGTTTTGTTGTGTTGTTCTATACCTAACAAGAAACACTCAGATGTAGCTCTTACTGATGCAGGGTTATCTGGGTCAAAGTATGTTGCACCTAAACCAGAGATACCCATATCTTTAAGTGTACCATCAATAATTTGTCCCCAAAATTTTGCTCCTGTAGATTGTACAATTTCTGCTTTAATTCCAGCTTTTTTCAAGCTAGCCTGTAAAAATTCAATACCTTTAGTATAAACAACTGATCCACAAGCACCAGCACGACTTTGCAATTTAATTGAAAAACCATCTGGATAGCCTTGTTCAGCTATAATTGCTTTTGCCTTTTCAGGTTCATATGACCATTGATTTGAAATTGCAGGATCATGACCTAACATACCTGGTAGTATCAAACTTTGATGAACTGAACCAAGTCCCATAGCTACTACTGATAACAAACCTTCGTAGTCTATAGCCATATGTATAGCTTTAAAAATCTCATCATTAGCTGCATGTTCATTTCTTCTATCAATTAAGAAATTACATGTTATTAATGAAGGATAAGAAAAAGTATATACTTTTGGCTGAAGATCAAGTGTTTTTAAAGATATAGGATCCATCTGTAAAGCTACGTCAACTTCACCTTTTGCGATCATCAATTCAGCAGTTGCATTTTCAGGGATATTAGAAAATACTAATTGATCAGCTCCAGGACCAACTCCATCGTGTCCGCCCCAATAATCTTTATTTCTTTTTAATGTTAATCTTTGTTCTGGAACCCATGAGTCAATTTTAAAAGCCGCTGTACCAACAGAATTAGTTGCACCCCAGGCTGCTCCCCAATCGCCTTCTTCTTCATGCTTTTTCAATTCAGCAGCATCTACAATCAAGAATTGCTTAGATGCTAATATAGCTAGCAAAGGAGCAAAAGAATTTTTCAGAACCATAGTAACTTCCATGTCACCAGTAGCATCAATACTTACTATATCAGTGACCCATGAAAATCTTGCTGTTGCTTTATCTAATTCTATTACAAATATAGATCTCTTTAAAGAATCAACAACTGCTTGACCAGTTAATGAATTACCAGTTGTAAATTTAACACCTTCTCTAATTTTAAAAGTATAAGTAGTTCCATCTCCTGAAATCTTCCAACTCTCTGCCAAGTTTGGAACAGGTACTGCAGAGTCTCCTCTTGTTACCATAGGAGTATTTAAAGCAGAAAGACCTTCATAAATTTGTTGAGAAATTCTGTGTTCAAAGAATGACCCGCCTCTTGGTGGGGTAAAACCTTCAGTAAAAAAGAAAACATCTCTAACATTTATACTTTTAGCATATGTTGGTGCAGGAGCGACTTCTATTATCACTTCCTTTACTACTTCTTTTATTACTTCTTTTATTACTTCTTTTTCAACAATTTTTTCAACTATTTTTTCAACTGGAACTTCTTTAATAACTTCTACAGTTTCAGTTGTTGTACAGGCTATCATAAAAGATAATAGCGAAGTAAATACAAATAATTTTGTAAGCAATTTAAAATTTTTCATAATCTCTCCTTATGAAAGAATTAATTTCTGGATTCTTATAATAATAAATTACAGTTTTTATTTAATACTGCACATATTATAAAGATACCTAGGGTTTCGATTTTAAAGATTAGAAAAAATTTGTCAACATTAAAAACTTGCTAAAATTATTAAATAATATTAATGTATAATCAAAAATCAAATCAGGAGTGCATCCAATGCCAAAAATGCAAGATTTTACAGCATATCATAATGGGGAATGGAAAAAATGGTCTGACGTATGGATTGACCCGTTAGATCTTGGTTTTGTTCTAGGTGATACAGTGTTTGAAACTTTACGAACTTTTAATGGGAAACCATATATATGGCAAGAACATATAGATAGAATTTACCGATCCTTAAAATATACCCGTATGGAATGTGGAATGAATCCTGAAGAAATGTATGGCATGTTAGTAGAGGGTATTAATAGAAATAAAGAATTTTTAAAAGAATGTGGCGATCTCAATATATGGCTACAAATATCTAGGGGAACTACCATGGATGGCCCTCCAACAATCTTTGCACAATATAAACCTGTGCCTTTTGACACATTTACTGATTGGTATAGAGATGGGGCCCATGTCGTTTTTGCTAAAACAAAAAGCCATTCCTTCCAAACAATCGACCCTAAGATAAAACATTCCAGCAGAATGAATTTTGTTCTTGCCCAATTAGAAACAAAAGACATAGATCCTAATGCTTTAACTGCACTTACTGATCTTGACGGACATGTCACTGAGGGAACTTCTTTTAATATTATGGCAGTCAAAAACGGAGTAATAAAAACTCCTACTGATTCTAATATATTACAAGGAGTATCAAGAGATGTTGTACTCAAACTAGCCAGAAACTTAGGATTAGAAGTAATAGAAGAGAACATACAACCATATGATCTAATCACTGCTGATGAAGTATTTTTAAGCAGAACTACACCAGGAATTGTCCCTGTCAGTAAAGTAGATAACATAAAAATTGAAGGCGAAATACCTGGCCCTATTACACAAAAACTTCTTGCAGCATATGGAGAACTTGTCGGTTTTGATTTGATTGACCAGGCATTTAACTTTGAAAATGTAGAGCATGATGATTACGTATCAAGAGTAAATCATACTAAAAAGAAATAAATACAATGGAAAAGAATGATTGGTTTAATTGGAGATCCATAGGCCCCTATCGAGGAGGAAGAGTTGTAGCAGTAGAAGGAGATCCTGACAACAATCTTGTGTTTTATCAAGGAGCTACAGGTGGTGTATGGAAAACAATAGATGGGGGTATTACATGGGAAAATATCTCAGACAAATACTTTAAAACTTCTGCGGTGGGTAGTATACATTTAAGTCCTGCAAATCCCAAAAGAATTTTTGTTGGAATGGGAGAATGCCATGTAGCATGGCCAAGATTACATTGGAATTATAGAACTGACGGTATATATAGATCAGATGATTCTGGGGAAACATGGAAACATCTTGGAATGAAAGAATTGATGTATATATCCAAAATAAAATCAGATCCTAGAGATAGTAATATTGTTTATCTAGGAGCACTAGGAGATCTAGCCAACAACTCAAATGATAGAGGCATATATAAAAGCATAGATGGTGGTGATTCGTGGAAAAAAATTCATTTTGAAAACGATAATACAGGTGTAATAGATTTAGCTATTAATAATAATAACCCTGATGAATTATATGCAGCTTACTGGGAGGTACGAAGACATTATTTTGAAACTTATTCCGGGGGTGATCACTCTTCAATATACAGATCATTAGATGCGGGTAAAACATGGACACCAATCCATACTAATAAAGGTTTTTCATCTCTGCCCCTTGGGAAAATTTCAATTTCAATGGCAGATGACAGGTTATGGGCACTTGTACAAAGTGCTGAAAAAGGTTTGTACAAATCTGATGATAAAGGAGAAACATGGGAACTTGTTTCAATTGAAGATGACTTAACCGGAAGACCTAATTATTATATACATGTATTTGGTGATCCTTCAAATAAAAATACAGTATATGTAATGAATAAAAACTTTTTGAAATCATTAGATGGGGGTAAAACTTTTTCACCTATTGCAACTCCACATGATGATCACCATGATCTGTGGATTTCACCAAAGGATCCAAATCGAATAATAAGTGGTCAGGATGGCGGTGCTTGTATAAGCTATGATCAAGGAAGAACATGGTCAAGTATTTACAATCAACCTACAGGAGAGTTTTATCATATAACCACTGATAATAATTTACCTTTTTATAATGTTTTAGGAACTCAGCAGGATAATACAGCAATTTCTGTACCATCCGATTCTATCAATGGAATGATAAAATATTCTGACTGCAAGATAGTTGGTAGCTCAGAAAGTGGACATATTGCTGTAGATCCTTCAAATGAACACTGCACATATTCAGGAGCACTTGGAAGCTATCATGGAACAGGGCCACTTATGCTTAAGCATAATAAAATTTCTGGTGAAGTAGATATGGTTACAGTATGGCCCGATGTAACAGGGCATACAAATAATGAAAGGAAATACAGATTTGGATGGGATCAACCCATAATTTTTTCATTACATCACAATAATAGATTACTAACAGCTGCAAATGTAATTTTCGAATCTTTTGATGAAGGTAAGTCATGGACTGAAATAAGCACAGATCTAACAAGAAACGATCCAGAGTATATTGATCCCAAATCATCAGAAAGATCCTCCGGAACTCCAAGAAACAAATGGGAATCTGCACCTAAAAATAAAATTGCTCCTTTTGAAAGATGTTATATATCAGCACTGGGAGAAAGCTCTGTGGATAAAAATATATTATGGGCAGGGACTGATGATGGTCTTATACAATTATCAAAAGATAATTCCAAAACATGGAATAATATAACACCAAAAGATCTAGAACCATGGACACCAATATGGAACATTGAACCATCATCACACAATTCAAAAACAGCATATTTTTCTGCTTCAAGGTATCAGCATGGTGATAAAAAACCAATAGTTTTTAAAACTAAAGACTTTGGCAAAACTTGGAAAAAAATAATAAATGGCATTGACCCTGAAGATTATGCAAGATGTATAAGAGAAGATCCGTTTGACCCAGAAATATTATATTTAGGAACAGAAAATGGTATATATTTATCTGTAAATGAAGGGGAAAATTGGATTAACGTGAATTTCAATCTACCCTTTGTACCCATTCATGACCTAAGAATAAAAAATAATAATCTCATTTTAGGAACTCAAGGAAGAGCTTTTTGGATATTAGATGACCTTTCTTTTATTAGGAAAAATAAATCACATTTTACAAATCAAAATTCATCAATCAATAATGAATTAATACATGTTCAAGATTCAAAAGCCAGATTATTTATGCCCCAAAGAGTACATAATACATATAAAGTTAGTACTAACACCAAAAAGTTTTCATGGGCACTAGGAATAGAAAATATTTATTACCAATATCAGACAAAAGAAGGAAATATAAAATACAATTCTCTAGATGCGGGACAAAACACACCAACCGGACTAATTATAAAATACTATCTACCCAAGGATCCAAGAAAATATAAATCTATCAAAATTACTATTAAACATAGTAGTGGTGAAATTATAAATAAATTCTCTAATAAAGATATCCTAGGGGTTCAAGATGATAATACTTACAAAACTTTATGCCTCAGACCAAAAAAAGGATTTAATCAATTTGAATGGAATATAAGATACCCTGGACCTATACAGATAACAGATGATCTTATTCCTGAAGGCGGTGAATTACGCAGATTCTCAGGGCAAACCTCATTATCATTGGAAGGACCTTATGTACAGCCAGGAAATTATATTATTGAGTTAAATACAGATGAGAAAATAATATCAACAAATTGTGAAATAATACCTGGGGTATACGCTAATAACAATAATCATGAATTAAGTAAACAAACTGAATTTCTATTGAATGTTAGAAATAAATTGTCTGATGTTAATTCAACTGTAAACTCTATAAGAAAACTAAAATCTAAAATCAAAAAAAATACAATAATAGAAGCTGATGAAAGAAATTTCTCATTAAACGAATTAGATTATATAGATAAAAAATTATCTTCTTATGCAGAATATGAAGATGACCAAAATGCAGAACCAGATCAAAATTCCCAAGGTAAAAGATTTGGACGAGTTACTGACGGAGCATTTTTTGCTGATTCATATAATGCAAGATTAACTGGTTTAATGGATACCGCTGGGAATACAGAATCAATTCACACTAAACAATGTGAATTAGTTTACGAAGATCTAAATATAAAAATAAATACATTAATTAAAAAATTCCAATCCATTTCAGGTAATTATACTCAAACAACCAAAAAATTGTAAAATTGTATTGAAACTCTAATATCTATTTAATTATCATTACATTTACTTAATACAATCTAAAGGTTTATATAATTATGAAATTTGGAATCTTTCACACCGTACAATTACATGAATCTCAAACCGCGAGTGAATCATTAACTAATGCTTTAGAAGAAATTATGTTGGCTGAAGAGTTAGGCCTTGATGAAACATGGCTTGGCGAACATCATTTTTCTAGACATGGATTACTATCCGGATTCTTTTCATTCTTGGGGTATGTTGCAGCAAATACATCTAGAATAAGAATTGGAACAGCAATTACTGTTCTTCCTTTTCATAACCCAATCCTTGTAGCAGAAGAATCAGCAATGATAGATATACTCAGTAAAGGCAGATTTGACTTAGGGATAGGAAGAGGATATCAACTGCAGGAATTTGAAGGTTTAGGTGTCGATGTTGAACAA
>Ga0208879_1003642_pt1 | contig 12493 bp, 11 predicted proteins | sample Knorr_S15_td_Bot_FD_185605 | JGI IMG/M metagenome (GOLD analysis project Ga0208879, IMG submission 185605) | Marine microbial communities from Southern Atlantic Ocean transect - Knorr_S15_td_Bottom_ad_5009_LV_A (SPAdes) (version 2) | ecosystem: Environmental > Aquatic > Marine > Oceanic | place...
ACGTGATTGAATTGAATCTTGTTATCTTTTATTAGAGTTGTAATTCCATTTGATAATCAATTTAAAAATCAAATAGGATAAAGAGGAAAATAAAAAACCCCGCATTTCTGCAGGGTTTAAGTGGCTCCACAGAACGTTTGGTAACACGAACTATTTTACATTCCCCGTAAATGCCTATATCTACGGCAGATACCTAATATTAGATGATGAATATTTTTCCATTTTAAGATCGAAAAAGAAGCAAAAAATGGAAACCGCAGAAGAGAGAATGCTACGATTCCTTCATTTGGTTAACAAACATAATTTTACTAGAGCTAATCTTGCCCGGCATTTAGGATGCAGCCGCGCTTGGGTGACTAAGGTTTTGGGGTAACCGATTTTTTTTCTACCCGGTCATTTATATTGTACTCTTTGTTGGACTGACCAACCCCAACAAAAAGAATCAAAATTGATATAATTAGGTGGTTTTTCATTAAATCAATTCAATTTTTTCCAAATCTACGCATCATCATATAAACAAAAAACATCGGTTCGCTCATTATTACACGCCAACTGTCTAAACCACCTGTTATTTACCGGATATTATTATTTTGTAAAATTACGGATTCTCTATCTTTAAATATTATGCAACTTACAGATGCACGAATTTAAAACCTTTTTCCTGTCAAGCCGGAGGTCGAGGGTTCGAGTCCCTTCGGTCCCGCTCTCTTAAACCCCGTTTTCTCATCGAGAGATCGGGGTTTTTTGTTTGGTGGGATGATGAGTAGATTTGGATATAGCGTTTACAAATAATTTTAACCTTTTGGATTTAATGGATATAGAAGAAAAAAAACTATTATCTTCGTATGCTAAGTCAGAGCTAGTTGGAGGACTTATTCTTGGAGAATATGCGAGACGAGCAAAAGATAACTTCTTGAGAGATAAGCTGATCCATCACAGCGCAGAGGAAATTCGTCACGCGTCATATATAACAACACTCCTAGAAAAAAATGGTGGATCTATTTCTGCACATGATGAAAAAGGGAGTCACTATTATGCAAAAGCAGGGTTCCCTAAAAGTGAGATTGAAGTTCTTGCAATGACCGAGGCGTTTGAACCAGTCGCACTTCTTCACTATAAAGTTTATGTGGACACGAAAGGCGTATCAGATGACGTGAAAAATGTTTTCCATAAGATCATAAAAGAGGAAAGTCATGCTGGGTGGATTACAAATTGGCTTGATACACAATTAGACAAGTCGGCGGTAGATGAAGCAAGAAACAGATATCGCAAGGTGATTGAAGAGGTATACCTTCAAGAATTAGAAAGACTAAAAAAGTTGGAAGGATTAGTAAGGGAAATAGCTATTAACGCCGATAAATATATAAAGAGGCATGGATTATGGGAATAAGGCTAATTGTTTATTAGTACTAAAAAATGAAAGTTTTAAATAGACTGACCACATTCGTATGGTGCCCTACTGAAATAAATTTATCTTTTAAACCATCAAGCCCCACATTCGTGGTTTTTTTTGTTTGTGGATTTAGGTCGGTCTCATAACTCGATGGGTACGGCTATTTATCCATGTAACTTTTAGGGTGGAAGCGATTTTTCCCTTCAAAAAGTTTTGTCCCATTAACATAGCTATAATATTTCCTGCACTCGCAGGATAAATATTCAATATCAATGGGTTGAAATTCCCTTTTAGCTTCTGGCCAGAACTCTTTTTGCAACGCAATCATTCGGTCGCATGTTTTCTGATGATTGTCTAAACCAAAATATGTTTGTAGCCGATCAAGGTAAGCAACAGCACCAATGCCTGTGGGGACATGGCTTTTGGGATCAATCACGTCAGGACGAAACCAGGCCAAATCAATGACGGCCATAAAAATCGGGAAGTCGTTTTGCATTTTAAAGAGAGCATTTACCGATTTGGTAGCTTCGATAACGTCACCTTGAGCGCCGGTGATAGCATCAGCTAGCGCTTCTTTAATGTTTCCAAAAAGTATTGTGGCTGCATCGAACCGTGAGTATTGTTTGCCTTCCCAATGTATCGGCTCAACAGGGTAAGCTGTAACATTACACCAAGGATCGAGTGTATCTAGTTCTTGAATTAATTCTTTGGGTTGAGATATAATTTTTGATGAAAGTTCATCGAGAGTTTCCTGTCTATTACACCAACGTGCAAAAAATAGAGCATGAATTAAATTGGGTAGATCTTTTTCTAAGTTTCTGGCAAAGTGCAGTATGGCTTTGCTGCCGCGGTCGTCTTCTCTAAATACGTTCAGGAAACGACCTTGTTGAAAAATAAGATTATCGGTCCATGGGGCAGGAGCACCCATTTCTCTTTCTAAGCGAATATTTTCTCGTTCGCGGCAAAAATCAAAAAAAGCAGAGACGGGATCATCCAGAATTAATCCATCAAGTGCTGTGGCATAAGGATTGTGAAATTTATTCATTCAAGTATCAATTTTAAAACAATAAGCCAGTTTAAAATAGAAGAAGATGCCTGTGTAAATAACCATGTGGGTGGATATTTGTAAATTGGATTGATTAAATAATCAGGAAACGCGAAATGATATGTGTCATAGAAAACAATAATTTTAGCTTAAGGGATGTAAAACAGACACCATACATTTCATCCTGGGATCCAAAAGAAGTAGCCGATTTTCATAAAACAATAGGCAATAAAAAAACACCCTTGGTCAAACTACCTGGATTAGCTAAGCATTTAGGTATAGGGAGCCTTTTATTAAAAGATGAAAGCCATAGATTTGGACTTAATGCATTTAAGGCCTTAGGTGCTTCATATGCAATGTATAGGCAAATAGAAAAAAATCCGCAAATAAAGACATTTTGCACTGCTACTGATGGAAACCATGGTCGAGCAGTAGCATGGATGGCTAGAAAACTAGGGAGAAAGGCTCTTATTTATATGCCTAAAGGGACTGTTTCTGATAGAGTAAAAGCAATAGAACAAGAAGGTGCAGATGTGTTTGTGATAGATCAAGCCTATGATATTGTTGTAAAGATGGCGAGCACACGTGTGGATGAAGCTAATAAAAAATCGGGGAATCATTTTTGGTCTTTGATACAAGATACGGCTTGGGATGGATATGAAGAGGTTCCACTAGATATCATGAAAGGGTATTGGACTCAGATACATGAGATTACTAGGCAAATAGGGAAAGAAAAAATTGATGTATTGTTTCTTCAAACGGGTGTAGGAAGTTGGGCAGCTTCAATCATTGGTTATATAATTAAAGAATGGCAGAATCCCCCTGTCTGTATTAGTGTAGAACCTCACTCTGCCAACTGTTTATTTGAATCAATAAAAACTGGCAATCGAGTTTCAGTTGAAAACAACGAAACAACAACCATGGCAGGACTAAATTGTGGTTCAGTATCAACCTTGGCTTGGAATATATTGAAGAATGGCCTGGTAGGATCTATATCGATTTCAGATAAGCTATCAGAAGAAGCAATGATCACATTAGCTTCTCCTGTATCTGGAGATCCAGTAATTATTTCAGGTGAATCAGGAGCAAGTGGCTTAGGTGCATTAATAGGTCTTTGCAAGACACATGAGTTTAATAACTTCAAAGAGAAAATTTGTTTGAACAAAACATCATCTGTTTTGGTAATCAATACGGAAGGAGATACTGACCGATCAAATTATAAACGAGTTGTGACTGACATTTGATAAGATCTATATAAAATAAGTAAACGCCATACCAGCAAGCGCTGGGATTGTAACATTATCAAGACCAAAAGGTTGAACTAGTTCTACGACCGTAAGGAAAAGGGCTATAATCAAAATAGATGTAAAATTCATATCAATACCTAAAAATAAGCAGATCGAATAGGTTATAATTATGGTTGTTATAAAAAATGAGGTGCTTCCGCCTATAGATTTCTTTTGTCCAAATATATTTAGTTCCCCGAATCTATATTTTCTCCCTACGATCTCAGCCATTGTGTCCGAAAAGCCACCAATCAAGATACCATATATGAATGCGGTTTTTTCTAATGGGAGAAAGCAATAGGCAGCAATCAAAACACCAACTGGGTAGGCCTCAACACCAAATGTGATTCTTTTTACTGAGTGCATTGATCTGAACATGCCTATGTATTTTGTGAAAGAAGTGATTATGACAAATAAAATACAAATCCAATATATTCCTATATTTTCTAAGGTAAAGGGAAGAGTACATACTGTAATACAGGAGACCACATGAACGATCTTTCTGCTATCTTCAGAGACCAATGAAAATCGATCTTTTATGAGATCCGTCATAAAGAAAAGTGCTAGCAATAGAATGACATAAATCGTTATTATAATTATCATAGGTCGAACTCATATGATGCATATGACCTAAACGTTGTCACATCTGGGGCAGGCATATTTTTAACACGATTATCATCCAGAACAAGTGCATAGATCATTTTATTATATTTAGAATCTATCGCATCTGCATGCATCTTATATACCACTGCGGGTGCTATTCCCATTCTCTGGTATTTAGGGAGTATGCCAATTGTTTTGCATATCAAGGTGTTCTCATCGTTTTCTGTGTAACTGCAAAAACCAATTAGATTTTGATTCATATGAACTGTATGGAGTAGCATCTTCGGACTCATATTGCTTTTAGGTGAGAAGAATTTAAAGAAATCTTCTTGTGATATTCTATTATATCCCCAGTTTGAATTGAATATTTTTTCAATAATCCCATATAATTCATCGAATAAAGGTTTATCAATGGATCTCCAGTGTTTGATCTTTAATCCCCTGTTTTTAAACTTAATATAGTAAGGCTTAGAAATATTCATCACATTATTGTAGTCCGTTCTATATACAGATGAATATGTTAGGGTTTTTTTAGGAGCTTGAGCTACCATAAAGTGATGCTCCTTCTCATTACTGAAATACTCCCCTTTAAAAAAAGGACTGCCATCTGATTTTGATATGAATCTATATGGGAAGAATGTGGTTCCATGAATCGGACCTTTCAAGTGTTTGATATTCATTTTCTTGGAAACCTCTAGGATTTTAGACCATAGATTTGAATGATGTTTATAATTATAAAAGGTGGTGTACCCAAAATAGGCTTCTGTAGCATTCTTTTCTCTGAACATTAGGATTGCAGAACCATCATTTGATTCTATTGGTTTTAACAGCATATTGGAATTTGTCCATTTAAATGCAGATTCTAATTCTTTAAGAAAACTTTCTAGGTTTGGTTGGCCTTCGAACCTTAAAGAAAGATTATCTTTATATGATGAATAAAACATTTCGAGGAAATCAGGTATCATTCTTTGACCTTGCTTACAAAACCCTTTTCGCCATCGACAAACAGAATATCCCCTGTTTTAAACTTTTCACATGCTCCTGTGATCCCAATCACAGCGGGAATACCTAACTCCCTAGCCACTATAGATGCATGAGAGAGAATACCGCCATGTTCGACAATAATCCCTTTAGATAATGCCATCAATGCGGTCCATCCTGGATCGGTTCTTCGTGTGACCAATATCTCAAAGCTGTCCTTTTTTGGGACTTTGAACTCTTCAAGAACGACAGCTTTACCAATCGCTTGGCCAGGTGAAACACCTAATCCTTTATTTTCAGCGTTATTTTTTCCATCCTGAAATAAAGACCAGTGACCATTTTTTACATGGAAATGGGAAGGTGGATGAAATGTTTTGAAAAAACTATATTCACGTTTTCTTTCACTGATCTTTGAGAAGTCAATATCCTTAATAGGCACTTTTCCATTGACGCAGTCAAAATCAATGAAGAAAACATCATCTCTATTTCTGATCAATCCTCTATCAACAAAACAATCACCTACACGCAGTGAGAGCTTTCGCATTATAGCGAACATATTTGCTCTCAAAAGCCTAAAATCTTCACGTCTAGAAGCGAATTTTTTAAAAAGTTTTTCCATGTAGTTACCCTTGAGCGAAGTGCTATTCTCGGGTCCAGGCTTTTTATATGCATATGAAAGGACCAGACTTGAAAATGCACTAAAATTTTCGTTGATGTCACTTGTTTCAAGTTTTAACTCGTTTGCGAATCTGCCACCAAATTTTATGAGGTATTTTTCATAGTGTTTCTTTTTTTCAGGAAATATCTTTAGTGCATTCATAAAAGATTGCTTATCCCCATCCTCTAATGCTGTCTTAATTATTTTTGATTCACAAAGGGATTTGCTCAATTTACAAAGAAAGTTTATTTGTTTGGTGCTCACACTAGGAAAATCAAGCAATCTTGATAGGTCATCGCTTGTGATGGATTTTGTTAATTTCCCGTAGATTGTCATCATAACTGTATCATTTTCTATGGTAAGGTACCATTTTCGCAAGATTCCATCTAATAATGATCGGATCTCTTTCTGTGCCTGCTCCAAATCCATTTTTTCAAATATCCAACCCCGGGATTCCTCGGTTATAGATTCAACCTCTTTACGAAAATTTTTAATTTTTTTATCAAAGAGTAAGAATTTGAATATGACCCTAGGTATATAGGTTAAGTTTAGGAAGAATGTGGGTTTAAATTTTTCGATGTGTTGAGTCTCCTCAAAGTTCAAGGACAACATATTTCTCAAATTTCGACTATTACGCTCATAGCCCGGTAGCATGGCCATCATGCGATACCAATTGTCCATCCTGTAATACAGCCTTCCATAAACGTTATCAACCAAACTGTTGAATATATCGCCATTTTGATTGATCTTTTTTTTAGGGACACCAGAGTGAGCCAACAGGTCTATATAAATGATCTTATAAACTGACTTGGCGAAAGAAGACGTGAGTGGAGAAACGATTCCGCTGTAGCTCTCGCCAATGTTTGCGCTGTCAAAAAGCATATTTTTTTCATTTCTTCCCCATATTGATCGACTTATAGGTCTACTTTGGAGGATGAATATCTTGCCTTCATGGTATGTCCATTCTATATCCTGTGGAGTACCGAAATGATCTGCTATCTTTTTTGATACCTCGATTACACCCTTAAGGACCTCTTCTTTATTTGAGCTGGCCAACCTTTTCTTGATCAACTTTCCATTTGAAAACTGAAGACAGCTGTAGGATTCATCAACTCGTTTATTGACCAATACTCCTCCATGATAATCGTATTGCTCACAATCCCATCCATCAACTACGGGTTTGCAAAGACCTGGTAATGCATTAACACTGGCTTTGTCTATATTATTATCAATGAATGTTACGCCGCTATATTCTCCAGGAATAAATTCCTGAATGATGATTCCATCTCCTGAGCTGAATGGTAGAGATTCTCTTACATTGTGCCATGCCTCTTTCAGTCCAGCTATTGTTACTCCTAACTCAGTGTGAAAAGCCCCTGCAAAAGATTTCTCTTTCCCGTCCTCTAAAACAGAGCTTGATCTAATAGCCAAGATCGACCCCGGCTTAAATTTGTCATTGACCACTGTCTGCACATCATCGAATGAGGTATTGCTCTCCAAAGATAAGAAAAGAGGAATATTGAATCCTGATGACCTTAGATCATCAATAGAAATGGCTTTATTCCCAATAGCTTTATGCATAGGTTAGTATCATATTTTGGCCTATGTAAGTTACTAGAAGACCAAGCCAGAAAAGATTCTCGTAAACGCTAGTTTCATTTTTGAGATATAGAAGTCCACTAAAAAAGCAAGCTAGCAATATAAGCGCTTCAAAAAACAGAATATGCTTGAGACCTATTCCCAGCAATCCGCATATCGTTATGGATATGATTATAGATGCGAGTCCAAAAAAATACCAGAGCATTATCGCTCCTCCCATTCCTAGACGATCCGAATAAAGTTCATTGCCTGGACTAATATCAGGTTTTACCTTTCTGGTGATTTCTACCTGAATGGAAAGTATAAAAACAAATAAGATATGGGCCCATACAATATCATCTAGAACCAGAGAGTCCAAAATTGACACATATATAAAGATCTGTAGAAACAAAAGTTGGACCATATTAATTAGATTGTATGTGAATAAGTTTTTAATTTTAAAATGATCAGGGAGTAAAAAGTCTTTTTTTGCTAGAAGTGTGTAGAATAAAAGGGGTACAAAGAACAGAAGGGATAGTTTGCCCATCCAAAGAGCAATCAAGGTCATTATCCCTATCATTATAAAAGAGACCCTTTCAAGAAAAACTATACTAATTTTCCCTTTTTGCAGATCCCGGTCAGGATAGAATTCCATATCGAAATTAAAGTCTCTTTTATCATCAGCAACCCTATTGTGAAAGAGATAGATTATAATGAATACAAAAGCAAGGTAGAATTTCCACTGGGGGATGACCATATTCGATGTGATCCTTTTGATCACCATCATGTCAGTGATAATGATTGCCAATAGGGGAAGGATCTGAAACCTCTTCAGCAAGTAGTTGGAGAACATTGTAGCTGTATTCATCTCAATCCGTATACTCCAAAATATCCATAGTATGTGGCGAGACGATTTTTTGAAATAGAATGACTCAACTCTTCCATCAGCAAAAAATTTTCAGATGGCTTGCGCTCCACCAGATTATTCCAGATAACCAGTTTCCCATCTCTCTTAAGATGGGAAGCACATTGTTGGAATAAGGCACTCGATTCTTTTTGATTAAAGGTATCAGTGATGTTTGAGATGTAAATCATGTCGAAAGTTTTATCTGTTTGCAAAAGGTATTCCATCATGCTATTTGAATGAAAAGAGATGTTTGAGGTCCTCTTATTAATGATATTGTAGTTTTCCTTAATTGCCCAGTCGGGCAGTGTCATTGATCTTCTATAGTGGCTTTCTAACATGTATCTAAAGTAATAGTTTTTAACAATTGGAATTTTGCACCAAGCTTTTTCTAATCTTTTATAAAAAATATCGCCAGGACTATCATTGAAATATTTTAAAAGATCAGGGTGTCTTCCAAACCTTGATTGGATCATTTTGCTTGCAAATGTTCTTAATATAAGACGATGTAAGAACCGATCAACTTTACGTTTATATATATATTTTTGCTCTTGAATATTATTTGAATTGATGAAATCATCTATTGTTCTTCTGCCTATTGCTGCTGGAAGGAAATATCTATTCCACGTCTGCAGATACCTCTCCCATTTTCCAATGTGTATTAGACCTTTTGATACCATTTTAAGATTTGATTTCCAGTATTTGCGATCATCTGAAGATAAATAGTCAGAAAGTTGCCAAAATATATCCAACCTGTCTCGATATTCTTTGGGGGGGGCAAAGGTGCCGAAAAAATACATGCAATTCTCAAAACTCAGATTATTAAATGCGCAAACCTTAAGCCTGATAAGCTTATTTTGTAGCTCATTGATCTCAACTAAATGTAAACTCACATTTTTATATGCCAGCGATGATAGGCTTAGACAGCCACCAGAACCGACGATAAGGATTTCATGCCCATCTTGGTGAAGAATTTTTAATATGTCTTGATCCTCCCAACAAAGGCTATAGTTGATTGTTTGAGACATATATATAACTTATTAAAGTTTATTTGGAAATATTAATCTAATTTTAGCGATATTCTTTTTGAATTTAATTAGGGATACAATGAAAAATATATTATCACTGATGCTCCTATCGAATTTTATTTGGGCGCAGGAGATGCCATCAATGAAAGCGTTTGAGGAAATTTTACAAACTCCTGAAGTCGTGAAGTATTTCGATGGGATGTTTACCCACCTTGGAATAGTTTTAGAAGAAACAGGTGAAGAATTCACGATCCATCATAATGGAGAACGCATAGATTTCAAAAAAGGCATCGACGAGACTGTTGCAGATTTTATTGTACCTCTAAAAGGACAAAATATTAAGAACATGGTTTCTCATGCAAAGGATGGCACCATCTCTCCTAAGGAGTCTTGGAAAATTTTAGCTGTTCTCTTTACTCCGCTCACAAAGGAAACATTAAAGTCACCAGTCTTATCAGTTAATTGGAGAAGAAAAATCGCAGGTGTAGAAGACCTTACACATGTTTACCTCCTAAGCCCTGATGGTGAGGAAGCATCAAAGCATACACTCATTTATGTTAAAGGACAATGGCTTGTATTAAGTGGCCTATATGGTAATCCCAGGCGCACTTATCGTATGAGCCCAGAACAAGCACTGCTATATCAAAAGAAAATCTTTGCAGCTATGCAAAAAGACAGCTTTTTAGGATGGTTTAAATTTTCTTCTTGGTACAAGAAATGGAGAAAAACCTGCTCTGAAACACATAAAGTCTAGTTAGTTTGGCTTGGCGGTCTTTCTTTGTTTAGCATATGAACTTGCAGTTTGTAGAGGATGTGGGATAGATTAACCAAGGAACTTGGCAAAATCTGTTACGGTTGAGTAGAGCTTGATAATTCTTTTGGGTTAAGAAAAAGTTTGAAGGGAATAGGGAGAAGATGTTTTCTCCCTATTTTATTTTATATCCACGGCCTCATTTAAAATAGACAAAGCTGCATGATGCGCTTAATTTGAAGAGTGGATGTTAGCTCACACATGGTGTTTTGTTTGTGGGAAAAGTAGTATATTCTAGCAACATCAGGAGTGCTCTGAGATTAGTTTCAGAGTCGCCAACCGAGCCGAGATAAATTGAGGCCACGGTGGTTTGATCCATAGACGGTAGATGTAGCCCAGGAAAATGGGCAAAAATAATAAACCGCCTGATGCCTGGCGGTTTTTTTCGTTTATAGAACTACCTGGTGTGTTAACCATAAATAAAAAGGAAAACACATCATGAGTACCAATACCCAAATCGAACACAAGGACTGGTGGAGATTATTCACCCATATGTCTGAAAAGAAACTTAAGATTAGACATCGTGAAAGTATTGATAAATACCCAACCGATATTGAAAATGAATTTTATATACAAGCTTATAGTACTGAATTTGTTCAAATTGATTATCAGTTTGATATTAGTGATAGGCTTATTGAGGAAGTAGTAAAATGGGGCGAAAATAGAAGAATAATTAAGAAGATTGGTATCTCCCAATCCGATTCAGATGTAGTGCAATTAAAACATCTGCTTTTAGGAAGAGCCAGTCAATTTATTGAATATTCTTCAAAAAGTGACCACCCACAAGCCGAAGATGCACTTTGGGCCATAAAGGAAGTGTTTGATGTTCGATGGTCAAAAAAATCATTCGTTGCTCCAATATTCTACAATATATGGGGATGGCTGCAACTTGAACTTGGTAAAGAAGGTGAAAAACAGATGCCAAGAACTCAAAGACATGAAAGGCAGTTAAGCGAATATTCAAGAATTAACAATTACAAAGTCCTGAATATTGAATATGATAGTCAAGAAAATGTAAGATATCTTATAAGGGATGGAATACGTCATGGCTAATTTTACAGATTTTGGTTTGGAACCACGTATGTCAAGATGGCTTGGAATAAACCATAAAAACCTTACTAATACCTAAACTAGAAATATAAAGGAAAACACATCATGAAACAAAAATACCAGCAAGGCGACGTACTGCTTGTGGCAGTAACAAAACGTGTAGAGTCAGATATTAGATCTGAATGCAAGATAGAAACAGGTGGGGATGAAAACGGTAAGATTATTCTTGCCTTAGGTGAAGCCACCGGACACCATCATCGTTTCGAATTGAATAAACTGGATCCCGGCGTTAGAGTTTCCACAGTACATGAAAGATATGGAGGATACGGGGGAAGTGGATACAGACGTGATGCATCATATTATTTGGTAGAAGGAGGCCCGGCAACATTGTACCACGAAGAGCACAATCCCTTAACTGTTCCGCCGGGGTTATACAGGCGGACCATCATCCGGGAGTATGATCATATAAGTGATACATTCCGGGAGGTGTTGGACTGATGTGCACATTCAAGCAACATTACAACGAACTGACTCGCAAAAAGAAATATGCAGCTAAAGAAACCATATTTAGTACGCTGTCTTTGATCTTTGTAAAAATAACGCCTTCCAAGGTGAATGGGTATGAAATGACATATTCGAGATTGAAAAATGACCCAGTGGTTTCTTTATATGAAAACCATTTGAAGTTCCACTATTGGCCTACCTCGGGTTACTATGCGATTACGCGTCATTTATCGTCCATTGCGAAATTTTCATTAAACTGCATTCAAGATCATGATCTTGTTACCTTCTCTGATGGGTCAAAGTCGGTCTTCTTTAAAGGAATGAAAATAAGCTACCGAGGAAAACCGGTGTTGCCCTATCCACGGAAATATGTTGAGAAGACGGAAATGGTATTGCAAGAGATGCGTGAAAGGAAAAATGCGCTTCAGCGCCTGTATTATCACCGAAAAAAGGCGGCAGACCGATTCGAAGCTGCAGCGGTATTTGAAGACGACAATAAACGGTGGCGAACACCGAAATATGTAGATGTGAGCCAATTGCCCATAGATGACGTGTTTAAGCTGCAGAATGTATCCCACCGGAAATATATCATTGATCATTACGGGATGGATACGATACTGGCAGGTCTTGAATCCACGGTGATTGATTCAGC
>Ga0208879_1003648_pt1 | contig 12475 bp, 10 predicted proteins | sample Knorr_S15_td_Bot_FD_185605 | JGI IMG/M metagenome (GOLD analysis project Ga0208879, IMG submission 185605) | Marine microbial communities from Southern Atlantic Ocean transect - Knorr_S15_td_Bottom_ad_5009_LV_A (SPAdes) (version 2) | ecosystem: Environmental > Aquatic > Marine > Oceanic | place...
TTTGCTGGATTGTTGGCGACCGTCGGCGTTGCAGGCTGATTATCGGCTGGCCAGTTGATAGCGTCTTTGTGGGGCGCTGCACGCGTGTAAGGATTTCGTAGCGGCTCGTAAGATTGGGGACGCTGCTGTGAACTAGGAGGGAAATAGATCCGTCGCTCGGCGATCGCTAAATTCCCAGCACCATCTAACACTTTAATGCGGACCAATGCCATGCGTGTCGCTTTTGTCGGCTGCCAGCGTCCCGCCAAATCTATCACTCCCGCTAACTCTATGGTAGGCCGCTCCACCAGTGGAAAAGATTGCCAAGGTGAGTTTGGCGCGGGTTGAATTTCTACTGCGACTTGTTTTGCTATCAGAGTGACATCGCTGACTTTACACTCCAGTGTGATTTCACCAGCCGACGTTAGGTTGGTGTGGAGCTCGATCGCTGGCCGCTGAGTGTCGACAAACACACGCATTTGAGGCCGCAGATGTGTGGGTATCGTGGTGGATGATTGAATACGCGAACAGAACCAATACTCGCCATCACGCTGGGCCTGAAATCGAAACACCTTTTTCTCAGATCCTTGAATCGCTACTGTACGCCAACTGTTGCCGAAGTTCTTCGAAACGAACAGAACAATTTTGTCAGTCGATTGCTGGAGTGTATACGGGATCGAGAACTGGGGGGTACGAGTTGTATACAGTTTGGCTGCGGGGGCTGTCTGTTCTTCAGCATCAACGGTCGATTGAGCGGGCAGGGGAGTGGCAAAGGGCGCAGCATAAAGCAGGATAGCTGCTAACAGTAGACGTTTTGTTGTTGAACAGGACACAGTTCGGTTTCCTAGTGCGCACGATGAACCCTATCTAGTATTATCGGAGGTTTGAGCCGCAAATCTATACGAAAACAAACGGCTATTTTTAGCCCACGGCTATATCTCAAAGCATCAACGAGCGAGTATCTCTTACGATTTGCACGTATTGTTGCGCTAGTGCTTCAATCGATGCGAAATCTCGCTTGTCGACTGCCGCTTGTGAGACGAGCGCTCCGCCGACGCCCAAGGCAACCGCACCGGCGCGTAGAAAATCTGCAGCCGTGTTAAGGTCCACACCGCCGGTGGGCATGAAACGACATTGTGGCAATGGACCACGTAACGCTTTAAGATGCGCTGGACCACCAATATCCGCTGGGAATACTTTGAGAATATCGGCGCCTGCTTCCCAAGCGGTCACTGCTTCAGTGGGAGTGAAGACGCCTGGCGTTACTACCGTATCATAGCGACGACACAGTTTGATAACTTCGACGTCTGTCGCTGGCGATACAATAAACTCCGCTCCCGCAAGGATTGCCGCGCGTGCTGTTTCCGTATCTAAAACGGTGCCAGCACCCAGCAAAACCTTATCGCCGATCCGACGTTTGACTTCTTTGATGACGTCGATCGCATTGGGGACGGTGAATGTCACTTCCATTACATCGACGCCACCAGCAAGTAGTGCTTCCGCTACGTCAGCTAAGAGTTCCCCGGAGTCAGCACGAATTACCGCGACAATACCGTTGTCCATCATTCTCGTTAAATTGTCGTGGGCACTCATAGCTAGTTTCTCGAACGGGTGTCAAGGAAGGAATCCGTGCTGGGGCTATGCACTTTTCTTAACAGGTTTGTTGGCGACGAAAATAGGCTTCGTACCAGAAACTACTTCTTCGTCAATCGTATAGGCGCCGCTCCCTTTTCGATCGGGTAACTCATACATGATATCAAGCATTACTTCTTCCGTAATGGATCGCAAGCCACGAGCACCAGTCCCTTTGTCGATCGCTCGGCGAGCAATCGCACCGATGGCAGCATTCGTGAATTTAAGTTCACAATCTTCCATCCTGAAAAGACTCTCGTATTGACGCAACAAAGCGTTTTTGGGTTCAGTCAATACTCGCTTTAATCCATCTTCATCCAGTGGTGACAATGACGTCACAATAGGTAAACGTCCAATCAATTCTGGGATGAGACCAAACTCAAGGATGTCATCGGATCTTACTTGCAACAACAACTCAGCCATATCGGCTTCTTCGCGATATCCAACTTGTTGACCAAACCCAAGGGTTTGATTGCCGAGTCGTTTACGGACTATGTTATCAATACCGACAAATGTTCCGCCACAGATGAATAGAATGTTAGTCGTATCAATCGGAATGTACTGTTGCTCGGGGTGCTTACGTCCACCTTGAGGTGGTACGTTGCAGATCGTACCTTCAAGCATCTTAAGTAATGCTTGTTGTACACCTTCACCAGAGACGTCACGAGTGATCGATACGTTCTGTGACGTCTTGCCGATTTTATCGAGTTCGTCAATGTAGATGATTCCGCGTTGAGTCGATTCGACATCAAAGTCCGCAGCATGCAACAATTTCAGTAATAGGTTCTCGACGTCTTCGCCAACATAGCCAGATTCGGTTAGTGTCGTAGCATCGCCAATTGCAAATGGTACGTTGAGTACTCGTGCCAGGGTGCGTGCGAGCAATGTCTTTCCGGATCCAGTTGGACCAACCATGAGGATGTTCGATTTTTCGATTTCGACTTCCTCGTCAGACCATTCGTGGTTCAATCGCTTGTAGTGATTGTGTACGGCAACCGCAAGCACTTTTTTGGCTTGTTCTTGACCAATCACATATTCATCCATCTGGCCCGATATTTCTCGAGGCGAAGGAATGTCGGTGATCATGTGGTCGTCGCTAGACTTGCGGCGGTTCTCTGAATCGATAATCGACGAACAGAGCTCGACACATTCGCTGCAGATATAGACATCGCCAGGTCCTTCAACTAGTGGACCGACGTCACGATAGCTTTTGCGACAGAACGAACAGAACGCGTTTTTCTTGGAAGGAGATCCAACTTTGTGGTCTCCTCCGTCTTTACCGGATGACATGACGACTCCTTGTGCACTTGCATGATTTGATCCAAATCGAATGTTTTGGTGATCGCAAGCGCGGGCTTAAGGTGTACGCCCGTAAACTATGCTGTTTCGCAGAAGCTTACCGGGAGTACTTGTGGTCAACTACCATCCATGACTTATTGACGCGTATCTATTATATATACATTATGCATTGCAGTACTGATCTTCCCGACCAGAGCGTGTCATATGAGTGTCGTATGCCAGGCACATCAATAACTATCTAATGATGATAGTAATCGCTGTAACTTGACTAACCCGAACAGTTGGCATTAACCGTCGGATTTGTCCTCGGTGGGAGGTTGATCGTCGGGTTGCGACTGCTGGTGTTCGAGTTGTTCTTCCAACACTGTTTCTATAGTTCGGAATTCTTTGTCCGAAATGTCACCCTGGGAATGAATTTCTTGGAAATTGTCGAGGTGTTCCTCAGGGCCTGGTATGTCTTGATCGATGCGATCCCGATAATTGGTCACGACGTAGTAGGCAATGGTAGTTAGGATTGCCAGAACCGTTACACCTAGTATAGCCCGCGCGGCTGGAGTTTCGAGTATTTCCATGGTTAAACCTGTCTCAATCGTGAAAGCGAATAATCCGCATATGTTGTATTATCGTCGTGTTGCGGCAAGTTTCAAGCGTCTGAGTGGATTACGCATTAACACAAATGTCAGTTCGTTTTACGGCTCTCTCGGTCCTTGGTCAAGCCATGTCTAATAGCACTTGGATGCCACGATCGAGTGTTTCGTCGCTGGCAGCATAGGAAATGCGAAAGTGGCTGTCATGGTTACTAAAAATGTTGCCGGGTATGAGCAAGAGGTTATTTTCGATCGCTCGATTCGTAAAATCAGTCGCTGTGCCACTGGGAACTTTCGGAAACACGTAAAACGCACCGCCAGGAGTTTCAATCTCATACTTGGTACTTAATGCGGTGACAATTCGATCGCGTTTACCACGGTATTGGTCAACATGCTCGCTGATATCAGTATCGATCGCCGCTAAGCCAGCCCACTGCACAGGTTGCGGTGCACAGACAAAGCTATATTGCTGTATCTTGGTCATGGCATCAATGACTTCTTGCGGGCCATGTGCGACTCCTAATCGCCATCCGGTCATCGCGTGACTTTTAGAGAAACCATCGATGACAATTGTTGCTGGATTGAATTCTGCCGGACTAACGAAATTGTCGTCGTAAGTGAATTCACGGTATATTTCATCGGATATCAAAGCAATATTGTGCTTCTCACAGATACAACTCAGCCCAGCCACTTCGTCCTGCGTGGCAACATATCCAGTTGGATTGGACGGACTGTTTAGTAACATAAGTTTAGTTCGCGGAGTGACCGCCGCCTCAACTCGCTCCAGATCGATGCGAAAGTGAGGATAGGTATCGATTAGGATCGGAACTCCGCCGACGAGCTGTACTAGCGGCTCGTACATCACGAAAAATGGGTCAAACATAATGACTTCGTCGCCGGGATTCACCAGTGCTTGCATCGCCAAGACAAGTCCACCGCTGGTACCGCTACTGACGAAAGCTATACGGTCGTCGTGTTGATATGTGGCATCAATCGCTGCTTGGAGTTTTTCTCGCAGCGCTGGGAGTCCTTGCGTTGGTGTATAACCATTATGTCCTGAATTGATGGCATCGATGCAGGCTTGTTTCACTGCCGCCGGAACTTCAAAATCTGGTTGGCCGATGGACAGATTGATCGGGTCTTTGAGTGAGCGAGCTAGCTCGAATACTTTGCGAATGCCGCTGCTGTCGATTGAGAGGCTACGTTGGGAAATCCAAGATGTCATAGGTGTTTGTTGTGTATGAGTATTGGCTATTTATTGGTCGTGATCACTAGCCGAGGTTGTTGCCAGTTCATGTGTCGAGCACTGTCGGTGGTATGCTGGAATCCGTCATCGTCAACATCATACAGAAACAAAGGCGTTTGGCTAGCAACGGCGAGTGCAATTTGTGGAATATCACAGATGCGACTGACATTGAAGAAATAAGGACCGTCTCTGTGTGAACTTGGTAAATGTGTGAGGTGTAATTCAGCAACTCCGTTTTGAAACAAGGTGGCATAAAGTGACACGCCGGCCATGCGTCCGGTTGCCTGCAGTGTTGTTTTGGTTTCGTTGTTATGTCCAGTGACCGTTGTGACGGCTTGAATGGCTCGCCGCACATCCCAAACTTGCATCGATTCTAGCGACTCGCCTAATAAATAGAAACGCCGCTGATGTTGCACTTGTTTCTTCTTCGCTTGGTCCCAAATCGTCGGACCGACTCCCCGCGGAGCGACGTAAGCCATCATCACTGAGTTTGTTAGTAACCGTTGCTGTAGTTTTTCGAAATGATCTTGCGAGGATGCATCCTGCGCTACGAAATGCTCACCACGTAACGCGTCACGGTCACCAAAGGCATCTCGATACAACGAGAGAAAATCGTTCCAGCCATTTTGGTCTAATACCGCCAGCTCACAGACTTTGGCCTGGGTCAGTTTCTTGTCATGTACAACATAGAGATTCAGCGGGATCGCCGCTTGGCTTTGAAAAACATAGACGGACATCACCAAACCCTCAGCATAAGAATCCGCGACTCGCTGGGGTTGCAAGGTCACGGGGTTCTGGGGCCAAGCAGCAAAGCTCTTCTCAAGTAACGATTGCTTAAGCGACTTGGTTATTTGCGCTAACTCATTTTGCGAGGTAACCACTGCGGGAGCAGCTGCCGTTGGTACAAAAGATTCGGATATCTCCGTGTTCACTTGGTCGGTTGGCAGTTTGTCAAAGACTTTGAGATCCGTTGGTTCAAACAACTTATCCGCTTGCATTCGTAGTAAATCGGTTTTTCCATCTTTCAGGTAGTAATTGAACCAGCGAAACGCATGCACACGCAGTTCCTGTGTGTCTTTATGAGGCCCCGATGTGATGTGCAACGAAAATTTGTCACTTGCGTCAAGAAGATCGTAGACCTGCGATACTTTCCTAAAAGTCCGGTAGACCCCATCAAGTGGAAAGATGCGATCGTTATCGGTGTTACTGAGTAGCAGTGGCCGCGGGGCTACGAGTGCCGCCACCAGCGGGTAGTCCCATTGATAGGTGTTTACCATAAACATGCAGTCACAATGACCTTCGACTGTGCCATCGACTACGTGATTACGCAGGTCGGTTGTGCCCGCCACCGGCACCGCTACTTTGATCCGTTCGTCCAGTGCAGCGATCCACCAGCTATACGCCCCACCGCCACTACGGCCCGTGACGCCTAAACGGTCACCGTCGACTTCGGGTCGCGATTGCAAATAATCTAACGCGCGAATGCAATTCCAGGCTTCTACTCCAGCAGGCGTGTAACCTCGGTTTAGCCACCACCATTTATCGTAGCGATAGGTTCCGTGGTGTATTCCCTCGATTTCTCCGAGTTGCAGCGTATCAATGGTTAGGCAAACATATCCATTGCGGGCGAACCATGCGCCGTGATGTTGGTAATGCGCTTTGGCACCGTAGGCCACTCCGTTAATCTTGACTTGACCGTGGCCGCACACATATAGAATCGCCGGCAATTTATTGTCGACTTCATGGGGCACATAAAGATTGCCCGTCACATACAGACCAGGGCGTGACTGAAAGTGTATATTCTCTACTCGGAACGATTCATGTTTCGTCGTGCCGGTGATTACCGCATTGAGTGGCGTCTTTTGGGGAAAAGGATTGAGCCCCAGCATATCCTTGAGTTGGGTCAGGTGTATTTCGCGTTGTCTGAGCCAATCTTCCTTCGTTTCAATGCCTGCGAGCCAGCGGTCTTCGATCGCAGAAGTTTGTTGCGCAAAGTACTTGGCAATCATGGTATCGCCGCGGGACGTGTCGAGGGTTGACTCTTGGGCGGAGACTGGTGGTAAAGCGGTAAAGTAGAACAGCGTCAGGCATAAGAGTGTGCGCATCAAATCAATTCCAAATATCAGATAATGTTTAGTGCAACTATCCGTATTGTAAACAATTTGGTGCCCGCTCGCCTATGAAAGAGACTGCGGAACAGAGGCTTATCGTACGCGGCAGCGGAATGTGATGCTGCCAGATTCACCGACGGCGAGAGGCTCGGTGATTTCCCAGCGGAGGATCAATGATTCTTGCACGGTATCATTAGCGAAGAATTTTCCAGCAACATCGCATGATTGTGTATCCTCGATATAGACTAGACGTCGACTGAGGTGATCGACAATCGTGACATTACTGACGGGTTGGTCGCCAACGTTTTTGAAAGCGATCATGAATTCGAGTTCGTCGCCAGGAAGTGCAGTTAGGTTCGACGAAGTCTTGATGATTTCTAAGCGGCTCTTACCCTCAGCAAGCTCGTAATGATACGTCGATCGCATTTGGTTATGCCCAGTCACTTTGTAGGGCATAAAGTCTTTGACGTAGATTTTGACAGTTTCTTCGTCTGTCGCCGTGATGGCCGTTGTGTTCTGTATGCTCAAGCGGGCCTCTTGTGAGTTCTGGATACGTACTCGAGTGTTGATTAGCAATCCGTTTTCGGGCTTTTGACGCTGGCTGCCTTCTAGGCTGGCAATGCGATACTCAACATCGCGAGCTTTAGATTCGTCGCGATACAGCCCCGTTCTGCGGTTGCTGATATTTCGCCCCGCCTGTAGGCGTTGTAAAACTTGTTCGCTACCTAGGTTCTCTTGGGAGGCGGCAATTTTCAAGGGATTGTCCACTCCTGAAGCGTGATCACGGTGTAGGTATTGGGAGGCGCCGCCAATATGACGAACTGATGAAAATCGAGGGGCGTAGATCGGGATTTGGTTTGTCGGTTGAATGGCGATTTTCCCATCGCGAGTGGTGTAATGGACGATCGTGTCTTCTTCGTCCAGATTATGGATGCTGTGGTCCGGAGCTACGTTTACTTGTTGCCGAGAGTCGCCGCCCTGATAGACATATTCGTCTTCGGGCCAAGGTTGTGAAATTTGTGGTGGCGACCAATTAGCGGGGTAGGGTGCGCCGGGGTGGACAATTGAAGTCGGGCCTCCAGTTTCGGCCGATAGTGGGATGCGAGCGATTGGTCCAGTTTTAACAGCGGGCGCGGCATTTGTGGTGGCTGGAGGTTGCTGATAGCTGATTTGTTGAATCGGACCGTTTGTAGGTGCTGCTGGTGTGACGGTCGATTGTGGAGCAGCGGGAGACGTATCCGATATCTGCACCGTTGCCAGGGGTCGCATTTGTTGTTGCGGAAGGTTGCAGGCGGTTAAGCTGAGGACCAAGGCAGCGAGGGAAGCAAACCTTAAATGCAGTCGGTGATGTTTTGAGCGCATGATGGAATCAACGGGGAATGGGAAATGATACTGGGCGTGCGGCTGCACGGGTTATGGGAGCGACATTAGTAGATGCGGATGTTGTAAATCCGGCGGGTGTTGTGGACGCTGAAGTGTTGGCTGCCGGTAGTAACGGAGTGGCTATGATCTGGATTGGAGGTGAGGAAAACATAAACCGACCAGTTTCTGCGTTTAGCTGAGGATAACGTGATCCGATCCGCAATATGGCGACAGGGCGGCCGAGTTTGTCAGCAACGTGCAGCGGATCTTCGGTATAGCTAATATCCAATGTGCGTTGACGACCAATGGGTTCGTCCACTGGGATTGGGTTAGTCGGATCTTCGAGATAGATCACTCGCGTCACGTAAAATCCCTGCACCGCCATCTTGATCTCTCGCAGTGACAATTGAATTGGAATAGCAAATTTGGCTTCCAAGCCACGAGGCGGGTAAATGCGATTGATGACTTCGATACTGGGGAATACTTCAACGCCCTCTAGTCCAGGAATATTCGTAATCTTCATGCGGTAGACAGCACCGATTAGCATACCGGCTTTAGTTGGCGCTAATAGCGAGGGTCCAAATTGACCGTTTGCTACAAAGGCGAGTTGAGTGCCTTGAGGCGCTCGAACTTCGATTGGTTGAAAGTAGCCTGGAATCGGCCCGCCGCGAGACAGCAATCCTTGGCCAACTTGACCCGGTGGATGTAAGCCGGAGTCGCGAAAATGTCGATCGCGCAGTGAAGATGGCTCTTGGGCAGCAGTTGGCAAAGCGAATACTGTGGTGATGCAAATTAATGCTACGTACAGCAGTGGGCTCAGTTTGAGGTTTTGCAGAAGTCGTTTCATGTGTGAGACGGAAATGGGGGACTGAGGATAACGAGTTTGCAATGCGTCTGTCAGGCAGGCAAACCCACTGCTGAATAATCAACAGTGGGCGGCCTATAAACCTGTGTGTTTGGTATTTGCTTACGGAATCAATTGATTACGTACTGCACCTGGTTGAACATTCCGTGAGCTGGGTGTGAAGCTGTGTTCACGAATGCGAACTTCACTAACCGGTTTGGGATAACTGTAACCTGGTACCTGTCGCATGTGCACATTGAAGTCATTGACCGGTGCTGGCATGTCGACCTTGGTGTGGTTATGGAGCGTATAGCTTTGTAGACCAGCAGGTCCACCAAGAGGTAAATGTGGTGGTCCCGGAAGTCCCAACGGAGTAGCAGTCACTGGAATTCCCCACGGCGCTGTTGTTGCGCCCGCGACGTAACCGCCTTGGACCATACTTGGAATCGCCATTTGACCTTGCGGTGCCATTGCTCCGTAGAATGCTGCCGGAGCCGCTGCCGTAGGAGCATGAACTGATTGGACCTTATTGCCCAAGCGGATGATAGCCATAATGCTACCGCGACGGTCGGCTTCGACAATCGGATCATCGCCCGGATCAAGTCGTGTGCTGACCAATGTTTCCACGTTAGCTAATGCGAGGTCTTGGAATTCTGGATCAGGTAGGTAAATGACTTTGGTGACATAGTTGCCAGTGGCAACTTGGTCAAAGTCTTCATTGGTGAACTGCACAGGTACTGCGTTATGGTCGAGGTAAGCTGCTGTACGAGGGTTAATCGGAGCAACTTCGATTGTGGGGAACAATTCCACCGCTTCGTGGCCAGGAATGTTGCTCAACTTCATGCGTATCATATTACCGTTGGTTCCCACATGGAAATCGAAACGTGCTGGTGCAATGAGTGTTTGACCCGAATAGGAACCGTTGCGAGTTGTGTCGAGGTCAATTTGCATGCCGTCAGGCTTATTGAAAATCGCTTGGATCGACATTCCCGCTGCCGCCGGTCCTTGCGGCATCATCATGGCGACTGGTTGCTGTGGAGGCATTAGGACTCCAGGTCCAGGGCCATCAACGCCAGGTCCTTGGTGAGCAAGTTGCTCAGCCGGTGGTAGATTGTATTGTTGCATTGTTCCGCAACCAGTTGTCAAAAGTGCGGCAATCGCGATTGCTGCCCAGATTCGTGGGATAGTCATTATTTTGCCCCTCATTGCGGTTTTAAAAGCACACAGATTCATTTGATTTGCCAGGTTTCGTTTTAAGTGGTTTGTTTTTTCATTACAAAAGGTCGGTCTGTTGTTTGAACTAGACCCCTTTCCTCGTGTTTCCTACAATGATGCGACCTAAGTTCAAGGGCCGAATCCTTGCTTGGTTTGCGTTATTACTAACGAATAGTGTTAGAGCGCAAAAGAAAACACTGAATCCTATGAGTGATGTAATCGGCTATACCTAACCCGAATCTTTGACAAAATCGTCATAACCTGCATATGAAGTACAAATTACCCATTATTACAGCCCTGATTTCCGTCGGGGTTATTGCTGTGATCAACGGTATTGGCTCATCTTTCCTTCCTGGCTTACCAAAATCCCCTGAATTCACAAATCAGAGTGTTCCGGAGCTGGAACCGGTGGCTGATACGTCGGCAGCGGAAAAGCGGCATGACGTAGTCGATGAAGCGGCGCCAACTGATCAAAGTGAGCAGTTGGCAGAACAAGTGACCGGTTCTTCTGTAGAGGAAGCAGAGCAGGGGGGTGAAGAGTTAACGGCAGAGAGGTTGTTGCGGAACGCTGTGCTAGCAGTTTCGGCTGAAAGTAACTTACAGGCTTCTGTGCGGCATAAGATCAACTTGTTTGACCAGCAATTGGTCGGTACTGGGCATTACAGCCAATTCGGTGAAGGACCTATCAAACGCTTGCGATTGGAACTCAAGACGCAAGTCGGCAAGACGACCACCAGCATTACTCAGGTCTGCGACGGTCGGCACTTGTGGTTGCGGGAGAATTTTCCAGATTCAGTGCAGTTAAGTCGAATAGACGTTCGCCAAGTGCGGACGCGTTTGGAGCAGTTACAGCGAGCAAATCAAACTGATCAATCAGACCAAGCCACCAGCCCACAATTGGATTGGGGGAAGAACATCGCGATGGGCGGATTGCCGCGTGTGTTAGCAGCGGTGGAAGATAGTTTCAAGTTTTCGGTTGTTCGGCGAGAGATATTTGAAGACGTACCGGTGTGGGTAATCGAAGGCCAGTGGAAGCCGGAAGTTCGCGACAAGATACAATCTCGGTTTCGTGTTCGCCGCGGGAATTTATTGACGCACATGCCCAATGAAGTACGGATTGTTTTAGGCCGCGACGAACAGTTTCAATATTTTCCACGGGAGATTCAGTACCTGCGAGTGGTGGAAGGGGCGACGGAAGAGTTTGAGACGGCCACAGCATTGGTAACGCTGCAGTTTTACGATTACACGCGGAAGGTAGCGATGAATCGATCACAGTTCGATTACCAGCGAGGCGACCAGATTATTGTGGATCGCACCCAAGCATTTCTTGAAAAGTATCTTCCCGAACCGCAGCAAGTGGCTAGTGTCGAAGAATAGCAGTTAAACTCGCAGCTCTGAAAGGCACTGGGGCACTACCGATATTTTGCATCCGAGTTTAAACTGACAATGGTTTAACAACTCGCATTCGTTCAAATAGGAATTCCTCAGTGGCGCGGATTTATTTAGTACTGGGAAGCTTTGCCGTCAGTCTTTTGATTGCTAATTTCGGTGTTGGCATTTGGGTTGGGGACCTCAATGGCGTAGCGGATCGGATGCAACATGAGGCTCAGCAATACAAGGTTGCTCGCGGCAACGGAGAGCAGGGGGCGATTGATGACGCGCGGGAGTCGATGCTGGCAGCATCCGCAGAGTTAACTCCGATCAAGAAACGGCACGGCATCCATTTTCTGTTAGGCGTGTTATCCGCATTGGTATGTGTTTTGGTCAACGGAATTGCGATGACCTATTTCATTGGGTCCAGTAAATGGTGTTCTGAGGTTGTTGATACCTATAGTTTGGATTTGAGTTACCTGCGCAAGAGTCGCACTTTGAAGCGGCGGGCCTACCCTTGGACAATAAGCGGTGTGGCGGCGATTGTGGCTATTGTCGCTTTTGGCGCTGCGTCAGATCCTGCTACGCAAATCGAATCGTCGGCAAGTTGGGTTACTCCGCACATGATCGTTGCCATTGTTGGCACGATGTGGTTAATCGTGTCGTTCTTAAACCAAGCTGGTCTTATCGGCGCTCATTACGATGTGATAAATGAAATCGTTGCGGCAGTTGAAGTTCGCCGAGCAGAGATTGGACAAGCGGACGCCGAACAAATCGAAAGTCTAGGAGAATCCGGCTCGCTTGAAATTGACGAGTAGTGTCGTCTAGT
>Ga0208879_1003649_pt1 | contig 12475 bp, 8 predicted proteins | sample Knorr_S15_td_Bot_FD_185605 | JGI IMG/M metagenome (GOLD analysis project Ga0208879, IMG submission 185605) | Marine microbial communities from Southern Atlantic Ocean transect - Knorr_S15_td_Bottom_ad_5009_LV_A (SPAdes) (version 2) | ecosystem: Environmental > Aquatic > Marine > Oceanic | place...
CTTCTTGAAACATCGTTTATGATGATCTCCACAGGACCGGATCGGGAACAAACCATCCAGCTCGGCTCCCTATTTAAATCCTGCCCCTAGCAGGGGGGCAATGGGCAACAGCTCGTTGGGCCGAGATAACGATTGCTCGGTAGCAAAAGTGACGGCACAATGGCCCCACGCCGAGTGGCCCCTTAGCAGGGGGGGCAATGGGCAACAGCTCGTTGGGCCGAGATAACGATTGCTCGCTAGCAAAAGTGACGGCACATTGGCCCCACGCCGAGTGGTTACCCCTCACTAAGCCAACTTTGATATAATAGAAAGCTAATAATGTAGCTTTTTAAGGTTTGCTCATGTTGACCATTGCCATACTGGTTTTTGCCTGCCTGTTTTTTTATTACGTGGGTTACCGCTTTTATGCCGAACGGCTGGATCGGGAATTGATCCAGCCTGATGCCAACCGAGAGACCCCCGCCATCAAACAAAACGATGGCGTGGACTATGTACCCAGCAAGCCTTTAGTCTTGTTCGGGCATAATTTCGCGTCCATTGCCGGTGCGGGTCCGGTCATTGGGCCGATCATTGCCATGCACCATTTTGGCTGGGCAATCACGCTGGTGTGGATCATGCTTGGCAGTGTGTTCATCGGTGCGGTTCACGATTACCTGACCCTGATGGTCTCGGTGCGCAATCGCGGAAAATCGATCGCCGATATCGCAGAAATCACTATGGGCTACAGGGCCAAAGCCGTGTTCGCAATTTTCCTCATTCTGGCCATGCTGTTGGTGATCGCCGTGTTCGGTGTGGTGGCGGCAAAAACCCTCATCGCCCAACCGGAAATGGTGTTCCCCACTTTCGCCATCATTCCCGTTTCGATGGTCCTCGGTTGGTGCATTTATAAAAAGAATTACAGCCTTAAGATCGTCTCCACCATTGCGGTGCTGGTGGTTATACTGAGTATTTATATCGGATTCAAAATTCCCCTGCCTTTGCCACAAGAAGGCGTGCTGGGCTTCTCCCCACTTTTGTTCTGGTTTGTGATGTTGATGGTTTATGCCGGGGTGGCCTCGATCATGCCGGTGCAAATACTTTTGCAACCGCGCGATTATCTTTCTACATTTATACTGTTTGGTTCCATGTCATTGGGCATTATCGCCCTGTTATGGGTGGCACCGGGACTGAACACTCCGGCCTGGAGGGGCGCGATGTCTGATGTGCAGGGGCCGGTCTGGCCGATGTTGTTTGTGCTGGTGGCCTGTGGTGCGGTGTCCGGTTTCCACTCTCTTGTTGCTGGCGGTACCACCTCAAAACAGTTGACCAATGAAACCCAGGGCAAGGCCATTGCCTATGGCGGTATGCTCACCGAAGGGTTGGTCGCGGTTGTCACCGTCCTCATGGTGGCTGGTGGCTTGTACTGGATAGCCCCGGAAGGCGGCGGAGTCGATATGGCCCGACTGGGTTTTCGGGAGACCCTGCAATCCGGCGGATGGATTCTGGCGTTTGGCAATGGATACGGTAACGTGGTGCACCAGATGTTGCCGGTTATGAGTTTTACTATCGCCTCCATGATTGCCGTACTGGCTTTGAACACGTTTGTGCTGACCACTCTCGACACCGCCGTGCGCATCACACGTTTTCTGGTTCAGGAATCCTTGGGCAAACAAGTGCCCGTTTTTCGTAATAAATATGCGGTGACGGTTTTAGTGGTGGTGGCCGCTTACCTGATTGGTGCGACCGATGGCTGGCAGAAAATCTGGCCCATTTTTGGGGCCACCAACCAGCTCATCGCGGCGGTGGCGCTGTTTGTGGTGGCAACCTGGTTGATGGCAGTCAAACGCCCGACGCAATATGTGCTTTATCCTGCCCTGTTCATGGTTGTGACCACGATAGCGGCATTAGGTTGGCAGGCTCAGCAGTTTTTTACCGCGCCGGACCCCAATGTGTTTCTCGGGACGGTGGCGGTGGTGCTCATCGGACTGGCTGTTTTTGTCGGATACGAAGCCATGCAGTCCCTCAGGGGACGCAGGGTGATCGTGATTCAGGATGCAGAAATCCCTTCCCGCGCCGAGTGATCGAGATAATGTTTGGCTCACGCATTTGAATAGTTTAAAATGATGCCTATTCATCAAAAATTGGGAGTTCTTTTGTTGTGAAGATCAGCGAGGTCCTGGCTATCCAGGAAAAAATGAAGGGAAAAGCCGGACCGGCAAAGAAGACCAAGCCGAAAGCGCTTCCTAGTACAAAAAAAGCCTTGAAAGTGGTACGCACGAAGGAAACCCCGAATCCCAATGCTTTGCAGTTCGTCATCAACGCGGTGCTTCTCGATAACGGCAATATTTCCTTTGCCAGCAAAAAAGAAGCGGAAAACGATAAAATGGCAACAGCCCTGTTCGAGCGGTCCGGTGTTATGAGCGTGTTTGTCATGGATAATTTTGTCACCGTGACCAAAGACGAAGAGACCAGTTGGGTTCCGTTAAAAGACCGGGTTTGGAAAACCATTGAAGACACTGTGTCCCTGTATCAGGCCGAAGAAAAAGTGCAGTTGAGCGAGGTAGATGTCATCAACTTTGCCGAACTCAGTAATGATAAGAAACTTCAGGGAATCGAAATGGTGCTCAACCGTTCGATCCGCACCAACCTCGCCCAGGACGGCGGCGGCGTGGAACTGAAAGGTATAGAAGGCAACGAAGTCAGCATCCACTATCAGGGCGCCTGCGGAAGTTGCCCGACTTCTACCAGCGGTACCCTGCAATACATCCAGACCCAGATTCGCCAGCAGTTGCACCCCAAACTGACCGTTAAATCCGTCTAGCCGCCGGTGGCAATGAGCCCCGAGATTCTTCGCTTACGCTCAGAATGACAAGAAACGCCAGTTTGTCATCCTTGAGGAGACGAAGGCGACGAAGGATTTCGCGGTCTGTCTTCCCCCTGTTAAAATCTGACCCAACAACGGAATCGCTTTGAGGTTTTTATCCCGCATCAATAATTAAATGCAAAAATTCCTCAACCGCGAAATCTGAGTCCGATCCCAGCGGTTTCCGGTGCCCCTATCCTGTAGGTGACGCTCCGCAACAAGGGTTCTGCCTTATGGGTGTCAAATATTAGCTGCTACTCTTCAATACAGGGGATAGACGTCTTCTTGTGGCTTGGCTTTTCTTGTGCTAAATTTTCGCCGGGCAAAATAATTTCCCACTACAAGGACAAGAGTGAGAGCGAAAATCGCAATGAAATATATAATCAATGTTGACATTGTAAATGATTCGATAGGGTATTAAAAATGAGTAAGCCCATGATCAGGTTCCCCATCTCGGAGAAATGGATGCAATCGGTGAACAGGGAATATCTTTCCATGGAATTTCTGTCCGTCAGATACACCGGATAGTAATCTTCGAAATCCCGTGCTACATTGACAAACACAGCCCCCTTTTCTTCGCATAATTCTGCGCAGGTCCTGTTCATCAACTTGACGAATTCGAGATACCCGTCGAAGCCATCCTGGAAATTTAAATCTATAGCAGCCTTTAACTTGGCCTCCCTTGACGCGTTGTGGTAAACCGGAGCAAACTGGCCGATAACAAAACACTGAATGCCGTTTTCATTGCAGAGCTCAATGATCTCGCCGATATTTTTTTTCCATTGCTCCGTCCAGCCTTTTGTGATGCCCGGTATATCTTTGTTCACCAATTTATTTTTATCCCTGAATTTATATACTGCCTTTTTTGCCGTGTGGGCTAGGGCACTGTAATCGAAAACCCGCTCCAATTGGTTGGTGGGCAGGACATGACTGAGGCAGTGTATGAATTGATTATTTTTACCATAGGTTCCAGACTTGTAATCCTCCCAGTCGTTGTAGCCGCTAAAGATTGTCACCGCCGCCGGTTTGAATTTGAGGATTCTATTTTTAAACATCAACAGTTCATGGATGGATCGGTAACCCCCGACCCCAGCGTTGACGCACCGAAAACCATCCTTCTCGATCATAGAATCGATGACTGCGGGATAATGTTTATCGTGGCGGGACTCGGTTCCCGCCGTAGAACTTCCACCCAAGCAAAAGATTAACTGGTGACTTTGCTGAGTCGTGGACAAATCCTCGGTAAAGAGAAACCCGTTCGTATCGGTCCGGACATCCACGAACATGATCCTTCTGGGTGCGAACTGTGGAGCGGTCGTCGGTTTACTATAAGTGATGTTGGGTTTGAAGGAATACCCCAGAACGGGATCGAATGAAAAAGCGGTTTCCACCTGGCCCATCTTCAATTTGTAAAAATTCCTTCCCGTATCATAGGGGAAATAGATGAAAGCCAGCGCCAGCTCCAAAAACATGAAGCCCAATAGTGTTATTTCATAAATGGAATCCATGGCAACCGTCCTTGATTGATAAAATAGACTCAGTCAATGTATTCAGGTGATTCCTGAGGAGGGGAGAAACCTTGTTATATCCTCCACCTATAGTTCTGAACGGTATATTTTTTTTGGTACTTTAGTAAAAATTCGCGGTTTTTTGCTTGAAATAGGGGTCTACCCCTCTGGGACACGCGTGATGTCCTCTTCATTTGCCTTCATGCCCTGAAAGGGTAAGAGCCAATGAATAATATAACGAGTCCACAAGTGACTATATATTGTGGAAGTGAAGGTTATCAGCCTTTCTTTATATTTTCCGCCTGTCAGGTTTTACCGCAGTTTGAAGAGTTCTTTCAGGATACTGCCCGGTTTTTCGAGCAGTGTTTTGTGCGGTTGTAGGGTAAATTTTGGTTTGCTGAGTTTGCCATGCACTTTGAAATAAGTTTCGATGACACCGCCTTTCTTCCCTCCTGTTAAAATCTGACCCAACAACGGAATCGCTTTGAGGGCTTTATCCAGCATCTGTAGCGGCATGGCCTTGACCTGGGCGTTGATGGTGTCTTGTACGAGATTGGCCTGCCCCTTGGCGGCCAGCATGATCTCGGGACCTTTCATTTCCAGGTTGCTGGTATGTACCACGCCTTTCACGATTTTAAAATCCCCTGCCAGAAGGTCGTAACTCAACCCGGTTTTACCGGCGTTTAACACCGAAGTCGGATTGAGCAGGGTAAGCAGGTTTTTAAGCACACCGAGTTCGGGCAGGGTTCCATCAACGAGTTTAATTTTTATGTTGCCGGAAAGGTCCCGGGAATAATCGGCGAGGCTTGGCGTGTCGGTGTTTTGTGGCAGTGTTCCTATTACCGCACCGGAGAATTGCAGGGGGCCCATAAGATCGGGCGGAATAAATTCTTCCACTTTTAATTTATCCCCCTTAAACTTCAAACGATAGTTTTTGGACTCGGGTTTAAAATCGCCGGCAAGCTTTATCAATCCGTTCATCGGCCAGACCTGGCCTTTGGTGAGAGCAATTTTTTCCGGGGTGATTTGCAACAGTCCTACGAATTTTTTAAATCCGCGATCTCCCAATTTGATTTTTTCCAGTTCGATCTGAACCTGGGTCAAGGTTGAAGAACTTTCCTTGAAGTCCAGTTTTACTTTTCCTATTTGTTTGTTTCCTAAAACAAGCTTGTTTGCATTAAGAATTCCGTTAAGTTTCAGCGCCGGAGAAATTTTACCGTTGGTGGGAAGAGGCCCTTTAATTTTCAGGTTTCCCGTAACGGTTCCGGCAGAAGGCGCGCTTTTATGGATCAGGGGAAGCCAATCCAGACTGACCTGATCCAGCACCAGGTCCGAGTTTGCGATGATGAGGGTTTCTTCTTTAATTTTTTGAAATAGGAGAGCACCTTTTGTTTTTACTTTTCCGCCAAACACGGTTCCGTTCAGGTCATGTTTCAACCTGCCTCGGTCTAATGTGGCTTTCCCTTCAAGTTGCTGGATGTTTATTGGAAGGGTGTCTGTCGACAGGTTCAGGCCGGTTACTTTAAAGTTTGTGTCTATTTTCAAATTGCCGGTCAAAAGATCTCCCGTATCCGGTAACGGGCCATTCAGTTTAATATGCCCGGAGATATTGCCCGCAGTTGCTGGCATAGGTAGGGGCAATTGACTCAAATCGAGATTGGCGAATTCGACGCGGTTGTTGAGCACAGGGGGGCGTGACCCGGAAGCAGAAAGGGTAATGGTTCCATCTGACTGAAAAGTTCCGTTGAACGTGCCACCTTTTATATTGTAGTTCACCTGATGGTTTGCAAACTCACCGGTTCCTTCTAACCGGTTCAGCAGGAGGGCCGGTGAATTCGCGTTTTGCAGTTTTAAATTTTCTGCGTCAAACTGTAAGGAGGTTTTGAGTTGGCCGGGAAATTTCTCTCCCGCACCCGGAACGGGACCGATGAGCGTTAAAGTTCCAGACAGTTTTCCTTTGCTTGCCTGCCACCCTGCGGTGGGTGGTAGTGGTAGTTGTGATACATCCAACCCGTGCCAGTTTATGCGTGAGTTCAGCATAGGCTTCTGGCCCAGTTGCAATTTTCCTTTGATGTCAAAATCGCTTCCCAAAATGGTTGCAGAAAAGTTGTGAGCGAGAACCTGTTTTTCCAGGCTTGCTTCTCCTGCTAACGTTTCAATAGGGTAACTTTTTTCTCCCATGTTCAAGACGATATTGCTGGTTTTTAATTTAACCTGAGCGATCATCTGTTTCTGCAAGGTTTCGATTTGGCCCAGAGAGCTAACAGGTATTTCCGCTTTTATCGCAAGTTGATCGATATTAACAGCCGCCAGCGCAGTCAAAGTTTCTTTGTTTCCTAAAAAGTCGAGAACAGATTGCATTTCTTCCCAGGAAAAACTATTGGATTTCAGGTTCAGTGAGATTTTGGCATTGTCTTCGGTCAGGTTGGATGCTATTCCGTCTCCCGCAAAAATTATTGCGCCGGTCTGCACTTTGACGGCACTGGCCGAAATATCCAGATGTTCTCCCGGAGATCGATTCAGAACAAAAATTCCATCGACACTTAGGGAAACTTGTTTTGCGGTACCAGCTCGAATCAGCGTGATCTTTCCATTGGAAACGATGAGTTTTTTTATGGACAGGCGTGTGCTTTTTACCTTACTGGCGGCGGATTGGATTTTTTCAGGGTCGATGAGTTTCGTTTCTGGCTGGGATTTTTGCTTTTCCTCTACTTTCGGCAGAGGGGCTGGAATTTCCAGTGTTGCTTCGGGATGTTCCAGAGTGACCGATTTTATTTTAAACTCACCTTTAAGGAGAGGGCGCCATTCCGCCAGCAAATGCAGTCGCTCTACGGAAAAATGATTGCCCTCGGGCGACCTCACTTTTACGCCTTTTAATTGGAGTCCCAGGCCATGGGAGAAGCTGAATCCAATAGATTCCATTGCTACTTTGAGGCCCGTTTCCTGGGAAATCCGTTGCACAAAATTTTCTTTCACGGTTTCCAGGTCAATCTGTGAAAGAATGATCACAAGAGCCAGAATCAGGGCGCAAGGCACTCCAATCCACAGTTTTAGAGAGAACCGTTTCCGGGCCGGGGGACTATTTTCTTTAGAGGGCGTAGCGGTCACGATAAGGCTCAAGTTATCTGGTGATATGCCGATCCCAGAATAGAGGTTAATTCCTTTATTTTAGCATACTTACACTCTAGCGAGTGAGGCAGCTGGTACTAGCTTTATCTGGCGAGCAAAGAGTTATCTCGGCTCAATTAAGCTCTTGCTACATTCCCTCCCACGGGAGTGGGCCACTAGGCGTGGGGCCAGCTTGCAATCACTTTACTTGGCGAGCAAAGGGTTGCTCGGCTCAATTAAGCTCTTGCTACATTCCCTCCCACGGGAGTGGGCCTAGTGTTGAAAAATAATTCAAAGGTTCTAGCGTGAAGATTTCGGAAAAATTGCGGAGTTTTTTGTTGTGGGTGATTCTTGCGGCCGGTTTGGTTTGGGCCTGGCAAGAGGGGAAGATGGACCCGGTCATTAAAACAGGCCGGGAAATAGTTTTCGGAAAGCCGCCACAAAAGCCTACAGTAAAGGACTTCAAGTTTCAGCCGGTGACCCGGCAGGACATTCATCAAAAGGTTTTAGCTACGGGAACCGTGACGCTCAAGACGGGCGCGGAAGTTAAAATCGGCGCCCGCATATCGGGACAGGTCAAGAGCCTTCTGGTCAAAATCGGCGACTTCATTCGCGCCGGAGAAATCGTTGCCATCATTGAGCATGAAGACCTGCTCTCCCGGGTGGCACGTTTCCAGGCTGATCTGGACGCGGAAAAAGCCCGGCTGCTGAAAGTACTCGCCGAGGGTCCGCTGGAAATCAACAAGGCCGTGGCAGAGCGCGAGGAACTGCTGGTTCAGATCAGCCTGGCGCAGAAAATGCTGGAGCGCAATCAGGAACTGAACCAGAAAGGTTTTGTCTCCACCACCATTTTGGATGAGGCGGAAGAAAAACTTCAAGTGTTGAAGGCCCGGATCAATCTGGCGAATGAGGAATTGAAACTCAAGCACAGCCAGTTGCAAAATGACAGCCGACTGGCGCAGGCCATGGTCGACAAGGCCGAGGCGAACCTAAATGTAGAAGAGATTCAACTCTCTTATGCAACCATCACCGTTCCCATCGATGGTATTATCGCGTTTGTCTCGACTCAGGAAGGGGAAACGGTGGTGGCCAGCCTCAATGCTCCGACATTTGTCACGCTGATTGACCTTCGCAAACTGGAGGTCACGGTTTTTGTCGATGAAACGGATATCGGGCGAATCGAGGTCGGGCAAAATGCCAAGTTTACCGTGGACACCTATGCCAACAAGTTCTTCAATGGTAAGGTCCGGGAAATTCATCCGAAGGCGGTGATCAAGGATAACGTGGTGAACTATGAAGTGATCCTGGATATTAAAAAGAAGAAGGTCGCAAAACTGAGACCCGAGATGACCACCAATGTCGTGATCACTACCGGAACCCGAAAAAATGTTCTGACTCTGCCGAAAGGAGCGGTCAAACGGGAAGGTAAAAAAACTTTCGTTGTCATGCAAGTTAACGGCGAATTGGAAGACAAACCTGTTGAGTTGGGCTGGCGCGATAGCGGCCAAATCGAAGTGGTCTCGGGTCTCAATGAAGGAGCCCTGATTGGCATTCCCAACAAACTCTTAAAGAAAAGACGCAAAGGTAGAAGGCCGTGAATCTTATTGAAATGAACTCCATCTGCAAGAGCTACCGGAATATTGGTTTTGAAACCCGCGTCCTTGAGGATGTGACGCTTCATATCAAGGAGGGGGATTACGTCAGCATCATGGGTCCTTCCGGTGCGGGGAAAAGCACACTCATGGCAATTATGGGATGCTTGTCCCAGCCCACCAGCGGGGAATACATCCTGGATGGGGAGGAGGTCGGTCAATTGAACGACCGAAAACTTTCCCGCGTCCGTAACGAGAAAATCGGTTTTGTGTTTCAAGCCTTTCATCTTCTGCCGGGAGTCACGGCGCTGGAAAACGTTATCCTGCCATTGGTTTATGCAAAACGGCCTCCGGGCAACATCAAGGAAAAAGCCCGGGAGCTACTTGCCAAGGTGGGGATGGAACACCGGCTGCATCACACACCGGGGCAACTTTCTGGCGGTGAGCAACAGCGGGTCACCATCGCGCGATCCCTCATCAATAATCCTCGAATTATTCTCGCAGACGAACCCACAGGAAACCTCGATTCAAAAAACGGCAGAGAAACCATGAAGACCTTTGACAACCTTGTTAAGGAGGGCAAGACCATTGTGCTCATTACCCATGATTTGGAGGTGGCAAAACATGCCGGGCGTATCGTCTCCATCCGTGACGGGCAGATTGCTTCAGACCATGAGGAAAAAACTTTCTCTCTGTAAGTCCACCGAGACTGCGTATGCGAATTTTTAAAAATTTTGGACAGGCCCTGAGAGGATTACGATTGAACCGGGGCAACACATTTCTTATGACCCTGGGCGTGATGATCGGCATCGCCTCTTTGACGGTGATCGTGGCTATTGGCGATGGCATCAAGGTCAAGGTTCTCGACCGCATTGCCAATATGGGGTTTGGTCCGGAATCTTTCTCGGTGATCGCCGGTGCGGGAAGAATGTTTTTTGCCCGTTCGAAGAATACCGTCAGCATGACTCTTGAGGATGCCGAAGACCTGCTTGCACTTCCCACCGTCCGCTTGGTGGTGCCCCGCCAGAGAAAACGCCTGCAGATCATCAATAAAAAGGAGTTCACCAGCACCCGGGTTTATGGGGTGACCCCGGATTGGCAGTTGGCTCGCGGCTGGAAAATGGTGGATGGCGATTTTTTGTCCGACAGCGATCTGGATCGTAAAAGACGGGCAGTCGTGCTGGGTGCAACCCCGGCGCGGAAACTGTTCAAAGGCGAAGACCCCATTGGTAAAATGGTGCGTCTGCAAAATCAGTTCTATGAAGTGATCGGCCTGCTGGAAGAAAAGGGATTGACCGAAAGCGGATACGATCCGGACGACCGTGCCCTGATTCCGCTGACCACCTCCATGTCGCGCCTGACGCATGAGACTCACCTTCACAGTATCAAGGTCGTTACCCTGAACCCTTCGCAAGTGCCGGAAACCATGGAAACCGTACGCCAGGTTTTGCGCCGCAACCATAATCTTTCGGTTCTCGCCGCAGATGATTTCCGTTTCATCACTCCCGAAGGCATCATGCAATGGGTGACCGAATCGGAGCAGGCCCTGAACCGCATGTTGATCCTGATCTCAACGGTTTCACTTCTGGTTGGCGGAATCGTTATCATGAATATTCTTTTGGTATCAATCCGGGAAAGGGTTCGCGAAATTGGCATACGCCGTTGTTTTGGTGCGCGCCGATCCGATATCACTTTTCAGTTTTTGTTCGAGTCTGTTCTGGTTTCCCTGTTGGGCGGGATCATGGGAGTTGGATTGGGACTGGCTATTTCATTTGGTTTAAAACGGTTTGATGTTCTTCCAACTCATATAACGGTGGAGCCTTTTATTCTGTCGTTTGTGTTTTGTACGCTAATCGGTTTGATATTCGGGATTCACCCTGCCCGCAAGGCGGCCTTTTTGAGTCCTGAAGAATCCATACGATCCTAATTAAGGAAAATAATGATGAAAGTTTTTTCCTCACTCGGCATAGCGGTTAAGGCGTTGCTTTCGCACAAGACCCGCACCTTTCTGGCGTCCCTGGGCGTTTTGATCGGTATCGGCTCGGTGATCGTCATGGTGGCCATTGGCAAAGGTTCGCAGAAGGAGGTGATGGATGTCATCGCCGGGATGGGAGAAAACCTTATCACCATCAACGCCGGGGAAATGAAACGGCGCGGAGGGCGTCTTCGGCTTACAGGCAACGTGACTACCTTGACCGTTCGGGATGCGAACCGGATCATGGAAGAAATTGGCGAGGTGGAAGGGGCGGCACCTTTTGAAGAAAAAAGTATGGTGGCCAAGTTTGGCAATAATTCCGCAGAAACTCGCATTGCCGGTTCCACTCTCGATTTCCCGGTTATTCGTGACTATAGCCTGCAAAGTGGTGAGTATTTTTCTGAGAGGGATGCAAAAACAGCTAACCGTGTTGCCATTATAGGAATGACGGCGGTCAAAAATCTTTTTGGCGAAGAAGACCCGCTGGGTCAGGTTATCAAGGTGCACTTCATGCCATTTAAAATTATCGGCGTGTTCGAACCGAAAGGCGTGGACACCAATGGGCTGGATCAGGATGACCTGATTCTGATCCCCATTTCAACCTATATGCGCCGGATCGTCAACCAGACTCATATCACTCGAATTTTTGTCCGCGTTTCATCGCGGGAAAACATCGTCAAAGCTTCAGAAAAAATCCACGAACTTCTCAGAGAAAGTCATAAACTCACCGATGATCGAAACGACGACTTCACCCTCATCAGCCAATTGGATCTGGAAGAACTGAAAAAAGAAACCACAGAAATGTTTACCAAACTGATTGTGGGAGTTGCCGCTATATCTTTACTGGTAGGCGGCATCGGTATTCTGGCGGTGATGTTGATATCGGTCAAGGAACGCACACGCGAAATAGGAATAAGAAGAGCCGTGGGTGCGACCCGCAGGGATATCATTCACCAGTTTCTTTATGAGTCTTTGATTATCGGGTTTCTGGGCGGTGGACTGGGAATTGTTCTGGGTGTGGGGTTGACGCTGGGTCTGACTCACTGGGGTCACTGGACTTTGATTCTTGATCCGAATTCCATTTGGATAGCAAGTTGGGCCTGCGCCGGACTCGGTATTTTTTTCGGCGTGTTCCCCGCCATCAAAGCCTCCAAACTCGACCCCATGGAAGCCTTGACTATTGAGTAGACCCGCTTAATGCTGGCCTGGGCACAAAAAAAGGGGTTCGCCCCCTTGACAGTGGACGAACCCTTTTGTGTTGTGAGTAAAAGACTAGATAAAACAATCAAATAGCCGCGAACGGTTTGAACGCAGTAAAGAGTTTTTGCACTCTGGCCCCACGCCTAGTGGCGCGGGCTAGAACATTATGCCGCCGTGGTTTGCGGCGATCATGCCGATCAACATGGGTATGGAAAGCCAGGCGTTGGTTCTGCTGGCGAGAAAAGCTGAT
>Ga0208879_1003654_pt1 | contig 12461 bp, 10 predicted proteins | sample Knorr_S15_td_Bot_FD_185605 | JGI IMG/M metagenome (GOLD analysis project Ga0208879, IMG submission 185605) | Marine microbial communities from Southern Atlantic Ocean transect - Knorr_S15_td_Bottom_ad_5009_LV_A (SPAdes) (version 2) | ecosystem: Environmental > Aquatic > Marine > Oceanic | place...
TGCAATATTAACAGAATCATCCAAATTTTGTGGGCACTGACCTCTCAGCCAAACTATCTTACCTCCCTCTGTTACAACTGCTTGACAAAGATCATTATCCAAATTTTGTTCGGGATAGGTGTCTTTCGTGTTAAACTTTCTAATTCGGGTATGTTCCATACAAACTCTTTTCTATTTTACTTGTACACCATCTATTTTCTTCTTCGCAATATGTTCCGCTAAATATTTTGCATCTTTCCAAACACCCCATATAAATGATGATCCTCGCATAGAAAGCCAGGGTAAACCAAGAAAATAGATTCCTTTTTCAACAGAAACTCCTCTTTTGTGTAGAGGTTTTCCGTTATCCTCGAATGCATTAACCTTTAACCATTTAAAGTTCTGTTTATACCCGGTCGCCCAAATGATAGTTCGAATATTGGATTCATTAAGATCTAATTTAAGAGTAGGATTGGTTACACATTCTGGATCTGGATCCAAAATTCTGGCTTCGGGTTCTTCTGGTAAGTTTATGTTATTTTTTTTAACATAGTCATCAGCTTCATCTAATAAGGATAAATAATTTTTATCACCATTTGTAATGTTATGTTTTAAATCATTGGCAAAATACAAAAGTCCATTTTTAAACTTTGTAGTTAATCCAAGTAGTTTCATTCCGTGTTGAGAAAATTTTTTAAAATCTATAGTTTTACCACCATCATAACCGCTAACAGCAATAGTAACATGCTCCGTATTGGCACTGGGAGTTTTTGCTTCCCACTTGCCAAGCACTCCAAGCCACCATACATTATCACGACCTCTATATCGTCGCGGAGGCCTATCATGCGGCCCTATAGATAAATAAACTTCTTTTCCCGATCGTAAAAGCTCTTCCGCAATCTGTGAACCTGATGATCCTGCTCCTACCACTAGAACTGCTCCATTAGATAGTTGTTCAGGATTACGGTAACTTTGAGAATGAATTTGTCTAATTGCTCTATCTTCTGGAATTAATGTTGGAATAATTGGTTCCTGAAATGGTCCAGTTGCTGCAACTACATTGTTGGCTTCAAACATTCCATGGGAAGTTGTAATCTTAAAACCGTCTCCTTTAGGTAACTTTACTACTTCTTCAACATCGACATTAGAACGAACTGGTGCTTTAATTTTTTTTGCAAAATTTTCAAAGTAAGTTACGACACTATCTTTGTGAGCAAAAGCATTTGGCTCTACATCTGAAAACTCCATAGTAGGAAATCGGTCATGCCAGGACGGACCATTAGCTACTAATGAGTCCCATCGAGAAGTACGCCATCTTTCAACAATTCGATGTCTTTCTAAAATAATGTGATCAACCTTATTATTAAGGTGTTCACTCATCGCTAACCCTGCCTGGCCACCCCCTACTATTAGAGTATTCATACGTTCAATCATCATCCCTATCCATTTAGTTAATTATAGTTTAAAAAAATTATAATTTTACTAAAATATAGATAATAATGACTCCTAAAGACAAAAATTATATAATGCCCGCTGAGTGGGAGCAGCATGAATGTTGTTGGATGCAATGGCCTCATGACAATCCGGAATTTAATAGTTATGCTGAAGTGCCCACTTGGTCGCATTTTGATATAGAAAAAGGAAGAATAGCATGGGCAAATGTTGCAAATGCTATTTCAAATTTTGAACAAGTAAAAATGATTGTTCATCCTAATAATATTGCAAGTGCATCAAAATCATTAAATGAAAAAGTTGAAATTCATAATTTTATAAATGATGATGCTTGGGCAAGAGACAGCGGTGCAATTTTTTTATTAAATAAAGAAAAAAAACTAGGCGGTGTGGATTGGGAATTCAATGGATGGGGAAAATTTTCTCCATATGACTCAGACAACAAAATAGCAAAATTCATGATAGAAGAAGCGAAAGCAACCTATTTTAAAAATGACATGATTCTTGAAGGGGGTTCTATTCATACTGATGGAGATGGTACTTTGCTTACCACTGAACAATGCTTATTAAATAAAAATAGGAACCCTGAACTTTCAAAAGATCAAATTGAAGAAAATTTAAAAAACTATCTCGGAGTCAATAAAATTATATGGTTAAAAAATGGTACGGATGAAGGGACAGATGGTCATGTCGATAATATAGCTTCCTTTGTTGCTCCTGGAAAAATTTTAGCGCTATCCTGTTCAGACAAGTATGATTCTTTTTATGATAAAATTAATGAAAATTTAGAAATACTTAAAAAATCTGTGGACAGTAAAGGTCGAGTTTTAGAAATAATTGAATTGGAAATGTCATATAAGAGGCTTATTCCTAATAATGATGAGCCTAGTTCATACATAAACTTTTATATTGCCAATAAGGGAGTTGTGATGCCTACATTTAATGATGAGAAGGCAGATAAAAATGCCCAGAAAATTGTACAAGAAACCTTTCCTGACAGAAAAATTATTGCTATTAATGGAATAGATATATCAATGGGCGGAGGAAATGTTCATTGCATTACTCAACAACAACCTTTAAGTATTTGAAAAACATGAATATATTTATTAAGTCAAAAAAACCTGTGATAACACTAATGAAAGCTACTTTAAGGCACATGTGTTGCTCTTGGTGTTTCTTTTAGCCTGTTAAAAGCGTCTTTAATGGCAGCAATACACTCTTTAATTTCCGCTTTATTTGAAAAAGGGGCTAGTAAAAAAATCATAGAATTATATGAGTACTTACAATTTAAAAAAAGAATGGATCAATGAAGGTTACAGTAGCCGCTACCCAAATAACTTGCAGTTGGGAAATAGAAGAAAATATTTCCAAAGCTAGAAAAATTATAAATGATGCCGCAAATAAAGGGGCAAACATTATCCTTTTACAAGAATTATTTCAAACACCATATTTTTGCATTGAATATGATGAGGAAATATTTCGTTTAGCAAAACCTTTTGATGATAATTCCCATTTAAAAGAAATGTCTGATATTGCTAAAAAATTACAGGTTGTATTGCCCATTAGTTATTTTGAAAAAGATAATAATGCATACTTTAATTCAATTGCTATAATTGATAGTGATGGAACAATTCTTGGGAACTATAGAAAATCTCATATTCCTGATGGTATTGGATATTTAGAAAAATATTATTTTAATCCTGGGGATACTGGGTTTAAAGTGTGGAATACTAAATTTGGAAATATTGGTGTTGGTATTTGTTGGGATCAATGGTTTCCAGAGGCTGCAAGAATTATGGCTTTAAAAGGTGCTGATATACTATTTTATCCAACAGCAATTGGAGATGAACCGCGAAGCCAGTATGATAGTTCGGGAGCTTGGCAAAGAGTAATGCAAGGTCATGCAGCAGCAAATGTTATGCCGGTAGTAGCTTCAAATAGAATTGGTTTTGAAACTGTTAAAGGGCAAACAAATGGTTTTTATGGGAAATCATTTATCTGTGATCGTAGTGGAGCAATTTTATCAGAAGCAAGTAAAGACAAAGAAGAAATTATTACTGCTGAAATTAATATAGAGGAAGATCATCTCTTCAGAAGAAATTGGGGTCTGTTTCGTGATAGAAGGGTAGAATTATATAAAGAATTATTGACTCTGGATGGAAAGATTAAAGATTAAGATACCATTTGTACTCTAAATCTGAAATTTCAGTATTAAAAGATTCCTGTTCTTTTCTTTTTAAATCAACAAAAATTTTTATATATTCATCAGATAAATAATTTTTCAATATTTGAGAATTTTCTAGCAATTGAAGTGCTTCTTCAATATTATTTGGCATTTGAGGGTCCCGTTCAACACAGGCATTATCAGTGCGAGATTTGGACGAAGGTTTAAGTTTGTTTTTCAAACCATAGTGAATACCCGCTAAAATCACAGCCAAAACTAAATAAGGATTTGACTCCGCCCCTGCTACCCTATGCTCAATACGTCTTGCTTGCTTTGATCCAGTTGGTATTCGGAAAGCAACTGATCGGTTATTCGGTCCCCAAGAATTATTTACAGGTACAAATTGATCAGGCTCAAATCTCCTGTATGAATTTTTATTGGAAGCAAAAATAGCGAAAGCCTCGTACATTGTACTTTGTAAACCGGCGATAGCATGACTTAATTCTTTACTTCCCTCTTCTTTTGAACTTGCAAATATATTGTTATTGCCATGATCAAATAGGCTGGTATGAACATGCATGCCACTCCCTACTTGGTCAACAAAAGGTTTGGAAATGAAGCTTGCCTCATATCCATGCACTATGGCTGTTTCTTTTACAACTCTACGAAGTAAGGCTGAATCATCGGCGGCCTTCAATAGATCGGATGTATGATCTAAATTAATTTCAAACTGTCCTGGTGCAAATTCTGAAGAAGCGGTTGTTGCTGGAATATTTTGTTTAGCGCAGAATTTGTTTACATCCTCAAGAAAATCATAAAAATCATCTAATTCACTCATTCCATAAACCTGAGTGCCTTCACTTTTTCTTTTATTGCGTTTTGAAGTTGGCGCCTGGGGTTTCTCGTTCAAATTTTTTCTTAAATCAAATAAATAAAATTCTAACTCAAAGGCAACCTTTGCGGTTAAATTCAAATCATCGAAATGTTCCCAAACTTTTGCCAGAACATTTCTAGGATCTACAATGGAATTGTAGCGAGTATCATCCTGAATAGTAATCATTACTTGTCCCAAACTGTCTTTATGCCAAGGCATTGGCTGCAATGTTCCTGCAATTGGGTAAAAAGTTGCATCAGGATCCCCATCAGTAAAACCTCTACCCTCAGCATTAGGACAATACCCCGAAGCGTCTAACAAAAAAGTAGAATAACAAAATTGCACTCCTGAGATAAAAAGTTTTTTTGCGTCTTTAGCAGGCATTCTTTTCCCTCGAATAATTCCTGATAGGTCACATAGAACAGCGTCTATATATTTTGTTTGAGGATATTTCGTAATGTAAGACTCCAATTCATCAATAGAGGCAGTATGAACCTTTTTAAACAACGACGGCATTACAAATGTATATGAAAAAAATAATTGAATGTCTATAGGCATCCAAATAGTCAGGAAACCATATGAAGATATGTCTATTTTCCAAACAGGCTTTAATATAGAGCAGGTGGAGCCATGGTTTCTTAGCCAAAAATACCAACCTAATTTATAAATACTGTTTATTTTTATTGAATTTTCATAAAAATTTTGATCTTATACCCAAATAGAAAACTTTTTGGGGGGATTATGCCTAAATATGATTTAGCAAAAAAAATTGTCAACCGTGAACTGTCGCGTAGACAAATGATTAAAGCCCTTGGTGCAGTTGGAGTTATGACCACTGTTTCCTCTGTTATTACAAAACCAACTTTTGCAAAAGAACAAGTTGGTCTTTTCACTTGGGGCGGATACGATGATGATGGTCTTTATCAAGGTTACATTGATAAACACGGAGGACCACCTGCATACACAACCTTTGGAGACGCTGAAGAAGGTTTACAAAAACTAAGAGCTGGCTATGTAACGGATGTCATTCATCCTTGTAATTCTGATCCGCCTAGATGGCAAAAAGCAGGTGTGATTCAACCTATAGACACAAGCAGATTGCCAAGTTGGGGAGATTTATTTCCTGAACTTACCGAAATGGGTACGATTAACTTTGATGGTAGCCAATGGATGGCGCCAGTTGACTGGGGCGATACGTCATTAATTTATAATCCGGACAAGGTTACCTGGATGTCTCCTGGTAATGAGAGTTTAGGTTTATTATTTGATGATAGAATGGAAGGTAAGCTTGCAGTTCTAGATTCAGCAGCAGATACTTGGTATCTTGTTGCAATTTATCACGGTATTGATGTTACACGAATGCAACATGTTACAAAAACTCAAGTTGACAGTGTTTATGAAGCATTGAGAAAGATGCGAAAAAACGTGAAAATATTCACAACTGATACTGCAACAATGGAACAAGCAATAATGGATGAAGAGGTTTGGGCCGCTTTGAGTTGGAATGAATCAGCATGGAATACAGGTTTTCCAATGATGAGTCCGATTGAAGGAACTTTAACATGGTCATGTGGTTTAGTGATTCATAAAGAAGCACCTAATATTGATCTTGCTTACGATTTAATCGAGTCTGCCATTAGTTCTGAAACATCAGAATACTTACTTAATGAATGGGGTTATGGTCATTCAAATAAAAAAGGATATGAAACAATAGATGCTGCTAGTTTGGCTGAAAGAGGATTGGCTCCTGACCCAATCGCGCATTTAAATAATGGTAATTTTAGCAATAATCCATCGGATGAGATTACTGACTATATTGAGCAACAATGGGCTGAATATACAGCTGGTGGGTAATCATTAATTATATAAATTAATATTTTTGACCCGTAGTAGGAATTATTACGGGTCAATTTTTTTGGATAATTCTAATATCTTTTAAATGTATATTTAAATAACAATCTGAATTATGTGACAATCCATCGTGCACATCTGACGTTGATACCATTATTGGTTTTGATAAACCTTCAATCTTAACATAAATATAAGTCATATTTCCATAAAAGGAAGTATTTGCTATTACACCTTTAATACAAATATCTGAAATTTTTTCATTGGTTTTGCTAATTATAATTGTCTCAGGTCTTATTGCGCAAACAATAGATTCGTTCTGACTAAGATTATTGTTATTAGTTACTAATTCATGCTCGCCTAATTTATTAATTAAAACTTTTGCAATATTACCTTCAATTTTTACAATTTGTGTATCTAAAAAATTAATTTGCCCTATAAAATCACCTACAAATAAATTTTTTGGATTATCATATAAATCTCTGGGGGGGGATATTTGTAGAATTTTCCCCTTATTCATCACAGCAACCCTATCAGACATTGTCATTGCTTCTTCTTGGTCATGGGTTACAAAAATAAAAGTAATACCAACGCTCCTTTGAAGGTTTCTCAATTCTAACTGCATTTCCTCTCTTAGTTTTTTATCAAGTGCCCCAAGTGGTTCATCCAATAATAGTACTTTTGGTTGTTTCACTAGTGCCCTTGCTAAAGCTATTCTTTGACGTTGACCTCCAGAAAGTTGATTGGAATAGCGATCTTCATATCCCTCTAATTGGACCATCTTAAGGGCATTTTGAACCCTTTCATCCAATTCGTCTTTTGAAAGTTTCTCTTTCCTAAGACCGAATTCAATGTTCCTTTTTACGTTAATATGTGGAAAAATTGCGTAATTTTGGAAAACCATATTTGTTGGTCTAAGATTTGGAGTTATATCGGTCACATCAAGATTATCGATAAAAACTGATCCGGAAGAAGGGTACTCAAAACCCGCTAAAATTCTAAGAATAGTAGTCTTGCCACAACCTGATGGACCCAATAAAGAAAAAAACTCCCCTCTCGCTATATCTACACTTATATTATCGACAGCTACTACATCCTCAAAATTTTTAGATACATTTTGAATTTTAATGAATTCTTTATCGCTCATTATATTCCCCCGATGTTGCTTTTTTTATCCGAAGGTCTACCCAAATTTCTTAACCAATAAGATAGCATAACTATAATAGATGTTGCCACAATAATCACTGCTCCCAATGCAAGTACATGGGGTAATTTTTTTGGGAATCTAAGCTGACCCCACATATATAACGGAAGAGTTTGATCTTGAGATGATAAAAAGAACGCCAATATAAATTCATCAAAAGAAATAACAAAAGATAATAATAATGAGGCTACAATAGCTGGTAAGGCTAATGGGAAAGTAACTCGCCAAAAAGTACCCCATGCGTTTTCACCAAGATCCATTGCAGCTTCTTCTAAATTTCTATCAAATCCTTCCATTCTTGATATCAGAACAAGCATGCAAAAAGGTGTGCAAAATAAAATATGTGAAATTGTAACTGGAACTAAGCCTAATTGAAGGCCCATGCCGGTCCATAAAACAATTAATGACACTGCGATAATTATTTCAGGAATAACAAAAGGGAGAAGTATTGCACCGTAAGACAGCTGTCTTAATTTGACTTTATATTTTGTGAATGCTTTTGCCGCCAACAAAGCTATAAATGTACTAAAAATTGAAGCAATTACGCCCACTTTAACACTGTTCATCAGAGCTCTATGTAATCTGCTTGAGTGTATCATTTGATCATACCATTTGAGTGTAAAGCCTTTAAGTGGGAAAACCATATGAATGGCATCATTAAATGAAAATACAGGCAACAACATAACCGGGAGATATAAAAACGCAAAATAAACAATTGCATAAAAAAATAAAATATTATTCTTATTATACATTAAGACATCCTCAGAGAGACTTTTCTTGTTATATACGTAACAACAACAGCCACAAAACTAACCGATAATAACATAAGAACTGCTGAAGCAGCTCCTAGTGGAAAATTGTTTGCTCTTCCAAAAAGACTTTGTATCATGTTGGATAACATTCTACCGTCTGTACCGCCAACAAGTTGTGGTGTTACATAATCACCAACAGTTGGAATAAAAATAATTAATATAGCCCCAATAACTCCAGGCAAAGATAACGGAAAAGTCACGCGCCAAAAAGTTTCAAGTTTCGTATTACCTAAATCATATGATGCTTCAAGCAGTGACTTGTCAATTTTATCCAAAGAAACATATAAGGGTAATATTGCAAATGCCGCCCAGGCATGCGCCAAGGTTATTACTACAGCGGTTTGACTATAGATTAGAAAACTTAACGGTTCACTAATCATTCCTGAAACCATCAAAGCACTATTTATAACCCCTTTGTGACCAAGAATAACTTTCCAAGAAAACACTCTCAATAAATAACTCGTCCAAAAAGGAAGTGTCATTAGTACTATCCAAAGCATTTTATTTTTCTTTACATAAAATGCAATATAATAGGCCAGTGGATATGTTGTGATAAGAGTTACAAGGGTAACAAAAAAAGAAATCTTAATTGATCTAACAAGAAGCATTGTATAAACAGGTTTGCTGAAAAAATCTTTGTAACGATCTAAGGTTAAGGTTGTGTCAATCACCATCATGCTAACTTGGGTGTGAAAGCTAGTTACCACTGTTAAAAGCATAGGCGATGCCATTGCTAAAATAACTAAAATAAGCGCTGGTAAAAGTAAGGAATAGGCTTTTACATTATCGTTTTTTGCGTATATTTTCTGCCAAAAACGTATCATGATTAGGGCACGCTACTTTATTCAATTAAAGATTGCAATCCTCTTTTATATAAAGAGTTAGCAATTATTATACGGTGTATCTCACTTGTTCCTTCCCAAATACGATCTACTCTAAGTTCACGATAGTACCGCTCAGCAACATTTTCTCTCATATATCCTCTTCCACCAAATATTTGAACAGCTCGATCAGCAATCCTATTGGCCATTTCAGAAGCATAAAGTTTAACCATTGAACATTTGCCGTGCAATATTTTGACATCTTGGTTTGAGTCATGTGCTTTGCAAGTCTCATATAACATTAAACGTGCTGCTGTTAATTCATTTACACAATCAGCTAACATAAATTGTATCGCTTGATAATTTGATATTTTTTCACCAAATGATTCTCTTTCTTTTGCAAATGTTGTTGCTTCATCAATTAAGCGCTCAGCGGCACCGCAACATCTTGCTGCTATTCCCAAACGTTCATGTCTAAACCATGAATGCGTATAGTCCATGCCACTCCCTTCTTCGCCAATTATATTGGTATTTGGTATTGCTACATTATTAAATCGATAGATGGAATGATGATGAGCATATGTGTGACTAAAAAGTGGAGTGTCTACAAGCTCTATTCCTTTTAAATTTTTATCTACAATAAATAGAGCTTGCTTATTTTTGTTATCGCCAGATTTAATTTTTGCTTGCAGAAAAAAAAAGTCAGCCTTGTTGGCACTTGTGACGTACCATTTTTCTCCGTTGATTATGTATTGATCTCCTTTTTTTTCAGCAGTACTTTCAATTGACCCTTCTACGTCTGATCCAGCTCCCTTTTCTGTAATAGCATAACATTCTCTTTTATCACCACGCAAAAGAGGTTTCATATAATTTTCTTTTTGGTATTGAGTAAAATTATTTGTCATCCAATCCTGCACTTCAGGAAAGCACCAACTAAGTGCATTAGTAACTCTGCCTAATTGTTCCCAGACAATCATTTGTTCAAACATACTGAGACCAAGACCACCACTCTCTTTTGGAATTCCCATTCCCGGCAATCCTAAAGATAAAGCTATCTCACGATGTTTTGTTTCTATTTCTTGAGGTAATTCGCCTTTATTCATTTCTGCGTGAACTTCCCAAGGAATTAATTCATCATTAACAAATCTTCTTATCTTTTTTTGCCAGTCAAGTGCTTTTGGAGTCATTCCACTATACATAGAAACCTACAATATTTTCTTAAATTGTTTTGGAAAATTTAATTTTATATAATCAAAACAAATTTGCTTTGCTTGCTTTCTATTAAAAGTGTCTGGATCTTCCAATTGATCAAGCCACAACCCCATAACCAGGGCTTGCAGTCCATTGGAAATATTTATTAATGAAATTTTAGATTTTTCTAAATTAATTAATTCTCTAAAAATATCTTCAGTGATCCTTTGATAATATAAGTCTCTTTCTTTGCATATTTGGTGGTATGCAGGTTTAAATTTTACTTCACTAAAAAAAGTAAACCACAAGGCAATTTTATCACGACTACATATTTTTTTGCTGAAATCATTGTCAATAATTGCAATAATCTTTTTTTTTGGATCTGAGCCCGATTTAACTAAACATTTTTGAAATGATTCTAGATATTCATTAGAAACAAATTTTAATGTTTCAATCAATAATAATTCTTTACTTTTAAAATGAAAATTAACAATTCCTTGAGACAAACCTGCACCTTGTGAAACATCAAGCATTGTTGTTTCTTTAATTCCTTTTTGAGAAATGTTTTTAATAGCGGAAGAAATTAATTTTAAATTACTATTTTTTTTATTTTCAGATCTAAGATTAATTTTTTTCATATATATTTCATTAGAAATATTAAATCATTTTTTCACAAATAGTTATGTTTTACAAGAAATTTGGTTGAATGCTCATTCAAAGAGATATAAAAACATAAAATTCATGGGCAAACAAACATATGATGTGGCAGTTATCGGAGGGGGACACAACGGTCTTACAACTGCCTGTTATCTAGTAAAAGCAGGATTAAAAGTAATAGTTGTAGAAAGACATGATTATGTAGGGGGGCTGCTGTTAGTAAGAGAATTATATCCTGGATGGACTTACACAAATTGTTCATATGTTTGTAGTTTGCTCCGACCAGAAATATTTAGAGATTTAGAATTATCAAAATTTGGTTTGCAAATCATTCCTTATGAAGGAAGTGCAACAATGTTGGATGATGGGAGGTTTTATGCCCATTATAATGATCATGACTTAACATATCGTTCTATTGCACAATTCTCTAAAAGAGATGCAGAAGCATATGACCGTTTTGGTAGAGATGTAATGCGCCAATGTAAAATTATCAAACCCTTATTAAAAATGACACCTCCTGATCCTACTTCATTTGCCCCTAAAGATATTATGGGTCTTTTTGAATTTGCGAAATATTTTGTAGCAAAAGATGAGCTCGGTGGTTTAGGTGAAAAGGAAATTTATGATACCATTCGCTTTTGGACAATGAGTGTTAGAGACTACCTTGAGGAATATTTTGAATCTGATGTTATTAAGGCTCATTTAGCTGGCTCAGCAATTATTGGAACTGCTCTAGGTCCCTACTCACCCGGTTCCGCTTATGTATTATTGCATCATTATATGGGTGAGGTTGATGGAACTATTGGTGCGTGGGGGTATTCACGAGGAGGTATGGGATCAATCACTCAAGCAATGTCGAAATCATTTCAATCAAAAGGTGGTGAAGTTAAAACAGGTTCACCCGTTGCTAAAATTCTTATTAAAAATAATCGAAGCTATGGTTTAATTTTAGAAAATGGAGATGAAATTTATGCAAATAAAATTGTATCAAATCTTGATGTAAAAAGAACGTTTTTAAAAGTTGTAGAACAAAATCAGTTACCTGAAGATTTTTACCTAGCTGTAAAAAATTTTAAAATAAGGGGCTCTTCAGGTAAATTAAATATTGCGCTTGATGATCTTCCTATTTGGAAAAGTATTCCGATTGGAGATCCTGCAGGGACAGGTGATTTACATATAACTCAAAGTATTGAGGAGATGGAAGGTGCGTACGATGATTGGAAAGATGGAAATTGGTCTTCCTATCCTTACGTTGATATGTGTGTTCCAAGCATTAATGATCCAACAATAGCTCCTCAAGGAAAACATTACATGTCAGTTTTTATACAATATGTACCATACAACCTTGCTGACGGAGGATGGACTGAAGAAAAGCGTAAAGAATTTGGAAATCATGTCATGAATAGAATTGGGAATTACTCTAATAATTTTAATGATATTATAAAGCATGCAGAAATTC
>Ga0208879_1003660_pt1 | contig 12425 bp, 16 predicted proteins | sample Knorr_S15_td_Bot_FD_185605 | JGI IMG/M metagenome (GOLD analysis project Ga0208879, IMG submission 185605) | Marine microbial communities from Southern Atlantic Ocean transect - Knorr_S15_td_Bottom_ad_5009_LV_A (SPAdes) (version 2) | ecosystem: Environmental > Aquatic > Marine > Oceanic | place...
ACGACAGCTGCAACATGGAGGCTTGCGATATGGCAAACCGGACCGCTCGGATTGTGCGGCGAAAAATCGACACCCTGATCGAGCGCAAGTTCAGCAATGCGCAAGGTTGGTGCGAGACCGCCAGTGGGCATTGTCAGAGTAAATTGAGTTGATCTCAAACGGCAGTGATGGGCAATTATCAGATCGCGAGATTACGCCACTCAGTTAAAGCGGCAGAACGGTTGAGTTTGAATGTTTTGCGATCGTAGAGATGACGTTCGTGATTGAAGAAGTTGTGGATTGAAGCGTGGATCGAAGTATATTTCTGGAGCGATTTGATGCTTCGGAACTTTGCCATAGCTCGCTCTCTTCGCCGAAACGGCTGATGTGAGTTTTCGGCTCGATTGTTCAGCCACCGACCGGTCAGTTGCCGTTCGGCATTTCCAATAATCTTCAGTGCCGCTCGATATGAGCGTAGTTTATCTGTCACAATAATTTTAGGCTGACCGTATCGCTTCATTGCTTTCTTTAAGAATTTCAACGCTGCTTTGCGGTCACGCCGCTTGGAAACAAAGGTTTCTAGAACTTCGCCTTCGTGGTCAACCGCACGCCAAAGATAATGTGTCTCGCCATTTATTTTTACGAAAACCTCATCGAGATGCCACTTCCAATTTGAATGATTGGGAATTGGGTGCAACCGTTTTTTGCGGATCTCACGCGCGAACATTGGGCCAAATCTGTTCCACCAATAGCGTACTGTTTCGTGACAAATATCGACACCGCGTTCATAGAGCAGGTCTTCTACATTTCGAAGAGAGAGCGGAAATCTGACATACATCATAACGGCAAGGCGGATAATCTCGGGTGACGTCTTGAAATAGCGGAACGGATTATGATTTTTCATCTTAAAACATTATGAGAATGCTACGACATCGTCAAAACAGATTTTAATCTGACAGTGCCGCCGCAGCTTCTGCCCGTTCCAGGCTCGAGCTTGAAACAACAATCTCGACGCCTTCACGCGACAATGCCAGCGCTGATGCAAAACCTAATCCACTGCTTGCGGCCAATAAAAGCGCGCGTTTTCCTTGAATGCCTAAATCCATAACTACCCCTAAAATTCTCTTGTTATTGAGCCGGTAGTTTATTGAGAAAGAAGGACAAAACAATGCATTTGGTGGAGATAGGTTATTAATCGAAAAGTCGGTTGGTTTTCTACAATTCCGATTTGGAAGTCTTGAATAGCGAACGCTTAATCGTGCTATAGATAACACTCAACACGAACCATGTCGCCCAGACAAGCCAAGCACTCCGGTCCTGCCCCCGTATATCTCCTCGGCGTATTTCTGGTATTTTCAATCTCCGATGGGCGATGCCTTGGAATATTGCGTCGATGAGGGCATAATGACGGAGAAGTGGAAGACACGGGAATTCAAGGCGCCAACACCGTCACGTAAAGCAAAATAGGGAGAATGAAGATGGACACACCCTCACCGGCACTTAATCTTAATTTTTTATCGCACGGCACGTTGATCGCAAAAGATCTCGAGGCGACCCGAAAATTCTACACTGAATTTTTTGGTCTCGAAGTCGTGCGGACCAGTGAAATTTCTTTAATGATACGGCTGGGAGGCAATCACGTTTACGCCGTCGTTGAACAAAAAAAGCACGATACTGAAATGAATTTCCTGTTCCACAATGGCCTCGACGTAACAACCGACGAAGAAGTTGATGCGGCGCATAAAATTGCCGTCGAGCAGGCCGAAAAATGGGGATTGAAAAGAATCTCTAAACCCAAACAGCAACACGGCACCTATAGTTTTTACTTTTGGGATGTCGATGGTAATTGTTGGGAAATTCTCAGCAATCCAAAAGGTGGATATACCAGAATTTTCGAGCAAGGCAACCAAAAAGGCCGCGGGCATATGGCCAAAAACTACGAACGCCCGACAGACTAACCTAGGATTTATTTATGAATGACGGAGACGTAAAGACCTTCGATGTTGTCATCGAAGCCAGCGGCCAAGCTGTCGGTCAAGCCAACACAATCGGCCACCGCCTTAAACAAGGCGACGATTGGGTGGATGTCTAAGAGTAGTATTTTCCAACGCTCCACTGTGATTTGTGATATATTTTTAAACTTTGAATTTCAATAATTTCACCTTAGCTTTATGTGAAATCTATTGAGGCGGTCATCTTGTGTGCATGTGGATTACCGGGCCGAAGGAAAAGATATCGCGGCGAAAAAATATGCATATTCCGGTGATTTTGTAACCCAGGTTTGGTACGATTCACATGGAAGGTGGGTTAAGATGCAATTTCTGGGGCGTGATGGATCAAAGATTGAATATGAATGCATTCGATGCGGCTTATCCGGGGTTGAGCCCAAACAAGGTCCATACTTGAAATGAGTAAAATTGCATGGATCACAGGCGCTGGCAAAGGGATAGGACGTCATCTAGCTCTTCAACTTGCAGCTCAGGGATGGCAGGTTGTCACCATCACCCGAAAAATCGACGCTATACTCAAGGCCATAGAAGACGGCATGTACACATCATCCATGAAGGAACGCATTCTGGCGCTTGAAGATCACAAAGCCAAGAAGAAGGTTGGAGCTACATTCGCCCATAGACCTATATTATCTTCCTAAGAAAGAGGTGGCTGAAATGGCCGCCTTTTTTTGCTAAAAATCCAGTTCATCCTGGATAGAGGCGAGACCTTTTACGGCGCAATCTTCGTCGGCTTTTCCGCCGGGCGCTCCCGAGACGCCAATCGCTCCAATCAGTTCACCGCCGGCACGGATCATAACGCCGCCGCCCAGCATTAACGCCCCTGCAACATGCCGCACACCAGACGCCGGCTTACCAGCTTGCGTATTCTCGGACATTTGCACGGTGTTGGTGCGAAAACTTAAAGCCGTCCACGCTTTCTTGCGGGCAACTTCCGGCGTATGAGCGCCGGCAAAGCGATCTCGCAACATCACCTGCATGTTGCCGCCGCGGTCAACCACCGCAACGGCGGCTTGATAACCTGCTTTCCGGCACGCCGCCAGCGTCGCCTTTGCAACTGTTAAGGCAGCTTCCGGCGTTAAAGATTTCTGCGAAAACACCAGCGGCGGTTCTTCCGCTTGAACCGGCGCAAACCAGGAGAGCGCGACAACAAACACAATTATAGAAACAATACATTTACTCATAAACTCACCTAACTTTTAACTTTCAGGTTTAAAGCCAACCTTCTTTAAGGCCTCACCAAGAAGCCCCCAAAAGAAAGCTTCGCCAGGATATCCAAGAATTCGGGATACTTCTTTTCCATTCTCCATAAGAACGAATGTCGGCGTATAACTTGCCGGGTGAATTTTGGCCAAATCGACTGGCATGTCATCGGCGATATCAATGCGCCGCAAGGGCGCAAATTTTCCTTCCGCCGTCTTTGGATAAATTGGACCAATTTGTTCATGCCATATTTCGCACCATTCGCAGCTTTCAGATTCGATCATTACAAGCTCGGTCGATTGGGCCGCAAACGGCATCGCGCTGACGCATAAAAGCAACACACAAAGGGTTAAAAATCTTCTCAACAAAACCAATGTCACTCACACAAAAATGATCTTTAATTACTTTCGTTTTTCCGAAACAATGCTTGCGGAACAGGCGCTTTAAATGCCATATTATTTTTGTAAAATACGTGAATGCAGAGCTTTTGCCAAGCGATAAGATCAACAAAAAGGCGCGATAATTTGTTAGTTTTCTGCGATAAATTAACAGTCTAAGGGATGCTGATAGAATGGATGAACTACCGATTGGCGTATTAATCGCCGGTCTTGGATTTGTCATTGGAATTGCCTTTGGCGCAACCGCCCAGCGCACAAGTTTTTGCACGATGGGTGCCCTTTCCGACATCGTCTTTATGGGAAATTGGAATAGATTTCGCGCTTGGATATTAGCGATTGCCGTCGCGATCATACTCAGCCAATTCCTCCATTTAAATGGCATCGTTGATCTCAAAAAAGCGATCTACCTGACGACCAATTTAGGCTGGGGGGGAGCAATTATCGGTGGTTTGTTGTTTGGATTTGGCATGACCATGGCGGGCGGATGCGGCAATAAAACGCTCGTGCGGCTCGGTGCTGGTAATCTCAAATCTCTCATTGTGTTTATGTTCCTCGGCATTTTTGCCTATATGACGTTGCGCGGCTTTATTGGCCCAGCACGTCTTGAACTGGAAGCGCTGACGGTCATTGATCTCAAAGCTAAAGGGTTCTCGTCGCAAGGAATTCCAGAACTGCTTGCCAGCCTATTTGGCGCAAGCGAACAAAGAGTCCGCTGGATTGTCGCCGGCATCATCGCACTTAGCCTATTGGCTTTTTGTTTTAAAGACGCGGGCTTTCGTGGCTCACCAAAAGATATAACAGCCGGTGTTGTTATCGGAATATTAGTTCCGGCAGCTTGGTATATCACCGGTGTGGTTGGACAAGATGACTTCGATCCGACCCCTCTTGCCTCCTTCACCTTTGTCGCACCGACTGGTGATGCGATTCAGTATTTGATGACCTTCACGGGTTCGACGATAAATTTTGGTATTGCAACGATTGGCGGTGTGATCTTTGGCTCATTTGTGATGGCAAAGGCCAAGGGCGAGTTTCGCATCGAATCTTTCACCACTGCCGATGATTTTATCCGCCACGTGATCGGCGCAGCGATGATGGGTAGCGGCGGCGTCATTGCGCTCGGCTGCACCATCGGCCAGGGCATTACCGGCATGTCGACTTTGGCCTTGGGTTCCCTGATTGCGCTTGGCTCGATCTTGATTGGTGGTATTTACGGCTTGAAATATCTCGAAGAAGAAAGCTTCTCGGGAGCCCTCAAAGCAATGTTTGCACGAGGCTAACATTGTAATAAGTGTACCAGGTACACTTATTACAAACCGCAGCCGGCGAAACCGCCAGCTTCCATTTTAGCCTCATACGGAGCGGCGACTTCTGCGCCCGGCATCAGCGTTGGCTTCACGCTGTCCCAATCTTCGGGACTCAAAACAATTAAGTTGAAATGAACCAAGATCACATTTAGGTTGTTTGTTAGAAATATAAAAATACTTAGCGACGACAAGTAAAAACGTCATGAAACAGTTGGGTTCAGTCATTAATAAGGAAAATGCCTGGGGAGGAATCACCACTTTCGGTATCCCCTTTTCACCAGGTTAAGGAGACTATTCATTATGAAATTCAGCAATTTGATAACCTCATGCGCTGGCCTCATTGTTGGATCGGCTCTTTTGATCGGACTTGCGGTCCAATCCGAAGCAGCGGAGTTCAGTCTTGCTAAGGCACGCGTCGGCGATGGCATTCCTAAGTCACTCACCGGAAAACCTGGTGATGCAAAAAAAGGTCGGTCCACGGCAATCCATCGTAAAAGAGGGAATTGCCTGGCCTGCCATACTATGCCGGCACCGGAACAAGCTGATCATGGCAATATTGGCCCAGATTTAACAGGCGTTGGCAGTCGATATAAACCGGCTGAACTCCGTCTCCGTTTGGTGAGTTCAAAAACGCTAAATTCAGACACCCTTATGCCTTCCTTTTATTTGAAATCCGGTTTTCACCGCGTTCAGAAAAAATGGAAGGGTAAAACCATTCTCAAGGCTCAGGACATTGAAGATATACTGGCCTATCTCGTCACTCTCAAAGACAAATAACAGACGATTTTACAATCGTGTAATTTGGAGATTTTAAATGTCGAATTCTACACTTAAACATAAACAAACCATGGAGCGGCGAGACGTCTTGAAGCTTCTTGGATTGGGTACGATTGCTGCAGCTACCGGCGCAGTTGTCAGTGCTCCTGCAATGGCGACGCCAGAATCTGCTGCCAAGCTCATCAGCACGCTCAGCGGCACGTCTTCCTACAAATCAGGCAAAATCAGTTTGAAAATGCCTGATATTGCAGAGAATGGTGCGACCGTTCCGCTTACCGTCCGTGTCGATAGCCCAATGACGGCTGACAATTATGTTAAGTCCATCCATGTCGCGGCTGACAAAAACCCAAATCCTGAAGTTGCGTCCTTTCATTTGACGCTGGCTTCCGGCAAAGCAGAGGTCTCCACCCGGATGCGTCTGTCTAAAACCCAGAATGTTGTCGCTGTTGCGGTAATGAATGATGGCTCCGTCCATCGTGTTTCTAGATTAGTCAAAGTCACCATCGGCGGCTGCGGCGGTTGATCAGAAGAGGATATTAGAAAATGGCTAGAAAACCTCGCGTCAAACTACCTAATTCCGTCAATAAAGGACAGGTAGTTCAAATCAAAACATTGATCCCTCACAAAATGGAAACGGGTCAGCGTAAAAACAAAAAGGGCGGCAAGATTCCGCGCTTCATTATAAACAAAGTTGAGGCAACCTTTAACGGCAAGCCTGTTATTACTGCGGATTTTCATCCTGCTGTTTCCGCCAACCCCTACTTTGCCTTCTATGCAAGGGTGGAAGAAAGCGGCACGTTCAAATTCACGTGGACGGATGACAAAGGTAAAACTGTAACAACATCCAAAAAGGTCGCGGTGAAATAAACCGAATGACCCGTTGGGAGCATTTAACAGGAGACTTAATATGATTGGCAGAAAAGTACTTTCAGCAATCGCCATCATCGGCCTCGGATTTACTTCGGGATTTGCACTTAGCGTATCCAGTGCAAATGCGCAAATGAATGAAGCCGAAAAACGTGCCAAAGACCCACGCAACAAGAACTATATGGTCGGCGACAAAAATAGTGGCTACGTCTATATGACTTCGCAGACCCGCGATATGCAGGATGATGACTTTGCAAACCCGGGCTTTGTTTGGGTTGATACAGGCGAATCACTTTGGAATAAAGTTAACGGTACTGCCGGAAAATCTTGTGCCTCCTGCCACAGTTCGGCTGCTAAATCGATGAAAGGTGTTGCTAACACCTTCCCGCGTTATGATCCGAAGACCAAAAAGATGATCGCCATTCAAGCCTACCTCAATCGCCATCTCGGCGAAAAAATGGGCGCGAAAAAGTGGAAGTGGGAATCTGAAAACATGTTGGCGATGGCCATCTATGTGAAGCTTCAGTCTCGCAGCACACCCGTGAAAAGCATCATCAACGACCAAAATCGGACGACCCTTGCTCCGTTCTTGGCCAAAGGAAAAAAGTTTTTTGAACAGCGCCGCGGCCTGTTGGACATGTCGTGCAAGCAATGTCATGAAGACAATGCTGGCAATATGGCACGCTCCAACGTCCTCAGCATGGGAATGCCAAATGGCTTTCCAACCTATCGTTTGAAATGGCAGAAGCCCGGATCCATTCACCGTCGTTTCGTTGGTTGCAATAAAAACGTTCGTGCGAAACCCTACAAACGAGGATCAGAGGAATATACCAACCTCGAATTCTATCTCATGCAGCGTGCGCTTGGACTTAATTGGGAAACCCCATCCGTCCGCAATTAAATTGATTTAAATGAGGGCGGTACTCCAACTTGGATGCCGCCCTCTTTTTATCTACATCTTCGTGATCTTTTATTGGTAGACTTCAAATCATGTTAACGCGCCGAGATTTTCTTCAAGTCACCGCTGCCACTGCCGCTTTGATGGGCGGTGCGCCATTTGCAAAATTGGCAGCTCAACAAAAAATTACCCAAGAAAAGCTGCTTGAATTTTCGCCCGTTGGCCAAGTCACGCTCTTAAATTTCACCGATTGTCATGCGCAGCTGATGCCGCTTTATTTCCGCGAGCCTTCCATGAATTTTGGTGTCGGCAATGCGCATGGATTACCGCCTCACATTACCGGCAAAGATTTTTTGCGCTATTTCGAATTAAAAGCTGGCTCTCCTGAAGCCTATGCTTTTTCGAGCACCGATCATGTTGCGCTGAGTAATTCCTATGGCCGTATAGGTGGCATGGCGCAAATGGCAACGCTGATCAAAGCCATTCGAGCAGAGCGCAGCAGCAACACCTTGCTCATAGATTGCGGTGATACGTGGCAAGGCTCCTATACGTCTTTGCAGACCCGCGGCGAGGATATGGTAGAGGTGATGAATGCCATGGGCGTCGAGCTCATGACCGCGCATTGGGAATTCACCTATGGTGCCGAGCGGGTCAAAGAGCTGATCGAAAAACTCAATTTTCCATTTCTCGCTGGAAATGTAAAAGATACAGAATGGGACGAGCCGGTTTTTAAAGATGTCGCCTTCTTTGAAAAAGGCGGAGTTAAAATTGGCGTTATCGGGCAAGCTTTCCCCTACACGCCGATTGCCAATCCACGCTATTTAATTCCCAATTGGTCTTTCGGTATCCAGGAAGAAAAACTGATTGAGAGCATCAAAAAAGCCAAAGCAGGCGGCGCTGAATTGGTAGTCCTCGCAAGTCATAATGGCTTCGACGTTGATCGTAAACTGGCCTCACGGATATCCGGCATCGATGTCATTCTAACAGGTCACACCCATGATGCGATTCCTGCGGCCATCAAAGTTAAAGACACAATCCTGATTGCCACCGGCAGCCACGGAAAATTCTTAGGCCGTCTTGATCTTGAAGTAAAAAACAAAAAGGTCACAAATTTTCGCTACAAGCTCATGCCGATTTTCTCAGATGCCATCAAACCCGACCCCGAGATTGCAGAAGTTATTCGAAAGGTTCGTGCGCCGTTTGAGAAAACAATCAATACAGTGCTCGGCAGAACTGAAAGCCTACTTTATCGGCGCGGAAATTTTAATGGCACATTCGATGATCTGATCAATCAAGCAATCATGGAAGAGCGCGACACGCAGATTTCTTTATCGCCGGGTTTCCGCTGGGGTGCGACGCTGTTGCCAGGCCAGGATATTCGTGTCGAAGAAATCTATTCTCAAACCGCGCTCACCTATCCTGCCGTCTACCGCAACGAGATGACCGGAAAATTCATAAAAGAAATCCTCGAAGACGTTGGCGACAATTTGTTTAATCCCGACCCCTATCTCCAACAAGGCGGCGATATGGTGCGCGTTGGCGGCATGGGCTATCACTTTGACATCGGCAAAAAGATCGGCTCCCGCATCTCAAATATGACGTTGTTAAAAACAGGTGAGCCTATTGATGCAGCCAAAACATATATCGTGGGTGGCTGGGCATCTGTTAATGAGGGAACCAAAGGCCCTGCGATTTATGATCTTGTCAGTAAATACATTAAGAATAAGAAATCGGTCACCGTCGCCGAAAATACAGCCATCAAAGTTACTGGCGTTTAAAGGTGGTACTTGAACGATGATAGAAATAACCTATTTTGGCGCTCTCATAGCAGGCCTCTTGAGCTTTGTCTCGCCCTGCGTATTACCGCTTATCCCAGCCTATATTAGTTTTTTGGGTGGCACTTCGCTCAAGGAATTAACCGAAGAAGACGGCATCGATTCCGCCACACAGAAACGCGTATTTTATGCGGCCATCGCGTTTGTTCTAGGTTTTTCAACGGTATTTATATCCCTTGGAGCAACCGCGACGGCAGTCAGTGTCCTGATCGCTCAGAACTCTTTAATACTGGGCCAAATTGCGGGTGTGATTATTGTAATCTTCGGACTGCATTACGTCGGCGTTTTTCGCATTAGCTTTTTGAACTTCGAAAAGCGCTTCCATCTTGAAAACAAGCCTGCTGGTTTAATCGGCTCTTACATCCTAGGTCTGGCCTTTGCTTTCGGTTGGACGCCATGTGTTGGCCCAATTCTAGCGTCGGTCTTGATGGTTGCCGCTTCGGGTGATTCCATGGCTTACGGCGTATCGATGTTGACGGTTTATGCGGCAGGTCTCGGCATACCGTTCCTGGCCGCTGCCTTCGCTGTCAAACCGTTCATGAAATTCCTAGCTCGCTTCCGAAGTCAAATGCGGAAGGTGGAACTCACGATTGGCGGCCTCCTCATCATCACCGGGATTGCGATTTTTACCGGAGACATCGCTGAAGGTGCCTATTGGCTGCTGGAAACTTTTCCGGTTTTCACGCAGGTGGGTTAATAAAACAGCAGGTCATCAGCCCAAAGCTGTTTGTCGATATCCACGCCTTTAGCACGCAGTTTATCTCCTTCGGCGCTGATCCAACGTTGAAAGTTGGGTTCAGATTTATAGCCGTTGGTATGCACGTATTTAAAAAGCATATAAAAATGAAACGGTTTGAAGTAGCCGGGAATCCTCATGATCTCTGCTTTGCGACCACTTTTATTACCAACCGTTTTGAGATCATTCGGAAAGAACTGTATGGTGGGCGTAAACCGCACGGCCCATTTCTGAGATAGTTTCTTTTCAGTCGTAACGTCACCATCGAAATCGGTGACTTCTTTATCGCCCCATAAGTTCAATTGAATCACGACAAAATTGTCAGTGATGAATTTTACGATTTTTGGGATACGCAAATTTACTTCATGAGTACGTTTGCAATAAGGGCACCCCTTTTGCTCCCAAAAGATCGCCAAGCGCTTACCTTTAGCTTTGGCCTCAGCGAGGTCTTCTTTAAGATCAAGAAAGCTGTCATGAAACCATTTTTGTTGGTAGATGCCGTCTTCGCTAATAGTCGGTTTCGGCAGTTTCTCACCTTTAGCCAGCAGTGGATTAGCGGGCCCGATAGTCAAAAAAGCCGCTATCAATAACAATCCTATTATCTTGAACGTTTTCACGTTTTCATCCTCCGCTGACTCAGCCATGTGTTTTTTTACACTAATTCTAGTAACTAGTAATTTCTAATTTTACAAAATACAAACTTTAGCCAAATAACTCACGGAAATGTGCATCACCCCAGGTATGGGCCTCCCTACCGAAGGTTTCGCTGCGGATGTTATAAGGCTTTGATTTAGGATCAAATGCCCATTGTTTGGTTTTAGAATCAAAACGATAGAACGAGCGCGACAAAATAGCTTCCTGAGGTCTGGTATTCACCATGGAATAGCAGACCGATTCCGGCGTCACCCATTTCGCCTCACGCCCTTGAAGCCGCGCCGCAATAACTTTAGCAACGTGTTTGCCCTCGCTATTCGCGACACTGGCACTTTTGGAGAATGGCATCGGGCGGCAATCACCGGTGACATAAACGCGTTCGTCACCAATGACGTTGTAATTGAACGGATCAATCTTAGCCTCCTTTTGCGGGCTCTCAGGATCGTTGAGACCAAATCGTTCGATCAATGTTGATGCTCGAGTTCTAGGATAAATTGCCCCACCATCAAACTTAATGTCGTCAAAATCCGTTTTGATAGTTTTTGACTTTGGATCGACGCCTTCAATACCTGTTGAATTCCTATACTCGATCACGTCACCATAGAGGTCTTCGAAGGCTGCGAGAAAACCTTCTCCATTAACTGCAGGCTCCTCACGAGAATCGATCAGCACGACTTTCGCCTTTAGTTTTCGTTTTTTGAATGTTGCTGCAATCAGGCACGCCCGCTCATAAGGCGATGCTGCACAGCGATAAATGCCGGGCGGTGCCGTCAGCACAAATATACCTTTTTCAAATCGATCGAGTTGCTTGATGAGGGTGAGTTGTTCTTCGACAGAAACAAAACCCGCCGGATATTTATTCTTAAGCGCTGAGATCGCAGCCGGGTCCTTCACACCAAAGGAGCCATAATCATAATCGACACCGGGCGCCAAAACGAGGTAATCGTAGTCGATCCAGCCTTGATCTGTTTCTACGCGCCTTTTGTTGCGATCTAAATCGGTCATACTCGCATTAAAATATGTGTAGCCGCCAAGTTTCGCTGCATCTTCAAACCGGTAGGTTAGTTTGGACTGCGGTAACAAGCCGCCAATCCAAAGATTGCTTAAGGGCAATGAATGAAAAAACTTACGGCGTTCGATTAATACGACATCAATATTGCGGTCGGCTTCACCTAGATATTTGGCGATGGAAAGCCCGGACCATCCACCGCCGACAATGACAACGCGCGGCCCGATAGGATTGGGCAACTCTGCTTTATGATTTGTGGCGATCGCTGGCAAAGGAAGCGTGGATAGAGCGGATGCGCCCACGAGGGTGTTGAAATGACGCCGCGATAATCCCGCCATATTGCAAACTTTCAAATGTTGTTCGAACTTTGTTAGAGTGTATTCTATTCTGCATCTATCGGAAAGAATAAGGGCCAATTACTGCGCATAACCAGCCCTTGTCTCGGAGCTCTATTCGACAATAATTGTGTATGTGTAGGTTGATCCGTCACCACTGCTAAGATCACTCGGATCTGCGAGCAAGGCCAGCGTCGGGCGATAGAAACCCTTCTTATCACCTGCTGAAAATTCAAGTGTCATGACAGCTCCACCGAAACGCTTGCCCGGTTTCGGCGCAATTTTCTGAGTTGGTACAGACAGCATTGGTTTGCCATCTTTCACTGCTGATGAGCCGCAAGCTCTTTGCCCCGATCCCAGGTTAGAGATTTGTAGAGTTCTGTCGGTAATTTCTTGGCATGCCTGGTAAGGGCAGACACAA
>Ga0208879_1003663_pt1 | contig 12414 bp, 10 predicted proteins | sample Knorr_S15_td_Bot_FD_185605 | JGI IMG/M metagenome (GOLD analysis project Ga0208879, IMG submission 185605) | Marine microbial communities from Southern Atlantic Ocean transect - Knorr_S15_td_Bottom_ad_5009_LV_A (SPAdes) (version 2) | ecosystem: Environmental > Aquatic > Marine > Oceanic | place...
AACACCAAAAAATTTCTAAAAACATCAAAATTGATTATAACAATATCAGAGAATTATTCTATGAAAAAGTAAAAGCTAGAGCTGACGAAATATTCTTAATTTGTCCAGGTGAAAATACAGTTGAATTTACATATATAGAATTAAAGTCATTAATAAAAAATACATATAATATTTTTAGAAAGTTCGGATTAAAAAATAAAGATAGAGTTAGTCTAATTTTTCACAATTCGCCTGAATTCTTAGCATTGTATTTTTCTGCATTATGCTTTGGTCTCACCGTTGTTCCAATAAATCCGGATATTGCACCAAAGGAGATAAGATATATCATAAGCGATAGTAAATCTAAAATAATTTTTTATAGTAATGCGTTAGAATTCAAGATTAAAAATATTAAAAATTTAGATGATGTAAAACTAAAAAAGATCACATCAATAAATGATCAAGAATTTTCTTTAAAAAACGGTGACAGTTTTGAGGAAAATGAAATTTCAATTCATGACACTGCAGTTATAATTTATACTTCAGGAACAACTGGAAATCCAAAAGGTGTTATATTATCACATCTAAATTTACTTTCCAAATCAAAAGCCATTTCAGAGTGGTTCCATTTTGATACAAAAACTAGAGCGCTTTGTATTTTACCATTGGATCACATAGCTTGGCAAGTTGCCAACTTATTGGCTCCGCTTTATCAAGGCGGTTCTACAGTAATTGTTCAAGAAAAAGTGAGTTTACTATCTTTTTGGAATTTAGTAAACAGATATGATGTAACCTGGACAAGTGGGATGGCATCAATTTTGCCAATATTATTAAGCAGAACCAAAGAAAGAAAAGATCAAACACTAAAGGCAATACTATGTGGAGGGCAAATATTAACTAGAACAGTGCAAAAACAATTCGAAGATAGATTCAAAATACCTATCTTTGATGGATATGGATTAACTGAAACTACTGGTTTTGCGTGTATCAATTGTTTTCCTGCAGAAAAAAGAAGAGTTGGATCGATTGGAAAGGTATTACCAGCAAATGAAATGTCCATACTAGATAAAAATAGTAAAGATATGGGAGAAAATAATGTTGGTGAGATTTGTATACGTGGTTATAACGTAACTAGTGGTTATTTAGGATTAAAAGAAAAAAATGAGGAGTCATTTCGAGACGGATGGTTTCACAGTGGAGATTTTGGTTGGAAAGATTCAGATGGATTCTTTTATTTTCAAGGTAGAGAAGATTTTTTGATTATAAAAGGAGGAATGAATATCTATCCTGCTGAATTGGAAAATGTGTTATATCAACATCCAGATATTATTGAATGTGCTGTAATAGGCATTCCACATAAATTGCTTGGGGAAGACATATGTGCATTTGTAAAATGCAAAGAGGGGAGTCAAATATCTGAAATAGAATTAAAAGAGTTTTGTAAAAATAACATTGGCGATTTTAAATTACCACAAAAAATAGTTATTATAAATTCACTTAATGATTTAGATGATATACCAAAAGGACCTACAAAAAAAATTCTTTATAGAGAGTTGAAAAAATACTATATGGAAAATTACCAAAAGTGAAGCAGATCCAGAAAAAGAAAAGATTCCTGTTAGCTACGCTGCAATATTATCATGAAACATACTAGTAAACAATTATTTCATTAAATCATTTTTTCAAACCAATCCTGTTTATCATCATCCTCAATAAATTTTTGAAATTCAATTTTAAAATCTTTGTGATAGTCTCTGATGAAAAAATATTCATTCATTATTTCATTCCACGGTCTTGAATCTTTTTTAAAATTAACAACATAATTTTTGGTTAGATAAACCTCAGGTGCAATAGCATAACTACCGTCAAATAATGGCATATTATTCCAGTAGTCTTGTAACACATTTTTTGTTGCTAATTGGCAGAAATCTGAAATTCTATAATCTTTGTCATCTACACCTATCCCAATAGTTGACAACAGATCTGTTGTCATTATCTTATGTTTTGGACAATTTTTTTCAAATATATCAAAAATCTGATTATTATGAATAAATTGATCAGTTCTGGTTTTTAAAACAACATCAGCATCAATTTTGTTAATACCGTTCTTCGTCCCTAAAATTTGATGATTGATGTTTGAATTTTGTGGATATGTTGGTTCAGGCGGTTTAATCTGAATATAATCACATGCAACATTAGTAATATTCTCATTAGTCCAAGTTGACAGAAGTATTACCGTATCTTCAAAATTTTCTTTGTATTCATTTACAATATCTACAGTCCATTCGCTAACAGGACCCTGTAGTATAATTCCTTTTTTCATCATATCTCACCATTTACAAAAATGAATAATAATTTAAATTAAGTTTAAACATTTGATATATCTTAGAATTGCCTGTTTAATCTCTTGTTTTAAAAATAAATCCAATTTTTTGTGATCATCCATATTATCCAACATGTAATTTTTCATAGTAATGAATTCAGGATGTGAAAAAACATAATGCCCTGAAATTATTGCCTTGTCGTTTTGTGAAGCATTAGAATTTGGGATCATCCATTTTCTCCATTTGTTTGATTGAAATGCAATATCAAGAAATTTTTTTTTATATTCTTCAAGATTCCTCTCCGTAAGCCATGATAGTAAGGCTCTTGTTTCTACAACCCCAAACTCTGGCGCAACATTAATCGCATGTATTCCAATTTTAGGATGAGTCTTTAATGCTTCATCAGAAATATAGTCTGTATTATGCTCTTTAATCATTATTTTTCTCTCATTACATAGACTGATTATTTTTTTAATGTTATTCTCATCATCTGGTCTATTACCTTTTACAATTTCTTCAAACACTCCTATGTTTTTTGTCTCCATAACATAATTTCCTGTTTTAACTACAACAAACAACGGTTTAGGATAATTTCTCTTCAGGCAGAAATTCTCTATATTTGATAACGCATAATCAATTTCATCAAGTTTATGAACTCGACCGTCTTCTTTACCTATACTAATCTCAAAAGATACGTCTTTTTTATTTTCTTTTGCGGCAGAATAACAAAAATCATATAATTCATAGATCCGTTCTAACATTTCATCAATACTAATTTCTTGTTGTATATCCTCACTAGGATCTATATGTAGAATTTTAAAACCAGCTTTTATGTCTGCTACAAAAGATTGTTTTGCTTTGTGCATTGCTTCCTTTAAACTAAGTTTTTGTTCTTTTTCATTATTACCTTGAAAAGGACCTCCATGGTCTCTACATAAAATTATGTTTCCATTAACATCATTTTTGTGTACATATTCTGCAAATTCTTCTGTTGTCCAATTATTAACATAGCCTCCACCAAGTTCTTGTGATTCCACTTGTCTTCTACTTGCAATTAGCATTAGAGGTATATCGTGTTTATTTGCTAATTCAATTACAACATCTATGCAATTTTTGCTCATTGGGCCAATACCCAAGAGGGTACACTTTTTCCCATAAACTAAATCATTTAATGAGTTTAAACTGTCCATTCTCCTGACATTTTAAGATCCGAATTTGGTAATTTATCTGGATCATATGGCTCAAAAAATTTTTCTAAAATATGTAGGCATGCTTCAGCTACTGCTCTATCACCACCATTACGTTTTGTTACATAATCCGCAGATTTTTTTGCGAGTGAATCTGCATTTGCAGGTGCTATTGAATATCCAATCTTTTTAAAAACGTAATGATCAAAAATACCATCGCCCATGTAAATCACCTCTTCTAATTTGTAACGTTCAGAAATCCATTCAATTCTTTTGATTGGACTTACTACATCAAGTGGAAATTTCATATCATTAACAATTCTTTGTTTTGTGATATCTAATCCATTTTTATCACCTGTAACAAACCGGATTTCTATAAATTTTTTTAATAATGACAGTCCATCATGATCATCTGGTCCAAAAATCTTCATAGTTTTGCCATTTGCGGTATATGCAAAGTGACCAGTTGTCATCACACCGTCAACATCAATTAAAAATTGTTTAGGTTTTACATTCGAATCTATATTCATAAATTATTTCATTTTTAGTTCTTTATAATAATAGATAATAAATTTGAAGCAATGTTTACTAACCAATTATATCGAAATCATTTAGTTCATGAAAATTTGCATTCTCACTGCTGGAAAGGGAACCAGAATGGGAAAATATGGGGAAAAAATTAACAAATCTTTGTTACCAATTAGAAACAAAGCAATAATCACCCACATTCTAGATTCATTTTCTCCAAATGATGAATTTGTTGTTGCAATAGGATGTTATGGTCAGCAAGTCAAGGATTATCTTAAGATAGCTCATCCTGACAGAAAAATTAAATTTGTGAACATTGAAAACTATGAAAATGAAGGCAGTGGTCCTGGATTATCTCTACTCATGTGTGAACCATTGTTACGAGAACCGTTCTATTATATGCCATGTGATTGTATTTTACGAACAAATTTAGAAAATTTACAAAAAAATAACTGGATAGGCGTTACTAAAGTTAGCGTTAAAGAATCTTCTAAATATTGTAATGTTGCAGTTCAAAACGGGCAAGTTATTGATATTCGTGACAAATTAGAATCCGGAACAGAATATTTTGCATTTTCTGCACCATTATATGTAAAAGATTACAAGATTTTCTGGGACAGTTTAAAATCAAATAAAAGAATTCAGGACGAACATCAAATCTCAAATGGCATAAAAGGCTTAATGAATAAATCTAATCTAACTGCAATTGAAATTAAATGGGAGAATTTAGGTGATCTAGAAAAATATCAAGATGCATTATCAGAAGATGGCAGTTTTGATTTTTCTAAACCTGATGAATCAACTTATTTTGTAAATGATAAAGTAATCAAATTTTTTGCAAATTCAAAAAATATTAAAGGAAAAATTAAGAAATTCAATTTGAATCCAAAACTTTTTCCTCAAATTATCTCTATGGGAGAAAATTTCCTCTACTATTCATATTTTAAAGGGGATGTATTTTATTCCATAAATGATGCTAAGGCATTTGAGTTATTGTTAGAATGGTTAGAAACAAATCTCTGGAAACCAATTCAAATTGAAAAAAATCAAATGTATACTTTATGTCAAGAGTTCTATTTTACAAAAACAATAGACAGAATAAATCAATTCAAAAAAAAATATCCTAATTATCAGTTACCATGTAAAGTTAATGGAACTTATATTTCAAAATTGGATGAAATTTTAGAGAAAATTCCATGGGCTGAAATTTTTAATGGCTCTCCTTATTTTATTCATGGAGATTTGAATTTTGGAAATGTTTTATATAATAAAAATAAGAATGAGTTCTGCCTAATTGATTGGAGACAAGATTTTGCAGGCATAATAGAATATGGCGATATCTATTATGATCTAGCAAAACTTTATGCAGGAATTATAATTAATTTTGAACATATACGACAGAATCTATTTCAATATAATAAAACACAAGATTCTGTGCAAATCAACTTCCATCAATGGGATATAAGGAATGAATATATCCAAATACTAGAGGAGTACATCACTTCAAAAAATTTCAATCTAAAAAAAGTTAGAACATTAGCCGGTTTAACGTATATAAACATGGCACCTCTTCATAAGACACCGTTTGATCTCCTTCTCATGTCTTTGGGCTCAAAAATAATTAATGATGAAATCTTCACAAATAATAATACTAGCTAAATCTCAAAAAACTATCGATGCTAGAAAAAAAATCTATAAAAATTTCAAACATAGATAACGTTAAAACTATCAAAAAACCATGGGGCCATGAAAAATGGATAGCAGATGGCGCACCAGATTTTAAATATGCATTAAAGGAAATTTTCATACGTTCTTCTTTTAAATCCAGCATTCAATTTCATGAGTTTAAGCATGAAACAACATATGTGAAAGCTGGTAAAGGAATTCTATACTATGTTGAAGCACCTATTGATATCAAAAAATTCAATGGTGGCAGATACTCCGATGAAGAAATGCAAGAATTAATAAAAAATATGAAAAAATTAGAAATTTTTCCAGGAACTATATATCATATAAAACCAGGAATAATTCACAGAGTAGAAGCAGTTGAAGATTTGATCTTTATAGAATCTTCAACTATTGAGCTAAATGATGTTGTGAGAATTAATGACCAATGGTCGAGATCTGATGGAAAAATTGATTCTGAGCATATCAACATAAAAAGATTTCGAGATTATTACAGGGAACAAAAATTTCGTTATGAATTTGCCAAAACTTTTGCAAAAGGACGGACATTAAATATTAGTTATTTATTTAAAACAGAATATTCTGGCTCAAAAATTCTATTAGATAGTGCTAGTGAAGTATGGCATCATAACTCAGACACAGATAATAATGAATTGATAATAAGAACAATTGAAAATGATAATTTGATAAAAATTCAAAAGTCAAATTTTGATAAAATTAATAATAAATTTTTTGATACCATTATATCATTTGAAACCATTCAATTTGCAAAAGATCCAGAAAAACAGATAAATGATTATTTTGAGCTTCTCAAAAACGATGGTATATTAATAATATCAACTGCCAACAAAAACACATCTTCTTTTTATAATTCAGCACATGTTACAGATGACATACAAGAATTTACGAAAGATGATTTTCTAGAATTATTAGGACGAAAATTTCCAGATGTTAAATTATATTCTCAACGACTTTTATCCAAAAAGGAAACAATTTCTAAGTCATTTTCAATTTCAAAATCAAAAATAGCTCTAAGAAATATAGCAAAAAATATACTTCTTAAGGTAGATAAGAATTCCAATTTCTACAAACTTCATTTTCAAAAAACTATTATTAATTTACGTCAAAAAAAGAAAAAAATCGATTCCATGTATCTCCAAAAAAATTATGGCCCTCTACCATTCAACGAAAGAGATAATCCTCTATATTTTTTAGCAGTATGTAAAAAAACTTCTCTTAATTCAAAAATTTAAAGATATATGAAAGGAATTATTCTTCACGGGGGGCATGGGACTAGACTTAGACCATTAACTCATACTGGACCAAAACAATTACTTCCAATTGCCAATAAACCAATGTCACAATATTGTATTGAATCAATCAGCGAGGCTGGTATTACAGATATTGCTATTATCATAGGCGGTTTAGGTTCAAACAAAGTTAAGGAGTATTATAAAAATGGAGAAAATTTTTCTGTAAATCTTACATATATTGAGCAGGACTATCCTAGAGGGATTGCGCATGCAATCAGGCTTTGCAAAGATTTTGTAAGTAATGAAAAATTTATGGTTTTCTTGGGAGATAATATAATTCAAAAATCTATTTCTGAATTTGCTAACAATTTTGAAAGATCAAAATATGACGCTTCGATTTTACTTTGTGAAGTAAATAATCCTTCAAGATTCGGCATAGCTGATGTAAAGAATGGAAAAATTCTAAAAATTATGGAAAAACCAAAAAACCCACCATCAAATCTAGCAGTTACGGGAATCTATTTTTTAACACCAAAAATTTTTGATATAATTGATCGATTAAAACCATCTGGTCGTAATGAATTAGAAATTACTGATGCACTTCAAATGTTATTAGAAGAAAAACACAACATTAGTTATAATGTTATTACTGATTACTGGAAAGATACTGGAACACCAGAAGATATTATTCAGGCAAATAGTCAAGTTTTAAAAAACATGCAGCCAGATTTTCATGGTAAAAAGGAGAATGGCGCTTCTATCAGTGGAAAATTGATTGTGGGTGAGGGTTCGTTAATTAAAACTGGTTCTAGTATTACAGGACCTGTTATAATAGGTAAGAATTGTATAATAGGACCAAATACAACGATAGGTCCAAACACTAGCATAGGAAATAATTCAATCCTATCTGATTGTGATGTTGAAAATTCCATAATTATGTCTGGATGTAAAATTGAATGTAATGCAAAAATTAGACAAAGTATAATCTCTACAAATTCCCACATCAGTCAAAATAAAAAAACTGACAAAGAACATGTTTTTCTACTTGGAGAAGGTACTAAAATTACATTATAAAATATTTTAATTTTTAATAATCATGCATTGTGAACCAGTTAGCTCAATTAACTGAGCGATTTTTTTCCTAAATCTACTTATATTTACAATATCAATTCCTATTCCAATTTTTTGAGTTAATATTTTTCACTGTTTTTTAATTTCTGCAAGCTCAATTAAATTACATTTGGTATTTTTCATATTTAATAATAAAAAAACAGTTAACCTATCATCAAAACCTTTAACAGGTTCTACTACTAAGCGAGCACCATTTTTTACCATTATTTCTACTTCCTTGTGAATATCATATACTTCAAAACAAATATGATGAAACCCACCACCTTTTGCAATAAATGTTGAAATGGGAGAATTTTCTTCTGCAGGTTCAATTAATTCAATGTAAACATTATTTGTTTTTAGAAAACATACGTTGACTTTTTGTGAGCCCACTAAAGTAGGAATAGTAGTGGATTCAAAATTTAAAAACTTAGTTAGTTCTCCTAGTGATTCTTGAATATTTTTGACTGCTATGCCTATATGGTGCAGTTTCAAAACAGACACTTCCTTTTTTTCCTATAAATCTTATTCATCTTGGTTTACTCCATACTTTTCTAATTTCTTTTTGAAATCACCAACATTTTTTATTTCAAGCGTTTCTTGAAGTGAAAATTTTACGTTAAATTCTTTCTCAATTTCATTTAAAAGTACGTACATGTTAAGCGAATCCCATTCAGGTATTGAACCAGATCCTGAGCTTTCAGAAATTTCTGTTGTTGGTATGTTCATAACTCTAGAAACAATTTCAAACAGTTTTTTTGCCATTATAACATCACCAAGTGTTCAGGCTTTTTAAAATGATTTTTTGTATCAAAAATCCAAAAGTTCTCCTCTTTTTTAAACCCAAAACTAGGAAAAAAATTTTCTGCTGGTTTGTTTTTCTTTGTTTTAATATATTCACCCCTGACTTTACTTACGCCTTCTTTCCTCGCTTTTTCAATAATTTGACATAGAATCCCGTTTTCTACTTCTCTGCCTATTATTCGACAACTTAAGAGGAAGGTATCAACTGTCCACTGTTGTTTGTTATCTTTGTTTATGATATAGGCACATGTTATACCATTATCACCAAATTTATCTTGGACCTGAGCGCATTCAACTATTTTATCTTTATTTTGTGAGAATTTTCTAATTTCTTCCTCTTGGTACCTTCTAGTAGTTAGATTAAATTGATTTGTTTTAAGGATAAGTTGTGAAATTCTTGGAATTGTAAATTCATCTGCATTTTTTATCTTAACCGAAATGTTGAGCTGTTTAAGAAAATCTTGTAAATTCCCTACTTGTGTTTTAAGTTCAGTTCTCTTTCTTTGCTCTAAATACATTTTATTCCTTGTCGTATCTTCATCAGTTATCTTGAGCACCTGAAAATCATTCATTGATTTAAGAATTTTAGAAGAGTTAGAAGGATCAGATATCTCAACCGTTTGTATGTCAGGAAGATTAAATTTCACATACTCTCTGTTAACAGGATCATCATCAAAAAACACCATACTATCAAATCCTATGTTTAATTCGTCAGAAATTTCTTTCATATTAGTTACCTTATCATCCCAATTAATTCTAATACAAACAAAATTATCTTCCTTGAGAACCATATTTGGATGTTCTTTAATTATCTGCATTGCATCATCAAAGTTATTCTTACTATTGATTGCTAATATGATGCCACGTTGATTCAATGCGAGAAGGTTATGTTGGAATTCAACATAAGCTCTGCCAATAGGGTCATCACCCAATTTAATTCCTTCAAGACCATCTTCGCCTACTATACCACCCCAAAGCGTGTTGTCTAGATCTAACACGATACATTTTTTGTTTAATCCTAGTACCGCCTTGACGTATTCCATTAATTCATCAGCTAAATATGGTAGGAAATCAAGAGAAATCCTAACGTCACCATAAAAAAATTGTTTGTAATTAAATACATTATTTTCCCCAAATTTAGTGACAAAAGAATTTAGATCATAGATATAAATTTCAGGTTCAAGCCTCAATCCAATCTTGATATTTTGGTTCAAACTTCTTATCATGTCATGCAGGCCAAATTCTTCTTTGGTTTCATTTATTCCAATAGGAGAATATGATGGTATGCTGAGATTTGATAGGATTAGTTTAGATTTAGACTTTTTTACTAACGTCTTTGCTAAATTAATTATTTCGTCAGATTTGTTTTGTACAAATCGTTTTCTTTCCTCAACAGAAACAGAATATGGATTCAAGAAAAGTTCTCCTAGAACATTTCTAGAGTCAATGATCAAAAATGTTATATCAGGAGAAAATTTGTATAGCTGACTTTTTTCATCGAAAATTTCCTGATTATATTGATTGTATCCAGATACATAGGTTACGCACTGAATTTTTTTCTCATCACATTTAACTCTGATAGTTTCTTCCAAACCATATAGCGTGAAACCTCCTAGAATAGCAATTTGAATTTTCTTTTCATAATCAATATTAGATGATAGTTTTGACTTGTTGAGATATGTAAATAATTTTTCTTCATCAGACATATGTTTGCTATTGGAAGATTAGCTAAATTTAGTATTTGTTACTAATTCTTCTATCAATGAATGATTTTCAGGTGCTCAAGATAACTGATGAAGAAAATGACGAAAAAGTTCTTCTCTTAGGTGAAGGCATAGTAATTTTACTATAATCTAACATTTTACAAAATTCTGTTTTATTCTACTTTTGGGATCTAGAGAATTATACATTTTTTTTGTTAAGCCTATTATTGTATAGCCATTAGGCTCATAAAATAATTCAATTATTTTACATTTGTCTTTAATATCTAGTGAATCAAAATATTTCAAAGATATTTTTGAAGAAAAAAATTTGTTAATGTCAGAATATGGAATTTTTAATTTTCTCTTTGAATTAATTTTTGTTGTAAATAGCAAACCTTGAGTTTTTGTAGTAATCCCAAAAATTGAATATCCAAATAAACCCGAATTTTGCATTAATGTATCAATATCATCAAAATCATATAATTTCTCATTTGTATGTAAATACGCATCAACTATCACTGAATTCTTTTCTAATTCATTTTTATAATCTATATTCCAACCATATTCAAAACTGTCAAATTTCATTTCTTTAACTAATTTTATGCCTTTTTCATAATTTGTTTTATTTTTTAGTAATAACGAAATGATTTTTTTATTTATCATTCTTTGATGACCACCTAATTTTCCATATAGATATAGAAATAAAATTCCATTTTTCTCTAAAACTGATAAAATATTCTTCAATCCTTTTTCTGGATTAGATAAATGGTGCAATACACCCATAGATAATATTACATCAAATTTTCGTTTTGAATCAATTTTCCTTAGTAAATTTGCTACACCAAATTTAATATTCATAATCTTATTCTTTTTTGCTAATTCTTGAGCAATTTGTATAGAATTTTTCGAGAAATCAAGACCTAAAAAATGTGTTTTTTTATAATTTAATGCAACATTTACAATTCTATGTCCTGTTCCTGTACCAGCATCTAACACATTTTTGTAATCAAAACTAAAATTATTTTCTATACTAAAAATCTTAAATAAATTTAATAATTCATTCACATTTTTTATTTGTGAACTTGGGAATGGATATGGAAATTTCTTATACAAATCTGATACATTTTTTGATGCTGTATCCATTAACTAAATAATTTTTCATCACTTAATATATTTTCAAAACTATGCTTCCTTAGTAATATTAAATAGATAAGATCATGAATAAATTAAAATGACATTCAAAAATAATTTATTAGAAATTAACAATATAGAACAAGTAATTAACTCATTAGTGGATTTCATCAAAAACCAGGTTCATGAAAATTTCAAAAAGAAGGGTGTTGTTATTGGATTAAGCGGAGGAATTGATTCATCTGTAATTGCAGTATTATGTCTTAAAGCTCTAGGTTCAAAAAATGTTCTAGGTGTTATTATGCCTGAAAAAGAATCTAATCCAGAAAGTATGCAGTTTGCTCAAAATCTTGCAAAAAAATTTGATATTACAACTAACACAATAGATATTACAAACGTTTTAGATTCTTTTGATGTTTATAACATAAGAAATTTCATTAATAAGAAACATTATCCAGATTTTGATGATAGATGTGAGTATCGAATTGTGGTACCACAAGATCTAATTGAAAGAGATGGAATTGGTTTTCCTTATTTGGAAATTAAAGAACACGACAAAAATATTTTGAAAATTAAATTATCATATAATGATTATCTAACAATGACTGCCGCAACAACAATAAAACATCGAGTGAGAATGATTAATTTGTATTTCCAAGCAGAAAAAAATAATTTTTTGGTTACGGGTACAACAAATAAAACTGAATTT
>Ga0208879_1003664_pt1 | contig 12413 bp, 13 predicted proteins | sample Knorr_S15_td_Bot_FD_185605 | JGI IMG/M metagenome (GOLD analysis project Ga0208879, IMG submission 185605) | Marine microbial communities from Southern Atlantic Ocean transect - Knorr_S15_td_Bottom_ad_5009_LV_A (SPAdes) (version 2) | ecosystem: Environmental > Aquatic > Marine > Oceanic | place...
CTGCTTCGATATTTCCAGTTTGCGCTCCTGTCCAAATATCCACACTTGGCCCACACCCCACCAGCAGCACGGCTGCGATTGTTGTGAGTAGGAGGTGTTTCATTTCCCTTCAGCTTTCAATTCTTCAGCTGTCTTGCCGCCGTGTTTGCGGAGGAGGTCGGTGTTTTCGGCGCACTTTGCCAAGCTCACTAACTAAGCATCTATCTCCTGCCAAGTTGTGCTGATTTCACTTGGGAGATGGAGTCGGGGCGGGCGAAGGGCTAGGTGAGGAGGTAGCACCGCCACCATAACCACCTCCAAAACCACCTCCAATCCCTCCTATACCACCAAAACCGGAACCACGACTACCAGTTGTTGCACCACTGATTCGCCGCCATTCACTACGCCACAATTCGGAAACCAACTGAGAATATGTCGTGTTTAGTCTCTGCACCTTTGAACTCATCTTTTCTTTGCTAATCTCTCCAGCCTCATAAGATGCAACTAGTTCCTCCACTTGCGCTTTATACGAAGCCTCCAACTTCCGTATTTTTCTCTGATCTCTGGCGTGCTGACACCCTGACAGAATCACGACAAAAATTACTAGTAACAGTGTCTTTTTCATTTTCCTTCTGCTTTTAATTCAGCACCCGTCTTGCCGCCGTGTTTGCGGAGGAGGTCAACAACGGACTCATCTGCGGAATCCAATGGGCTTCCACCCGAGACATCCTTTGCGTTTACGTCTGCTCCTTTGGATAACAAAAGTTCAACTATTTCTGCGTGTCCTTCGTAAGCAGCACGAGCCAAGGGCGTGCCGCCAAGCCCTGCGCCTGCATCAAGATTGGCTCCTTTTTCAATTAAAAATTCAACAATGGGTTTATGGTTGTTGACTGCAGCCCAGAATAGACCGGTACACGAAAAAGCATCGGAACAGTCAATATCCACACCCTCTGCCACCGCCAATTCATGAGCGCTTTTTAAGGCGAAAAACCACGATCTTGTCTTCGGTGAATTGCGGCACGTAAAGCAACCCTCTTCCGCGGTCTATCCCAATGTCGGCAGGAGAAAGAATCTCGATGAAGGGGTAGACGGTTTTCTCGTCTGAAGAAATCAGGGACACCTTGTTGCCCTTAAAATCGGAGACAACAAACGATCCATCGTCGAGGACTTCGATGCCATCCAAATTGGTGAAATGATCTGCCAGACCAAACGCTCTCGGCTCCTGCTCTCCGGCGGGATCCAGTTCGTAGACCTCATGTTCTGTCCAACTCACGGAAAACAGGCGTTCCTTCCAGACCGTCACCCCGTTAACACCTGCCGGTGCCGGAATCTTCAAGGTCTCCTTTGTCTGGGGATCAATGCGGATGACTTGCCCCGCCTTGATGTCGCTGACCCAAACGTAGCGGCCATCCGTGGCGGCATCATTAAACCGTTCGCCTCCCTCCAGCACGGATTCCAACGTGGCGTTCGGATCATCCAGCTTACAACGCTTAACGCGGGTGCTGTCATTGATATACAGCCAACCGTCTAGAATACACATCCCCTTGGGCGAATGAATCGAAGAATTCGCGCGACTCCCCAACCAAATCGCCTCCTCCATTCTGCCCTCGACGCTAACGCGCGAAACAAACCCCATGCCATCATCGTCCCAGTAAACGCCCTCGTTCGGGAGAATGTTGGCCACGAACACATTACCCGCGCTATCGGCCACAACACATTCGGGCGTCGCAAACCCAGTCTCGCTTGAGACCTCCAATGCGCGCCAACCACCGGTATAATCGACCGTCATGCATCCTGAACCTACCAATGCGCATAGGAAGCCGGCGACGATTGAGACGAGTATTGATTTCATGGTGAGCCGACACTCAACCCGATAAGCGCAGTTTTCAAGGCGTTTTAACTGTTGCCGATAAAACATCTCACCATAACAAAATAAGGGTTTATCACTAAACCTCAATCATACGAACTAAAGAGGCTGGCCGCTGAAGGCTGGTGTGATGGATTGTGGATTACGAAGAAGCATGAAAGCTTCGGCATCACTTGGCCAAGCATTTAACCTCCTGAAATCCAGCTTGAAGTTAAACCAGAGGAGGGTGAACCTTCTGCCCGTGATTCTAAGAGCACAATTCGCAGGTTTAATCTGCCGGACAACGTTCCTGCTTCCCATGGTGTTCGCTTCACCGGCCTTGGGCCAAGAGGCGGCGAATATTGATTCCTTTGAGGCATCAACGGTTTCACTTGAATTCCCATCATCCGATGGAGACTACCACCTGATCGAAGCAAGCCGGGACCTGCGGAAGTGGGTGATCGTGGGCCAATATCCGGGCAACGGAAAACCGGCTGAGTTCAAGGATCTCCGTAGCCAATTAGGGGATGCTCATTTTTATCGGGCAGTGACAAAATTGGAACCATTTCCGGATGGATTGCTCGAGCGGGAGTGGCAGTTGATTGCCCTACACGAATCGGACGAAATCATCCAACCGAAGAAGGGACGGACCCACTCCATGACACTGTCCCGTAACAAAAGAGTGACTGGTCGGAACGACTGCAACCGCTATTTCGGTTCTTTCTCACTGGTGAAAGGAAACTGGTTGAAATTTGGTGAAGGCTTCGGCTCCACATTGATGTTATGCATGCCCGGTTCACTCGACTTCAAATTTTTCGAGTCGCTGCATGCGTCCAAGGGTTTTGAGGTAGACGGAAACAAACTAAAGATTTACTACGGCGACAACGCCGAACACTGGATGGAGTTCGAGGAGAAAACCTGATTGCCATATCGAAATCTGCAATCCGAAGATTACCCCAGAATTATAGTTACTTATCCAGCTTACCGTTAGCCAACAGACTACTCACATTCAGCTTTCAATTCTTCACCCGTCTTGGCGCCGTGTTTGCGGAGGAGGTCGGCGATTGCGACGCGGTTTTTGCCCATAATTTTACTGCGCGCTTACCCGGGTCATTTTTCCTGTCACCACTGTTCCGTCGGATTGAACCTGACGCGTATGCACCAAGCCATCACTGATCTGGTGTGCCTCAAATGTTCCACTCACTATCTTCCCGTCGCTCCCCCGACCCCTAAGTGAACCTTTCATTTTCCTACGCCCCATGAACTCAGTAAAATTGATTTCTGTATACATACCGTTAGAACCGTAATTGTGAGACGACAGGGTTTGTGTATCTTGACGCCAACCGGCGATCTCCATTGTTAAAGTTCCATCTTCATGTTCCCATTTCCCGATTAGGTAGTCCGATTTTGGGTCTGGTTGCCACCAATGCACCTTTGTCTTTTTCCCGTCACTGTTTTCGATGTCCCAATGACCCAGAAGCCAGTCCCACGGCACTTTTTCATAGAGCGGTCTACTGCTTGATGAAGCATTTAGTTCTTTTGCTTCACCAGAATCAGTTTTCAGGAATGTGGTCGAGCAACCAACAAGAACACAACTTAGCGTAATAATTAGGATAAGATATGGTTTCATAGCGAGGGAACTTTCACCCCGATGAGCGCAGTTTTCAAGCCGTTTTAACTGTTGCCGCAAAATGCCTTCAGCCTTAAAAACTAAGGGTTGATGGCTGAACCTCAAGCATACGAGCCGGAGAATCTGACCAGTGGAGTCACATGGACTTGAAGGAAACCGAGACGGAAGAAAACTACGTTCGCCGCTTGGCGACAGGATTGTGCACGGTATGGAACCACAATCCTGCGGCGTTCAAGTGGTGGAGTGGGTTGGTTTAATCCCGTCTCTGAGCCATAAGTTGCGCCTTGGTCTTGCCGCCGTGTTTGCGGAGGAGGTCGGCGGTTTCGGTTTTCTTTTGTTGAATGGCCAAATCTAGTGGGGTTGACTCCACCAACGGACGTGATCACGAGCGGCTGGGCGAGGATTCGCTACTACCGGGATGCCGCATGAAATCGACGATTCCAATTTCTGGACACTACGGGGTCCCCGCTTTCAAATCCCGTTGGGGCTTCCCTCTGGCATTCTTCGCCTAGCGCGTCGGCGACTCGGTCTCGGAGATGTTGCGGTGCCACACGACCTGTTGCGGGAACGGGATCTCGATTCCCGCCTCCTCGAACGCCTTCTTCAGGCGTCGGTTCATCTCACGTTCCAGACCCCACTGAGCCCCGGGCTTGGTTTTGGCCTGTGAGCGAACCACCACGGCCGAGTCGGCGAGCTGGGTGACGCCACCGAATGTAGGCGCTTCCGCCAAGCTGTCCTTGAGGTCGGGATCGGCATACATTTCGGCCCCGACTTCGTTGCAGATCCGCTCCACCAAGTCGATGTCGGTGTCATAACTCACGCCCACATGACAGCGGAACTTGGACCAATCGCGGGTCATGTTTTCGACGGTGGTAATGGTCCCGTTGGGGATGATCTGCAGCACTCCCGTCGAACTGCGCAAACGGGTGGAGCGGATGTTGATCTGCTCCACGTCGCCTTCATGGTCGCCGATCTTCACCCAGTCACCGACCGCGTACTGGTTCTCCACAAGGACGAAGAAGCCGTTGACAAAGTCCCGAACGAGGTTTTGCGAACCGAATGAAAGAGCCAATCCGAGGATCGCCACGCTGCCGAGGATGGGTCCGGTATTCACGCCAACCACATCACAGACCAACAAGACACCCACGCCGTATACGATGATCTTGCCGATGCCTTTCAACACGGCCGCGATCGTGTTGGCCCGCTGCTCTGCCGCACTGACGTGGTCGGGATCATCGTCGGCCACCAGCTTCACCATGGTCCGTGCAGCGAGATCCACAATTCGTATCGCAAGCCATCCGCCCAGGAGGATCATGAAGAGCAACCCAATCATGCGGGGCGCCTGTTGCCGTGCTGTGATCAGCAAGGCATTCAGCCAGCCGCCGAGGGCCTCCGCCTCCTGTGTCTCCTTGTCGATCTCGCTGAGCCTTTGATCGCGGTAAGCGATCTGCGACAAGGCAAGATTGATGTCGAACTCTAGCGAGTTCCGACGCACCCGGCTGAGATCCGACTCCTCCTTGAGCTTGTCAGCCTTGGCAGCGGCAGAGGTGGCCCTTGAAAGCCACCGAGCCGACCAATCGGGGTCGGGGCTGAGGAGCTGCGCCTTGGCGATGCGGTGTTCCTCGCGGGCGAGCTCGACGTCGCGCTTCAGTGCGGGTTGGACGGTCGCGCTCGACTTGAGATGCTGCTTGAGCAGTCCTAGCTCGAGGACAGCCAGGGCGCGTCTCTCGCTTTGCAAAGTCTGGCGCGACTGAAGCCTCGCGATATGCACCGCCCTCTCTTCGAAAGGCGTCGCGCCAACCGCCTGCGCAGTCGGTGGGGCATCTCTATCCGGCCCAGCCACGGAGACCTGTGTGCCTTCCAGCCGCTCTTCCACCGAGTCGTGCTCCATCTCGAACGAGGTGAGAAAGATGTCCTGGTTGGATGCTTTAGCCTCGGCGAGTGCGGTCCAGTCTCGCGCGCAGGCTTGCTTGGCCGTGACCACTTGACGCGCGTTCTCCTCGGCAATCGTCTTCGCCAGCTCGCCGTACAGTGATTCCATTTTGTTGGCAGCACGACCCTGGTCGACCCAGTGTTTTCGCCACTGCCGATTGGAGAAGACCTTTCGATTGAGCAGCCTCAGCCGGTCGCGCAGGACCGACGTCAGGTCCACATCGCCACTGCTCAGATCGCGAGGAGCACCCAGGCTTATGAGGGGTGGCTCCGTGGCCATAGCGCCGAACCAAGCTTGCTCACCTGCCTCGATTCGTTGGACGAGGTCCAAGGGCGAGGTTGCCTGTGCCCGGGCGACTCCCGGCGTGAGGAGGGCCAGGAAGATCAGCAGATTTACTGCTAGGAAATTGCTTTTCCAGAACGGAATGGTCTTCTTGTTGCCGGAGTTGAAGGAACGAATGGTGGCCGCGATTAGGGCGTTGCCCTTTCCCGGAGTGCGGTGCTCGATGCCGAGTACGACGCCGATATCTCCATCGTACCTGATGCACTGGCCTTTGTTGAGTTTGGTTGCGACGATTGCCATGGGTCTGGATGGTGGCTGCTAGATGCTCGACTGCTAGGAGCCTGTCGGACTTTGAACAGGTCCGAAAAAGATAGTAGAGTCAATCCATGGGTGCACGCTTTGTTTCTGTAGACCGCGACACCCCAATGCTATTGCCACCCGACCTGCGGGATTGGGTTCCCGAAGATGATCTGGTCCATTTCGTGATCGAGGCCGTGGAGCGCCTCCCACTGGAGAGATTTCGGGTCAACCACCGGGGCACCGGCGACAAGCAATTCCCGCCCCACATGATGCTGGCGCTGCTGATCTACAGTTACGCCAACGGCCTGTTTGCCTCGCGCAAGATCGAGCGAGCGACCTACCGCGACGTGGCAATCCGTTACCTGTGCGCGGGGACCACACCCCACCAGAAGCACGGCTGCGATTGTTGTGAGTAGGAGGTGTTTCATGTCGTGCTTGGAAGCTAGCAAGGGCCAAGATGATTGTCATCATCCATTTGATCATTACAGCACCCCCTCAGCCTGTGATCTTGTCCTCTTGAAATCTCTCTTGGAGTCTAGAAGACCCACATATTTAGGTATGGAGAGCGACCCCCTGCATGCCCCGGGCTTACCCCCCCCTCCCTTTGATTTGCTAAAGAGCACAAACGATTTTACTTCACATAGCTCTCTTACCAAGCAACCATCGGGCTGCTTTGAACGGGCCTGATCGTGTTCAATTCGAAGCCGAGAGTGTTAGCAGGGTGTTAGCAGAGCAGCCTCAACATGCGTAACGCATTTGTAATCAATGCAGACACGCAACCTTGAGGTGGTTGTGCCCAAAAGGCGTGAAGGTTCGAGTCCTTTCGAGCGCACCATTTTTAGGTTTTTTCAGTTTTTCAAAAAACCCGTGTTAAGGTTCTCTGGCTAGTTTTCCTTTCATTTTCTGGGCCCTTTCTAGGCGCCCAGACTAACTCTGCAAATGGACCAGTTTAAGTAACCTCGATCAAAATGAACAAGCAACTAACCTTCCTAACAAGAGGAAGTCATGCTGCCCCAACAGAGACAGTTATGCTGACAGAAGCCCAGATCAACCACTACAACGAGCGTGGGTATGTGATACCAGGGTACCGGTTGCCGTCTGAACAGGTTGAGGCAATAAAGGCGCAGCATGCGCGCTTGCTAGAGGCGCATCCGGAATTCAGTGACTATTGCCCCGCGCTGTTGATACATGACACTGGATTTTTGAATTTCGCGAGAAACGACACGATTCTCGACATAGTCGGGCAACTGATCGGGCCGAACATTGCATTATGGAATTCGAGCTTCTTCGCGAAACCAGCGAAAGTCGGGAGCAAGACGCCATGGCATCAGGATGGCGAGTACTGGCCGATCCGACCTCTCGCGACATGCTCCGTCTGGATCGCCCTTGATGACGCGACTCCCGAAAATGGCTGTCTTAGATTTCTGCCAGGTACCCACCGCTCGAAAGAACTCGCCGAACATCATTACAACGACGCGTCCGGACTCTCGCTTCCGCTGGAGCTGGATTCCAAGCATGTTGATGAGAACGAGGCGGTCGATGTCGTCCTAAAAGCAGGACAAATATCGCTGCACGATATCTACCTTATGCATGGTTCGGAGGCGAATGATTCTGACAAACCGCGGCGTGGCATGACCCTTCGCTTTATGCCGACATCATCAGTTTATCGACGTGATCTGCCAACCAGTGGACCTAAGGACATGCGCACTGTTTATCTGATGCGAGGCAAGGATGAGTCGGGGAAAAACGACTTTCGAGTTCGCTGATAAGGGTAAGGGACGGTTACATTTTCCGTATGTTGTGCTGCCGAAACACGGTGGCAAGACGGCTGAAGAATTAAAAGCTGAAGGCAAATGAAACAAATTATGGTACATACAATGAACGTAAAAAAAACATACATCGCTCTGCCGGTGATCTTGTTGGGTTTTGTTCTTTCCGCTGTCCAGCAAGCTCAAGGAGAACTCAAAACAGAAACCATCACCGGAAAGATATCCGGTGACGAAATCACCTTCGATATCTACCTTCCTGAAGGTTACCGCAAGGAGGGAGTAGGGTATCCGGTCATCTACAACCTGCATGGTCGCGGCGGTTCCTACAAAAGAGGTGGGACATTTCGTGCCGCCATGAAGAAAGCAATTGCCGATAGCATTCTACCGCCCGTCATTGCGGTCTACCCCGACGGCACCAAGAATGGCTGGTATGCCGATTCCAAGGACGGATCCATTCTAATCGAAACCCACATTATCCGTGAAATCATTCCCTGGGTGGATGCTAACTATAACACCAAGGCATCCAGGGGTTTTCGCGTGATCCAAGGCATGTCCATGGGAGGATATGGAGCGTCACTATTGGCTGTGAAGTTTCCCGAACTTTTCTGTATTTGCATTAACTACGATGGGGCCATGTGGAATTGGGAAAACATGACCAGAAAGAGCAGAAAATGGCAACCGGTGGCCCCCATCATGTTTGACAATGACAAGATGTATTATGACAGCAACTCTTCTCCCTGGGCGTTCGCAACCCTCAACCAGGACAAGATCAAGGGCCGACTTCAATTCCGAACAGTGGTTGGTTCGCTGGGTTCAGGACTTCAGAAATGGCGCGACCATCTGAATTCACTCGACATCGAAATGGACTATGCGGAGACTAAATGCAGGCACAATCTCCAGTGTCTCCACGAAGAAGCCGGCGATGGAAGCTTTCGCTTAATGACTAAACAATTTGCCAAGGCTGCGGCCTCACCGGCGGCAGCCCCGGATCAGTTGCCTGACCCGGCCGGGAAGGTTTCGGAAAACTGGATTGATCTCTATGAACCTCACGTCGATGGCGAAATGTCATACCGTCTCATGAAGCCTATGAGTTTCGATTCAAACAAGCGCTACCCGGTTATTGTTTCATTACATGGTGCCGGCGGAAGAGGGGCGGATAACCGGAAACAACTGCGCGATTGGAACAAGCTTCTTGCCCAGGAGCAGAGGCGCTCCGATTACCCCTGCTATGTGCTTGCCCCCCAGACAACCCGTCTATGGGATGCCGCAGACCTCAAGAACATCAAAGATGTCATTGCGGCATTGCCGTCCGCTGATATGGACAGGATCTATATCCTCGGGCATTCAATGGGAGGGCATGGGACGTATATCCTCATACAAATTGATCCCGGTTATTTCGCAGCGGCGGCGCCTTCGGCCGGGGCCGGCCGGCCTAAGACCGAAGAGTTTATCGACGCCTCATTGATTAAGAATCTCCCGATATGGTCCTTTCATGGGGACAAGGATAAGGTTTGCCCAATTGAGCGTGATCAGAAACTTTTCGCTGAGATGAAAAAATTGGGAGGGAACATGAAGTTTACGACCTGGGCTGGTGACAGACATGGCGTTGCCAAAAAAATGATTACCGGCAGTGATAATGGCAGCACCCAACTCAGCAGTGATCGCTGTGATGGGGAGACGGAGTTTATGAAATGGCTGTTCACACAAAAACGTTCAGATAATCAACAAAATAGCGAGGAGGAGTAAATCATGAAGACATTTAGGTAATCAAAAGCTTTTCTACCTCCGTAAACTCGCAGAATAACCCTCAAGAAATGAAACACCTCCTCCTTACAACAATCGCAGCCGTGCTGTTGGTGGGGTGTGAAGGATTTAGTGTTAGATGCCAGCAGCACCTTTCTCGTTTTATCCAGTTTAACTGCCTATTAGAAGACTCTAATCCTGCAGAGTTTTACCCGAGGCTTTCTCCGTATTGCCATCCCTTACGGGCTGGTTCCTTGATGAGTGCGTCAAACTCGGGCTGGCCTTTGACTTTCATTTTTGTGCTGTCCCACTCAATGTTTTTTCCTGTCCGCTGAGCAAGAGCTCCAAGAAGAACCATTTCCGTGAGCGGAACAGCATAGTCGAAATTAGAACCGGGCATCGGCCCGTCTCCCTTGATGGCGCGGTACCATTCCTCAATAGGCCCGTTCCCAACAGAGGGTAACTTGGGGATTTTCACCAGTTCACTTTTCATTTCCATGAAGCGTTCGCCCGGTGTAACCATGGGACTGTTGGGCCGCATACCCGAATGATAAAGGGTTTCCTTTGTCCCCTCCATATACATGCCACCTCCACTCGGGAGATCCTTGTCTTTCTGCCATCGAGTGGGTTTCGGAACTTCGTAACCCTTCTCATACCACTTGAGGGTGACCGGTGGCTTTTTCCCTCGGGCTGCGAAGTGATAGGTCACCACCGACCCCATCGGAATAAAGCCTTTCCCTGGAGGATCCTTACGCTCGATTTCAACCTTCGTTGGCGAACCCAAGCCAAGCGCCCAGAACGGGGCGTCGAAAGTATGACAACCGATGTCCCCTAGGGCACCACAACCGTATTTCCACCAACCACGCCATTTCACCGGAACATAATCCGCGCTGTAATCCTGACTTTTCACTGGGCCCTGCCACAAATCCCAGTCAAGAGTACTCGGCGCGGGTCCCGTTACCGGTGGAAACGAGCTAGGCGGGACAAACCATGGCGGGTTAGGTCGATTGGTCCAAGTGATGACTTCTCGCACGTCACCGACCACTCCAGCATCCACCCATTCCTTAATGCGACGCATGCCTGTAAATGTATGCCCCTGGTTGCCCATCTGGGTGATAACCTTGTAATGGCGGGCGGCTTTTCGAAGGGTGCGAACCTGCCAGATATTGTGTGCCAGTGGCTTTTGAACAAACACATGCTTTCCCCGTTCCATGGCGGCCATGGCGGCTGCAAAGTGGGTATGGTCGGGTGTCGAAATTGAAACCGCGTCAATGTCCTTGCCTAGTTTGTCGAGCATGATCCGAAAATCCTTGAATCGCGGAACATTCGGAAACTTTTTAAAAGCATTGGCAGCCCGGGCATCATCGACGTCACACATTGCCACAAGGTTCTCTTTGGCAGCTTCACCAAGCGCATATCCTCCCATGCCTGACACGCCAACCACGGCAACATTTATTTTTTTTGTTTTGCCTGGCTCAGCAATCGAGAATCTCGGCAGCGCAAATGCACTGGTTGCGATCGCGGTGGACTTGACAAAGCTTCGACGATTCATATATTTAGTGTGCATTATAATTTCCTTCCGGCGCGTCAATGCTGCGATTCTCAGGGCATATTTGCAAGACATTTCCAGGCCATGGGAAAGGCGACTGGGGACGAGCATAATGCGAGACGCTTCATCTCTGGCGTTAGCTAAACCATGGTTGTTAATTCTTCCTGAATGACTTGCTGAACAACCTTCTCGCCTCTGCTTCCCCCATCGCATCGCCACTCGGCGATATCTCCCCAGACCCCTTTTTCCTCCGTCTCAAAGTTCCTTGTTTACCATCTTGTCAAATCCAGTTGATCCAAGCGACGATTCAAGTCCCGCCCACTCCACCACCTGAAAGCTGAAAGCAAATGAAACACCTCCTGCTCACAACAAATCGCAGCCTTGATGTTGGTGGAGTGTGTCGCAACACAGCAGCAAAAGTCGGCGGAACTGGCCAATACTGAATTCATCAACCGAGGACCAAAGGCAAAAGAGTGGATGATCCCCGCTTCACTATGCTCTGGGCGACAAGAAAATAATGGAATTTCTTATTGATAACGGCGCCGATGTGCATGGAGCACATCCCTCTTCAAGTTCTGGCGGATGCAACCCAATACGGCATGATCGGGCTGCTTTTGAAACGAGGGTTGTGGAAGTGATGGGCTAAAGGGCTACTTTTGTTTTCTATTTTTCTTTTCTTGCTTCTTCTTCTTCTTCTCCGCCGTAGTTAATTTGGAGGGTTTCTTCTTATCTTTTCTGCCTTGGTCTTTATTTGCCACGGCGGGATACTACCACACTCAACCAACAAGTGAACCCAAATCATGGTCGATTGAGCCCTGCTTGATTCGCTCAAAGTCGTTTATTTCCGAGCATCTAGGTCCTTCACAGAGGACAGACGGTCGCGGATCGGGTGGCTACTAGTTATTTTTTAGATACTGCGAATATGGAGATTGGCGTTGAAGCGTGACGAGGAACTGGCAGACGATGTCGGGCTTTAGAAGCCGAGTGATTCAGCGGTTTAAGCTCTGTCCTTAAAGTGCGAAACCAGAACGCCTACACCGGCAATTTCTACGCTCACCTCAGTATCCTCATCTATACAAGTTAGTCTAACAGGCGACCCTGGAATGACCAGGCTACCCTTCTTTAGGCATGAACCTCTGCTGGTCAAAGAATCGACTAACCACCGCAGAGAATGAATTGGACCCCCCATTATTTCAGACGCAGATGCCTCTGTAATGAGTTCGCCATTTTTTCGGACGGAAAAAAGCTCGTGTTCGAACGATAATTGTTTGGGAGAAACCTTGTTGTCGCCGACGATTAGGCCTGCGTGAATACCACCCGAGCAAATTAACTCTTGAGAGGTTGGCGGGGAAAACCAGAATCGGAAATTATGCAGTTCAATT
>Ga0208879_1003666_pt1 | contig 12408 bp, 8 predicted proteins | sample Knorr_S15_td_Bot_FD_185605 | JGI IMG/M metagenome (GOLD analysis project Ga0208879, IMG submission 185605) | Marine microbial communities from Southern Atlantic Ocean transect - Knorr_S15_td_Bottom_ad_5009_LV_A (SPAdes) (version 2) | ecosystem: Environmental > Aquatic > Marine > Oceanic | place...
GGTTTCCTTCGCCGTCCAGCGGCGCACCAAGGAGATCGGAGTGCGCCAGGCGCTCGGCGCTTCGACCCTCGACGTGGCTTCCCTGCTGAGCTGGGATATCCTGAAACTGGTGTTGCTGGCAAATCTAGTCGCCTGGCCGATTTCCTATTTTGCGGCGGAGCGGTGGCTGCAGAATTTCGCCTATCGCATTGATGTGAATGTCTGGACGTTGGTCGGCACCAGTGCGTTGATCCTGTCGGTGGCGGCGGCGACCGTTGGTGGGCAGGCGGTCAAAGCGGCCCGCGCGAACCCGGTGGTGGCATTGAGGTCCGAGTAAGGCGAAGGCTCGCTCGCCCGTTCCGCAGGTCACGCCACGGGGCTCCCCAGCGGTGGCCCCGGTGTAGATAAGGTGCGCCCAGCGGCGCCTCAGCCTATCATGTGCGCCCACACCTTGCGCACACCGGCGATGGTGTCGTCGATGTCCTCATCGGTATAGCGCTCGTCCACCGGCAGGCGGATCACCGTGCGCTGCAGTTCGTCGACATTCGGACAGGAGTCCGGATCGTAGTCGATGTCGCGCCAGAAGGCGGGCACCTCAGCGGTGAGAGGATAGTAGCGCTTCGCCTGCACCAGGTCGGTGCGCAGGATGTTGTTCGCCGGTGACATGCCGGTGCTGATGGTCAGCCCCTCGGCGTGCAGGGCCTGGACCAGAGCGTCGCGGGTGGGCTCCGTGCCCGTGTAGCGGGCGGCAATCGGCCACCACGATGGGTCGCCACCGTCGACTATGCGTGGTAGATGGAGATCGGCGAGGTCCCCGAGCTCGACGTAATAGCGGGCGGCGATCTCGCGCCGCCTGGCCACCAGAGCCGGCAGCTTCGCCAGTTGTGCCCGTCCCACCGCCGCGTGCAGGCCGTTGGCGCGGTAGTTGAGGGCGAAGAACGGGATCGGTTGCCCGCCGCGTCCGACCGAGCCGTCGCGAATGTAGGTCTTGTCGCGAAAAAGGCTGGCGATGCGGGCTGTATCGTCGTCGTTGGTGGTGACAAAGCCGCCATCCCCCGTCGTCATCTGCTTCGACTCGTTCATGCTGAAACCGGCGGCGTCGCCGATGGAGCCGAGCTTGCGTCCCTTGTAGGTGCCGCCATGTGCCTGGGCGCAGTCCTCGAGGATCTTCACTCCGGACTCGGCACCAAGCGCCATGAAGGTGTCCATGTCGCAGGGCATTCCCGACATGTGGACGGTGATGACGCACTTGGTGTGCGAGCCGATTTTCCCCCCCACCGCCTCCGGATCGATGAGCCGGGTCTCCAGGTCGATATCGGCAAAGACCGGCACCGCGTGCAGCGCCAGGATCGCCGCCACCGTGCCGATGTCCGTCATCGGCGTCGTGATCACCTCGTCTCCCTCGGCGACACCCAGAGCGCACAACGCCGTGTGCAGGGCCGCCGTGCCCGAGGTCACCGTGACCACGTGCTTCACCTCGAAGACTTGCGCCAGTTCGCCCTCGAATTCCTCGACGATGCCCCCTGGCCCCATCAGCTTGCCGCTCTCCAGCGCCAGCCGCAGTTCGACGACCTCCTCCTCGCCGTAGCGGTTGGTCAAGGTGTAAGGGGTCTGTTTGGTCCTGGGCCCACCATTCAGGGCCAGCTTGTCACTCATGCTGTCCTCCGGTTGTCAAAGTATGAGCGGGTCGACGGTTGTTCTCCAGCACATGGTTTTCCAGTTATCATTATAATCAGGTCCTATGACTGGTCCACCTAAGGAATACGATGCCCTGATTATCGGGGCGGGCATCAACGGATGCGGGATCGCCCTCGAGCTATCGAAACGCGGCCACTCGGTCGCCGTGTTCGACAAAGGCGAGATCGGCGGTGGCACGTCGTCGAAATCCTCTCGCCTCATTCACGGGGGGCTGCGATATCTGGAACACCTCCATCTCGGGCTGGTCTACGAAGCACTGCACGATCGAACCGAGCTCGTGGGTTCCTATCCCGACCTGGTTTCACTCGTCCCGTTCTATCTTCCGCTGTACCAGGACAGCCCGCGCCATCCAATCACGGTCTGGACGGGCTTGAAGCTCTATGACGTTCTGGCCGGCAGGAACAACAAAACGCGATCCGGACGCGTGTCCTTCGACCAGTTCGAAGATTCATTCCCGAATATCCGCAAGGATCGACTCCGCGCCGTCCTGCGTTACTACGATGGGAAGACCAACGACCTCGATCTGACCCGCCGAGTGGCGCAAGATGCGGCGGCCCTCGGATGTCGCCTCTACGAACAGACACCGGTTCAGGCGGTTCGCGTCTCCGACCAGATCGTCGAGATCGACACCAGTGAAGGCACGCACAGAGCGAAAACCGTGATCAATGCCACCGGGCCGTGGATCGATGAAGTCATCGAACGGCTGCACTTTCCCGCGCGCTTCGGCATTCGCAAGGTGAGTGGTATCCACCTCTTCCTCGACGGCCTCCTGACTCCGCACCCGATGTTTCTGCAGACAACGTCGAAGCGCATCTTCTTTGTGAACCCGGAACCGGAGCATGACCAGACGATGGTGGGGACGACGGAAAGGGAAGAGACGGCGCCCGCCGACGACGTCGGCATGATCGAAGCGGATGTCCGCTATCTGCTCGATCACCTGAATCGGTATCTGGTCCCCGATGCGCGAGTGCACCGTGAAGATATCAAGGACGTCTCTCTCGGAATCCGACCGCTCGTGGCCAGTCGCGGAGATCCGACGGATCTGTCACGAGAGTATCAGCTCGATCTTCACCAGCAGGGCCAGACCCGACTGCTGCATGTCTTCGGCGGCAAATTGACGACCTTTCTTTCGCTCTCCCGCAAAGCCGCCAATTTACTGAGACTCTGACAACACCTGACGCTACGTCGCCGGCCGCTTCGGCGGCAACTTGGACACTTCATCGGCCCACCCCCGGCCTGCGATTCCGCGGCTGCCCAGGAGGCAAGCTCGTTATTCCGAGCGCTGTGATCAAGGTGCACATGCCACTGCGGCCCCTGCCGTCGGTCCTGTGCGGCGGCTGGAAGAATGCTCTTGTGGCAAGAAGGGAAACGACAGGACTTTCGCGGTATATTTGGCAGCGCGGTCGCGCGGGCATGTTCATCGGCGCGGGCATGTTCATCGCCGTACCACCCCCGGCGGCTTCAGCGATCTCGTCACTCGACTGATTCCCTCAAGACAATTGAATCCGGAGCTGACCCAATGAGCTATTCCTGGCAGAACGTGACCCAAGCCGCCGCCTTTGCGCCCCGTGACGGCGCCGGCGCGCTCACCCACAACGGCCGCATGTGGCTAATTGGCGGCTGGAATCCACCCGACAAGATCCATTTCCCGTTGAAATGCAACAACGAAGTTTGGAGCTCGGCCAACGGGGAAGAGTGGACCTTGGAAAAGGCCAACACCTTCCTCGATGGCGATTTCGATCCAACACTTGACTGGGAAGGACGCCATACGGCGGGATACGCCGTACACCAGGACAAGCTGTGGATCGTCGGAGGCGATCCGCTGCAGGGCCATTATCAGGATGATGTGTGGAACTCGAACGATGGAAGAGACTGGAACTGTGTGACCCGTCAGGCCCCCTGGGGCCCCCGCGCCCTGCACTATACCGTCGCCTTCAGGGACAAGCTGTGGGTCATGGGCGGCCAGACCACGCCCCAGTTTGCTCCGGCTCCGGAACGACTCTACAACGACGTCTGGAGCTCGACCGATGGCATCCTCTGGGAATCTGTGCCGACTGATGGAGCGCACTGGTCGCCGAGGGGGATGATCGGCGGCAGCACGGTGTTCAAGGACAGGATCTGGCTGTTGGGCGGCGGCACCTATGACACGCCACGTCATCCGCGGCGAATCCTCTACAGCGAAGTCTGGAGTTCAGCGGATGGCAGCAACTGGGAATTGCACCTCGAAGACGCGCCGTGGCACGGCAGACAATACCATGACGTAGCCGTCTTTGATGACAAACTTTGGGTCATGGAAGGTTGCTATGGCCCTGAGGGCTGGTTTGAACCGGGTGCCGTAGGCGACGCAAACCACAATGATGTCTGGTACTCTTCGGATGGTGTCAGCTGGTTTGAGCTGGCCGACACCCCCTGGGCCCCGAGGCACGCGGCCAGCGTGTTCGTCCACGACAATGCATTGTGGATGGTTACGGGAAACAACTTCGAAGCGGATGTTTGGAAGCTCCAGTCGTCGTGTAGCTAAAGCTTGACCGACACCCGCTTCCCCGCCACCGCCCGGATATCCTCGCGAATCCGCCGGCGCTTGCCGTTGACCCGGAGTTCGATCGTCTCCACCGCCAGTTCGCCTTCGACCACATCGAAGCTCAATGCCGATTCGGTAAGCGTAACCGTCCCAAATCCCGTGGCACAAGAAAAGAAGGTGGTGAAGGGACTCTCCGGCAGTTTTGGCGCCAGCCACAGAGTCCTCTTCGCGTGTGAGTAGCGAAATCCGGAAAGCGACCCCAGAAGCGCGTAGCTGGCCAGGGCGCGCGCGTAGTAGTTGCCACATTCATATTCGTTCCAGGGATTGCGCACGTGGCCGTTGTAGCGATCTCGGGCCCCTTTGACGATCGTCAAGCCCTCGTCGACCAGTCCCTCTTCGATCAGATGCGAAGCGACCTGGTACTCGATCCCGGTCCAGACCTCATCGGAGTACACAAAGGGGAGCGTCGGCTTACCGCCTCTGGGCCAGGAGCACAACAGCAACCCCGCCTCCTTCCCCCAGGCGTAACCGGGACGCTGGGAACAGGCGTGATTGCTGAGATCCGGTTTGAAATTGTGTTCGAAGATAGCCTTGAGATTTCGCCGGACATGGCGCCGGTTGAGGGGTGAGTCAATACCGTAGATCGCCGCCATCCAGCTGCCGATCACCCCGTCCGATATACAGCCGCTGCCGTACTGATACTTGGGACCCTCCCGTTTGAGCAGTTTGTCAACTTCCCCGCTCGATGTCGTCACCTTGTCGACGAGCCTGGCGAAGGACTTGTCCTTCAGGCCGCGGTAGGTGACGCGCTGTTCGTAGTAAGACCCGTTCCAGAGATGGCGATCCAGGTAAGCGGCGCCCTTCTCGGCGAGCTTCTCGTAGCGCTCGGCATGGCCCGGTTTGCCCGCATCCTTGGAGAGCTCCACCATCGCTGCCAGCGCACCGAGGTAGAAGCTCGTGCACATACCGTCCGGCCCCCAGAACTCGATGTCATAGGTGTTGTGATGCGGTTCCTCGAGGACGCCGCGACCCTTCGGGTCCCACGTGCGGATACAGTAGTCGATGCTGCGTTTCACCAGGGGGTACATGCGCTTCAGCCAACCCTCGTCAGCGCTGATCTGCCATTCCCGGTAGACTTTCATGATGCCGCCCAGCTGACCGTCGGAGGCCGCGTGGAATTGGTGCTTGGCCTCTCCGTCGGGTAGAGTTGAGCGGAATGTCATGTGGCCGCGGCGATCCATCGAACGCTCCAGCTCGGTCTCGCGAAAAGTGCGCTCGAGATGGGGAAACAGATGCGGCAAAGCCTGGGCGTAGTTCCAGACATGGGTACAGGTGCCCGCGCAACAGCCGTGGCTGACAAAGCAGCCCTCCCACCCCCACGCGTTCCCACTCTCCTGGAGCAGCAATGTCGGTGACTTCAGGATGGCGAGGTTGGCGGAGACTGCATCCAGGACATACGAGGGCAGCGTGGACTTGAAGAGGGCGTCGTGAAAGGCCTGGGTCCGCGTGCGCAGGGAGGAGAAGTGCTTGCGGACATAGGCCGCTGCTGCCGCCGCATCATCCCACTGAGACGCATAGAACGGACGCCACACCGGTTTGTCTGCTCCCGAGCCGTAGTGGCAGTTTGGAAAGTGCCAGGTGATGACGATGGGGTAGGTGACCCGCTCCCCCGGTTTGAGCGATCCTTTCAACAGGATCGATCCGCCGTTGCGACCGGAACAGTCCTGGGCATCGGTCCCCTTGTTGGACTTGAAGCTAGCTGATGAAACTTCCCTCCACAGCGCCGAGATCGCGTCGAACCAGCCGCCGCGGAACCACATCGCTTTGACGGCCGGTCGATGTCCGATCACTGTCAGCGACGCGCTTCCGGCTTGTTGTGTACCTTCCGGCTCGACATTGTAAAGATGCACCCCCCCGGGGATAATCTGGTTCCTCGTCGACCGTTCACCCCGATCCGATCCGCCGGCGAGATGCGACAGATGATAGGACAGCTCGTAGTCCACCCGCGCCTTGGAGCGATTCTCGATCGTGTACTCCAGGATGGCACAGGGAATGCCCGAGTTGATTTGATCCAGCGGGATGAAGGGGTTGAAGCCGGTGATGCCGACGCGCAAGGGAATGTCCGGGTCGGTGAGCTTGACCTTGCCAAAGGGATATTCCCCCGTGAAGACGGCCTTGGCGAAACGCGGCAGGCCCTCGTGCCCGCCTTCGCGAAAGCCCTGGGCCTTGGTTCCGAGGTTGTACTTCTTCTCCACCGGCATGGGGCCTTCCACCAACTTTGTCACTGGCTCCTTGCCCTTGATGTGCAGCAGCGCGAAGGCCGCGTCCGTCGTGCCGTGCCCGTCCGCTACGCCAGAGGTCGCGGGCTGGTTGCGGATGGAGAAATCCTGCAGCCCTCCCTGACCGTTCAAGCAGATACAACCTGCTCCCAAGCCGCCGAGGGGCATGGCGATCTGCAGGAGATCCTGACCTTCAAAGATTCGCTGGGATCGGGTGCCGGCGAGCTGCTGTCGACTGTACGGCTTGGCTTTCTCCATGGGGCCTCTCTGGGTGGCCAATCAGGGATAAGGAGTCCTGACGCACCAAAAACGGACTCGCAACCGTTCATCGCAAGCTTTCAGTCGAGGCCGTCGCCCGGAAGGGGAGCTGGTGCCGGTCACGTGCAGCGTTGCCCGCGACAGCCGCTTGCCTCCCTCACTTCAAATTCGCTTTTTCCTTTGCGCAGTTGTGCGAGCACCATCACCACAGGACGATGGCCCGCCGCGTGAAGATATAGCCATCTCGTCGTCGGACGCGCTGTTGATGATGGGACGAGCGTGGTGTGGCGACGAGTACAGAACCGAAACCGGCGTCGTGCATCGAGGCAATGTCGTCTACTGCTTCCGCTCCCCTGACCGAGGGCGGACCTGGGAAGATGCCCCGTCGATTGTATGGCCCAATCACCTGCAGGCCGTTGTGGAGTTGGCCAACAATACCCTGAAACTCGGCGGCTCTCGAGTGATGTGCTGGGTCGTGGGATGCGACGGAATTGAGGGAGTTACCAGGGCCAGACTCTATGCGCCTCAGCTCTTTCTGTCTGAAAACAACGGCGAGAGTTGGAACTTTTTCAGTGAGATCTGCTGCGATTCGAATGGACGCATCGCTTACTCCTACCCGCAGGTCGTCGTCTTGCCGTCGGGCCGCTGGCTCTGTTTTGTAGGCGCCTGGTATATCGCCGGCGGCGCCCGCACGCGCTGGACCTCGGTCTGCCACTCCGACGATGCAGGGCTCAACTGGTCCAACCCCCGCAGAATTCACGCGTGGTCGGTGTCGCCCTTCCCACTCCAACTCAAAGATGGCCGTATCGTCGTCGTCTACATGCGCCGGAATCCCGACCCCACCGGTCTGTACGCCATCGTCTCGGAGAATGATGGCCTCACCTGGTCCGAGCCGGTCTGTCTGAGAGACGACACCGTGGCGGCCGGACCCAGAGGCGTCGTCGATGGAGGATATCCCCTTGCCCTCGAGCTTGACGACGGCCGCATCTTCACCGCTTACTACTGGCAGCACGACGACCCGGACGTGCCGTGGCACGGAGGGCGCAAGTTCATTGCTGGAACCTACTTCCGGCTGTAACAGTAGCGCTGAACAAGGTAGCCTGAAACTGGGGGGATCTGCGAAAACAGAGAATAAGGAGATAGCGCGTGGGTGCACGTAATTTTGATTGGCGGGACATCCGCAACGGTTGGGAGATCCCCACCGAGAGCTACAGCGACCAGCCCTACGTCGTCAAGACCGACGACGATGCCTGGCTGTGCGTAATGACGACAGGCGCCGGACGGGAAGGTCAGGCCGGACAGCACGTGGTGACCTTGCGGAGCGAAGACAGGGGGCGGACCTGGGATGAACCGGTGGCAGTGGAGCCAGCGGATGGCCCTGAGGCCTCCTACGCTGTCCTGCTCAAGGTGCCTAGTGGACGTCTATACGTGTTCTACAACCACAATACCGACAACGTACGCAGAGTGAGGGCCGACAACCCCCCATATCGAGACGGGTACAACTATCGGGTCGACTCACTCGGTCATTTCGTGTTCAAGTACAGTGACGATCACGGGCGGACCTGGAGCGCCCAGCGCTTCGATCTGCCGATGCGGGAAATGGCGATCGATAGAGAGAACGCCAACGGGGGCAAGCTGAAGTATTTCTGGAACGTCGGCAAGCCGTTCGTCCTTGATGGCGCTGGGTTCGTCTCGCTGCACAAGGTGGGGGGCTTCGGAGACGGCTTCTTTACAAGATCCGAGGGCGTGCTCCTGCGCAGTGAGAACATCCTGGAGGAACAGGACGCGTCGAAGCTGGTGTGGGAAACGCTGCCCGACGGAGACGCCGGATTGCGGACCCCGCCGGGAGGCGGCACCGTCGCCGAGGAACAGAGCTATTGCGTGCTGAGTGACGGATCGATCTACGCCGTCTACCGAACGATCGACGGCTATCCGGTAAACACCTACAGCCGCGACGGCGGACGCACATGGTCGGAGCCGCAATACAAGCGCTTTGCCGACGGCCGGGTGATGAAGCACCCGCGAGCGGCGAATTTCGCCTGGCGCTGCGAGGACGGCACCTTCCTCTACTGGTTTCACAACCACGGAGGGCGGTTCATCCGCGAGCATCCTCAGCAACGAGCAAACGCCTACAATGACAGGAACCCCGTATGGCTGTGCGCGGGTCTCGAGGCCGACGGCCCAGACGGCAAGGTCATCAAATGGACGCAGCCGGAGATCGTGCTCTACGACGACGACCCGTTCCTCCGCATGAGTTACCCTGACCTACTCGAAGACAGGGGTGCCCTCTATTTGACGGAGACCCAGAAGGACAAGGGCCGGGTGCACGAAGTGGACGCGGGATTCCTCGCCAAGCTCAAAGGACAGTTCGATGCCCGATCAGTAGCGCGAGACGGCCTTTCGCTGGAGGTCGCCAGTCCCGGTCCGATGGAGACCGATGCGCCGGAGATGCCGACCTTCCTCCAGCGGGACCCGGACCGGCACGACTACGGGACCAGGGACCTCCGGGCGGGATTCACGCTAGAGCTGTCTGTCCGGCTGGAAGCCCCGGATACCGGGCAGGTGCTGTTGGACAACCGGCTGAAGAACGGAAAGGGTTTTTGCGTGAGGACCTCCGAGCGTGGAACCGTTGAGATCGTCCTGAATGACGGCAGGACGGAGAGCGCCTGGAGGTGCGATCCTGACCTGCTGACATCGGGCGTGCCACATCACCTCGGTATAGTCGTGGACGGCGGCCCGAAGGTGATCTCCTTCACCGTAGACGGCGCTCTCTGTGACGGCGGCGAATTTCGCCAGTTTGGCTGGGGACGCTACGATCCCAACCTGCGGGATGTGAACGGCAGCGACAGACTGAGAATCGGCCAAGGCGTGACGCTCGTGCGGATCTACAGCCGGGCTTTGATGACAAGTGAACTGATCGGGAATCTCAAGGGCGGGATAACCGTGGCTCCATGCGGGAAAGAAGGCCTGATACGGGAGATCGAAGGTGACGATGACGGCAACTGAACTTCTGGACGACATCGGCAGGGAAGAACTACGCATCACCGAGGTCAGAGTAACACCGCTGTCCTACAAGCCGGCTGATGGTTCTTACATCCACATTTGCGGGCCCGTGGTGCTGACGAAGATGGATGCCGGCCTCATCGAGGTGTTTACCGATCAGGGCATCGTGGGGATCGGCCCGGCCATCGGTGGATATGGCAGCGGCTTCGCCGGTGTTGTCGGCTCTGACTATTCGCAGCTTGTGGGTGAGAACCCCTTCGATGTAGACAGACTGCAACTCCCGGCCGGGGTGGATGCGGCCTGCTGGGATATCATCGGCAGGGCAAAGAGAAGGCCGGTGTACGAGATGCTCGCCGGCAAGGGCCCAGCCAACTCCCGCCCTCAGGTGTACGCCAGTGGCGGCGTCATGTGGACCTACTACGACCGAGGGGACGGCAAGCCCTTCGGTGTAGAAGAGCTCATCGCTGAAGCCCTGGAGTACCAGTCGCTGGGCTTCGACACCTTCAAGTGGCGACCGGGCTCGGACTGGGAGGAAGCGGGGATTACGGCGAAATCGCTGGGAGAGATCTGTCGGCAATTGCGCGAGGCGGTGGGACCTGACTTCGATCTGGGACTGGAGAAGAAGGGATACGACTCGTGGACCTGGGAGGAGTGCCAGGAGATAGCGCCCATCATCGACGAACTTGGCTTCCTGTTTTTCGAGCAACCCATGGGTGACGAGGGTCCGGCTCAGTTCGAGGACTATCTCAGACTCAAGGAGATGATGCCCCGGGTGCAGCTATGGGGCGGCGAGCGCTTCCGATCGATAGAGGAGGTGACGCCATGGATTGAACAAGGGGTGTACGATGCTATTCAGACGGACTGCGTCTACCTTGGGATCACCGAAAACTGGCGCATCGCCCAGAAAGCGGCCGCCCACGGCGTCAAGATGGTGACCCACAACTGGGCGACTCCCCTGGGCACCATGTGCAATGCCCACCTCGTCGCGGGCACCGAAGCCGGTCACATGTGCGAGTTCTTCATGTATCCCAACCAAATGCGCTACGGCTTGCTGAAGTCCCCCATGCGACCGGCGAAGGGAGTGATCGAGCTGTCCAGCGCTCCAGGTTTCGGTATGGAGGTCATCGACCATCCCGAGAAGGCCTTCCCGTATGTGGCGGGGCCGAACACCTTCCCGAATCCGAAGTTCCCCCACGCCATGGAGCGGGCGCGGTTGAGATCGGATGCGGTGGTGGCGAGATACGCCGCGAAGTAGAGGCGGTTGACCACAGGGGGGCGCAGCAGGCGGCTCAGTGACATCGTCAACGATTGGAAAGGGCCGGCGGTCAAAGGTCAGCTGGCGAGAGCGTGAAGTCCCCTGAAGCAGGGGCGAATTGGCATCACACCCGTGATCGGGGCCTCGGGCCACTGGATGTTCCATTCCAGACGTCCCTGTGGCGATATCCGTCACTACCGGTAGATTGAGGCTCGATTTGATCCCGCCGCCATGCAGCACATCCGTGTGTGCGATCACCGGCGGCTCATCTACCCAGGGCTTGGCCATGGTATTGGTATGGGGTTGAACGCGCGGAAAATCACTGCTTGTCACCGACAGCGCAACGCGCGAACCGACAGGAAAAGTGTAGGCCAGCTGGGACAGTCGAAAGTGCAGCGCGGTCGGTTCGCCATGTACCAACGGCACGCGCTTGTCGAAGCCTTCGCGATAGCGGCAGCGGAAGGAGCCCACAAGGATGCAGGTGACCGCGCCGCTGGCCTCGACTACGCAGAGACGGGCAATCATGTCGGTATCGTCGACATCAGTCGCGATAGTCAGATCGACGCTGACGTTGCCGATCACGCACAGCGGCTCTGCCAACGGTTCGCTCTGGTAATAGAGCATATCGTCGCGTTCCAACAGATGCCGTTGGTCTTGCGGACCGCCGCCTTCCATGTTCCAGAAAATCTGCCCGCCGCATGTCCCTACCGGATTATCGGGATCATAAACGAGGTTGTCGTGTGCAGTCGCTGTCGGCGCCGTCCGCGACAGCGACCCGTCGCCGCGTTGTCCGTGGGCATGGCCGTCTGAACTCAGGTGCCACTGTTGCATATCCGCCTCAGGCGGCCAGTCCGGCAGATCGAGCCAACGGTTCTCCCCCATGAGGAATACCCGCACCGGTGGCTCTTCGCTGATGCCGTCGTCGATATCCTTCAGATGCAGATCGAAGAAGCGGCGATGGTAGTCGCGCACAGAGACATCGGCATCTTCACCGAAATCCCAGGTACCGAAACGACGATGTTCGCTGCCGGCTTTGGTGATGATGTGATACCACGGTCCCACGAACAGCCGCTGCCCGGCGCGTGCGGCCTGAGTCGCGCCGAGATCGCGGATCCGTTCGTAGGATTCAAACTGCCCCATGGAGACGTGGTCGAACCAACCGGCAGTGTGCATGGCCGGGACTCTTATTCTCTCGTGCATCGGCCACTGATTGATGTGCTCCCAGAATTCATCATCTGTGTCGTGGTCGGCGATCTCCCGCAGCATGTCGAGCGGAAAGCCAATCGCCTCCTCGACCTCATCCAGTGTCTTCATCCGGTACAGCGCCTGCCAGTCCACATGGTGGACCGGCGGCTTCGTTCGATAAGCGCCGTTGCCCATGATCCACCACAGCGGGTTCTGCAGCGCGAAGCAGC